>Ga0182019_10000412_pt1 | contig 21230 bp, 18 predicted proteins | sample 812E2MmetaG_FD_120483 | JGI IMG/M metagenome (GOLD analysis project Ga0182019, IMG submission 120483) | Permafrost microbial communities from Stordalen Mire, Sweden - 812E2M metaG | ecosystem: Environmental > Terrestrial > Soil > Wetlands > Permafrost | place: Sweden: Stordalen | collected...
ACCACCACTGCCGGATCGCTGTGCTTGTCCTGCGCCAAGCCGTCCAGAAAGCGCACGACAATGCCGCTGGCCGCTATCATGATCCACTGCCGGTGCAAGCGGTAGGCGGCGGCGAACTGGTCTTTTTGCGTGCTGGAACTGTCCAGCCAAGGCCGATAAAGCGTACCGCCCAGACGGTTTTGCAACAGCGCCGCCAGCACTTCGCTGTCCGGGCGGACTAGCCAGATGCCGGGGGTTAAGTTCATGTCATCACCATTTAGATTCCGGCATTAGTCATCCCATGCTCGGCGTTCATCGATATACACAAAAGCGCGAATGTCGTTATACCCGCCGGGAAGCGGGTATACAGTGCCAGGGATGGCGATCTCAAATACGTCCATGTAGCCTGGATTCCGGCACAAATCTGTCTGGAACAGATTTTCATTAACCCAAAGGGCGTCAGGCAGGATAGCTTGACGTGAATCCATACCGGAACGACGGGCTTTGAGATACTCAAGTGCTTAACATAGCCGGGCTTCTCTGGATCTTTTGGCAGAATGTTTAGCTCTAGTTGTTGTTTTACCATGCTCAATCGTGGTATTTGATTCTTCGGTTATCGAATGCTGGTTTTGTACCTTCAAGCACATTGATAACATGCGAATTGATAACGGGATTTTCGATTGATCCAGACACATACTCGATTTTAGAAGCATTCTTACGATCAAAGGACGAATAGATAATCTGTTCGGCGTCACACACCACAGCAAGATTTGGATTATGGGTCACCATGATGATTTGTCGCTTCTTTTTTGCTTCAGTCAATACAGGCACAAGTAGACTTACGACCGTTTCGTTATCGAGGTTCTCTTCCGGTTGATCCAAGATGATTGGATAACGGCCTTTGTCTACCAATAAGTAAAAGATGAGAAGGAGTGCGCCGCGTTGACCAGGGGATAACTTTTCAATTTTGGTGTCTTGAAATAGTAGCGAGTAACGCGGCTCCAAATACGACAAACCATAGAGTAAGTCATAAACACTTCTTGCCGCCATATCTTTTCGTAGAATTGACGCAATTCCGATGGCATCAGCTTTGCCTCCCGATGCAGCAGCCGTGTGAATTGTCGTGTCAAGTGTGTCAATAAAGCTCAATACGTCTGCTCTTTGATTGAGGTCGAATTGTTCAGAAAGGCGTTTCACCTCGGCAGGGCCTGCATCATCGCCTCTGAATTCTCCTGAGTTCTGCTTGATAAGTGCAAATAGTGGAGACGAGAGGGCATCCGATGATCCGCCCAATGTTGCCTGAAATTGCAACTTATATTCATCTTTGATGAGATTGTTTTCCTTAATCAAATTCTGAACCGGTTTGAACAAATCCTCACGCGCTTTTCTTTGTGCATTCAGAATATCAAAAATATCACCTGCTAAATTGCGACGCTGCTCCTGTTTATTTTCAAGCAGAACAGGTAACTCATCAAGTTGTGCAATTCTGTTCTCTATACCATTCAGCGTCTCAGGCTCAGGTGTATCAGGTAAACCAGTCAGTTCAAGTAGTTTTTCTTCCCAAAATTCGATAGCTTTCAAGCTTTTTTGATATAAAAGTTGTGGCTCATTTAGTTTGGTTTTCAATTCTGACTGCTCGTCAAGAAGAGCTTGCTTTGTCTGTTCGCTCTGGTTGGATTTTTCAATTAGGGACTGCTGTTCTAGCGGAATTTTTACTGCTACTTCATCAAGTATTAGCTGTTTTACAGATAGCGTAGCAAGCTCGTTAAGCTTCACCCCCAAGACATCCAGATCTTTCGCCGTGTCGTCCTTAAATTGATTGTATTGCTTTTCTAAAGTACGCAGGCGTTCGCGTACAGCTTGGACGGCTTTTGATTTGGCAGCGAAGCTTGCTTGGGCGCTCCCATTAGACAGGGATTCTTCTTCAAGGTCTTTGAGCTTGACTGTAATTTCATCAAGAGAGTTTGCCGCTTGCTGCTGCTCACTAGACAAGAGTCCTGACGGTTTTGGTATTACCACCGGCCTTATATTGTTGTGCTCTTCAATCTGCTTTTTCTGGAGTGCCAAAATCTCCAGCAGCTTTCGCTTTACTTGCGGTTGACATTGCGCTTCAATGTTTTCAATCTCCAGATTGACTCTTGCGAGGTCTTTTCGATACTCTCCTAACTGATCTCTATAGCCACTTTCTTGCTGCTCAATCAGTTGGTCAAAATCAAGCGCTCCCTGACGAAGTGCACCATCCGCGTAGTCAAAGATAACTGCTCTAAGTTCTTTCTCAAATGCCCCGGTACGACCTGCGATGTGGTCGTTGCAGAGGATTTCAAAATGTCCTTGAGGGATATAGCGTACGCGTTGAACTTTCTCGTCTGCTGGATCATCGGAAAGCTTGCGTTTTTCTTGACTCTTGTCCAACCACTCTATCTTGCCTGTAAATTGCTTGGCAGGATCACCAGAGCCTGATTTGCCACGAAACCTGTCTTTTTGAAGAAATGAAAAATGCTTTTTTTGTTGAGAATTCCCCAGAAGAGCTATCACATCTGCAAGGGCGCTTTTGCCACTGCCTTTATTACCTATAATCGCCACCAAATCATGATTCAAAAGCACTCGGCAACCTGCAAGCCAATCTTCAGGGATTGGGCTGCCCGCCGTTTTATTGACTTCGATGCAATCAATGAAATAAGTTTTGTTTTCTTCTACTTTGCATAACTTTTCTGGACGTTCGCCAATGTATGATCGTTTCGCAGGCTCTTTGATTGCTTGTAGCAAACCTAGAAAGGTTGGGTCAGCTTTTATCCAAGTGGCTTTAGCAGATGGAAAATCACCATATCCCCGCTTATCGTTGTCTCCCTTAACGCCAATGAAGCAATGCGCGTCGCTTCCAGAGATTGCTAACCTTGGAGTATTACCTAAACAATTTTGAAAATTACTGAACCATGTGGCATTGCCAGTGGTTTCTTCACCAACAAATGCGCCTCGTAAGTCTGCATTACGTGTTTCGAAAATTGGGGAGGTTTTGAACAGTCCAGCTACATATGCATAGTTTTCTACCCATTCGACCTCCTTTAATCCATCATTGGTGTCGAAAGGCATAAAGCCAATCGCTTGGCCAATAGGAACTTTTTCGATTGCAAGTTTATAGCTCTCACAGTTAATTTCAGCGATGGTTGAACCGGCCTTCAGCGCAACTGACTCATCAGCAATCACCTCGGTTTTTTTGAAACCATGCTTGAAAAGTTTGTCTTCGCCTACCTGACGTGCCAACCTTACTAGTGCGTCATTTGATAAAGGCTTATCAATTATTGCCACTTCCAATGCAGATTTAAAATCATGAAGACTTTGATCTTCTATTTCATTTGAAAACAGTACATGCGCGTTTAATCGTCCTCTCATGGGAGCCACAAGACGCAATTCGATTCCTGGAAAGACCATTTTCTCAAGCTTAGGTGCGTCAACTTCCGTGAGGCGTTTTTTCAAAGCGAACCAACCATCAAATGTCCAGTAGTCCATAAGTGCAAAAACGGCTGGTTCTGCTGCATTTAGTGCAGCTATCATTTCATCGACGAGATTCGTATTTGCTAGCGAGTCTGGATTGGAGTCAAAGCGTTGTCCATTCCAATGATAAGAAGCAGGTGTATGAATGTGTAGATCCCACTGCCGCCATTCTGCACCGCGTGGAAATTGTTTTTTGTTGGCACTCATATTAAGTTTCATCCTTTATTTGATTGGTCAATACCTGAGTTCCATTACTGTTTGACCCCAGCGATTGAATGTCCAACCCCTCAATCTCCTGCAAAGACTTTCCAGCAATCCCCTGCAAGTCCCCATACATCCCAACCGTCGCCCCCATCACTCGCTCAATTTGTTGTTCGCGCTTGGCCCATTGTTTCATGATGGCTTTGCGTTCCTTGTCCAAGTCCTCCTGCATGGTGGAGAAAGCTTCAACTATGGCTTCCACGCGCTGACGGAAACGCGGGCCGGTGAGGTATTGGTAAACCATCTCCGTTTTGGTTTGCTGGCCTTCGGTGGATTGCCGCGCAAGGGCCAGTTCCAGTAATGATTGGCGCAAAACCATCGCTACCGGCAAGGCGGCCCTGGGATGCGTTACCCAGATGTTATCGACCATTTCGAAGGTTTCAACGCCTTTCGGCAACACTTGGCTTACGATGATGGCGATTTCCGCCTTCGCCATCCGTTGATCGCCGCGTAGCTTTATTAGCCAGGCGTCGCTCCAGTTCTTGGTGCGCTTGAACTCCCACAAGATGGTGCCGCCGGGCTGGCCGCCTGCGCCGACAACGCGGTGCAGCACATCCCCGCCGAATTCGCCCTTGGGCACCGGCTCAATGGCATCGAAAGGGAATTTGGTGCGCAATAGGTTTTCAAGCTCCAGTTCCTGGACTTCGCCTTGCAACTGCTGCGAGCCTTGTTCGGCCCTGCGCTTGAGATCCTCAATTTGTTTCTGCATTGCGCTAATGGTTTGTTCCTTTTCCATTACCTTGAGTTTTTGTTCGTCTTCGGCTTCTTTTTTGGCTTGTTGGCGGGTGGTGTCCAGTCCTTCCTGCACGCGTTTTTCAACGGTGAGTTCCAGTTCACGTTTGGCGTCATCCAGTTCACGCTGTTTTTTGATTAATCCTGCTTGCGCCTTTTGCGCCTCAGCCAGTTTTTCTTCACGGCTTTTTAGCACTTCCTGCAAGTCAGCTACTTCACGGGATTTCTGTTCCAGATCATTTGCTGCGGCTTGTCTGGCTTTTTTGGCTTCCTCTGCCGTAATGCGTCCGCGATCTTTTTTTAGCTGCTCTTCAACCTGATCGGCCACTTGCTGATTGAGCTTGTTTTTGGTATCGACCAGCTGTTTTTCTTTTTCACGCACGGCCTGTTCGCGCGTGGCAATGTCGCTGTCTTTCTGCGCCAGTTGCTGCTCAAACTGTTTGCGGGTAGATTCAATCAGTGGCGCCGCCAAGGATTCGGTGAGCTTGATTTGGGTTTTGCAATTCGGGCAGGTGATGGTGGGTTCGGTCATGGTTTGATTTCCTTCGAAGCATCCGGGCTGCGTAATTTAGAGACATTGCTAATGCCGTCTAGTGGGGGCATTAGCGTGATGGCGACGGTGTTCAACTGTGTGACATGCTGATTTTAACATATGCCCATTTCATCAACTTTCTTCATTTCATCGTTCCCACGCTCTACGTGGGAATGCCGCCGCCGACGCTCCAGCGTCTTCTTTGATAGCTACAATTCTATCAAGTCTTTGCAACGCTGGAGCGTTGCAGGATAAATTCCCACGCGGAGCGTGGGAACTATAACGCGTAACCCGCAATCTGTAGGGTAATGGTATGGACTAATACTACGGGGTTTTCTTCTGTTTCTTCACTACCCGGAAAATATGTGTGTAATCCTTGGCATATAAACGCGATTCTGTCGGTACATGGTCGCTCAAGGCCTCGCCGACTAACAGCATAGTGGTGAGGTTCCAGTCGCTGCTTTTGATTTCGGAAAGCAATTGCCCCAAGGTGCTTTGGTGGGTACGTTCTTCCGGCCAGGTCGCCCGGTAAACCAGAGCGACCGGCGTGTCATCCGGGTAATGCAGACGCAGGTCGGCGACGATCTTTTTTAAATGCGGGCCGGACAAAAAGATGCACATGGTCGCGCGGTGTGTGGCCAGCAGCGCTATCGCTTCGCTGTCGGGCACGGCGGAGGCGCGGCCGGAAACCCGCGTTAAGATGACGGTTTGCGATACTTCCGGCTTGGTTAGTTCGGCTTTGATGCTGGCTGCCGCCGCCGTAAACGACGATACGCCGGGTACGATTTCATAGTCTATGTCCAGCGCATCCAGGCGGCGCATTTGTTCGGCGGTGGCGCCGTAAATGGCGGGATCGCCGGAATGCAATCGCGCGACATCGATGTTTTGTTCCCGTGCGCGTTGATAACAGGCTTGTTGCTGTTCGAGATCGAGCTGGGCGGTATCGATGATTTCGGCATTCTGGCTACAATGCACCAGCATGTCTTTCGACACCAAAGAACCCGCGTACAACACCATGCCGACCCGGCCCAACAGGGTAGCGCCGCGTAAGGTGATCAAATCTGCCGCGCCGGGGCCTGCGCCGATAAAATAAACTTTCATGTGTGTCTTTGTTCTCTGGGTGTTTTACGAATCAGCAAGGTGGCAAGATAGCCCATTGCGTCTGTTGCGTTTAAATTGCCGACATCGGCGGACAGCATTTCATCGGCTAGGCCGATGCGGCGGGCAAAGGCGCAGTGTTCGGCTATCCCTAACTCGCGCAATAAATCCAGCACCCAGGGCAGGCGTTTGCCTATTTTCATCAGCACGATAATGTCATGGCTTTCGATGTCGGCCCGCAGACTTTCGGCATTGTCAGGGCAGGGCAGGATCAATGTGCGTTCTTTACCTTCGCCCAGCGGCCAACTCATGGCGGCGGCCGCTGCCGCATAACTGGTGATGCCCGGAAAGGTGCGCTGAGCCAATCCCGGCAACTGCTGTTGCAGGGCCGCTAGGATATAGCCGTAGGTGGAGTAGGTGAACGTATCGCCGATGGTCAGATAGGCGACGTTAAGCCCCGCGCGCAATTCGACCGCTATGGTTTCGGCTAATTGGGCGTAATGCTCGCTGAGCACGGTGCGATCGGTATCCATTAGGAATTCGATTTCCCGTATCCGTTCCGGCGCAACGGCAATGCCTGACAGGCACTGCAAGGCCACCGAGCTTTCGGAAGTCGTGGCGCGCGGCGCAAAGATCAGATCGGCCTGCTGCAAGGCGGTTACCGCCGCCAGCGGGATATAACCGGTTGGCCCCGGCCCTACGCCGATGCCCCAAAATGTACCTGTGTGACTCATGGCGCTCCCAAGGTTGTGCCGTTCAAATTAAATAAGCGCACTTCAACACGGCTTACCGAAGGCGTGCGACTGTGTACCCGCACGGCGATGCGCCGTTCGATTTCTAGCCACAACGCTTGTGCGCCGTGTTCATGCTGTAATAGCTCTATGGCCGCTTCCACGGTGTTGGCCTGGGCGATGGCCTGCACCAGACGGCTGTCAAATCCCAGTTCCGCCGCCACATCGGCCACTACGGGCATAGCCATGCCGCTTTTGCTGGAATGCGTGTCCCAATCGCCCGCCAACACTTTGGCCAGCTTGCCCGGATGGCCCAGCAACCACAGCACATCCAGGGTGTGCCGTTCTTCCGCCAGGGCCAATTGCATAAAATCCAGCGCATCGCCCAGAAAGTTGGCGATTTGCACGGCCCGCTGCATCGGTAATCCCAGCGTCTCTTTGGCGTAAGTGCGGCCTATTTTTCCCGGTAACAAGGCAATGCCGGGCGCGCCGCCGCCCAAGGCCACGCGCACATAGACTTCGATGGAGGCTATCCACGACGCCAGTGACAACGGTTCGACGATGCCGGAGGTACCCAAAATCGAGATGCCGCCGACAATGCCCAGCCGGGGATTGAAGGTTTTTTGCGCGATAATCGCGCCGTTTTCGCAACCGATGGTGAGATCGAAACCCTGACTGCTATACCATGAATGGTCAAGATTTGCGCTTTTTTGCTCCCCCTCACCCCGACCCTCTCCCGAAGGGAGAGGGAGAAAAACGTCGTAATTCGTGTTTGTGTTGGGTCTATCGGCGGATACCTTGTGTTCCAGTATTTCAGCGACGGCCTGCTGCATCATCAAGCGCGGAACCGGATTGATGGCAGGCTCGCCGACCGCCACCCTCAAACCCGGTTGCGTCGCCGTGCCGACGCCGTCCCCGGCAAAAAAACGAATTAGCCCCAGCTTATTTTTTTTCACGACGGCGAAAATAATTGCGCCGTGCGTGTTGTCAGGATCATCGCCGCCGTCTTTAATTACATCGGCGCGTACCGTTTGTTCATCCAGCCTATATACGGCCTGCACCGGTATCGATAAATAATAATGCTTATCCGGTAAAGTGACCGCCACCTCGTTGTGGCATTCGCCGCGCAGCATCAGATAGAGCGCCGCCTTAACTGCCGCCGTTGCGCAACTGCCGGTTGTGCGTCCGCGCCGCAAGCCGTTAGGCGCAAGCACATCGAGATCGAATTTTTTAAGTGGAAAATCCATAAACTTAATCAATAAAGCTTGTAGAGTGGATAAGCGTAGCGCATCCGCCAAAAGAGCCACGGAAGGTGGATGCGCTACGCTTATCCACCCTACCTATAATGTTCAAATTAATAAATTGCTACTCTTGATTTTAATCTGTTGTGGCAGCCGCCAGCTGATTCACCGCATCGATCATCAAGCCGTTTACCACGCTGGCCGCCCACGGCGAACCGCCGCGCGTGCCGCTGTTGGTGATGCGCGGCACTTGCAAGCAGCGTTTGAGATCAGCTTTCGCTTCGCAGGTGCCGACAAAACCTACTGGCAAGCCGATCACCAGTTGCGGTCGCCAGCCATGTTCGCGGATCAAGCGGGTTGCTTCCATAATGGCGGTAGGCGCATCGCCGATAGACAGCACGATGTCGTTGCCGAATTTCTCGAAGGCGCGGCGCATGCCTGCCGCAGAACGGGTGATGCCTTGCGCCGTCGCGATCAGCGCGGTTTCGGTATCATGCACGCCGCACCAGGTTTCTATGCCCAGTTGTTCCAGCAAGGCCCGTTTCAGACCGGTTTGCACCATGGTCACGTCGGTCACTACGCGTTTGCAGCGTAACAGGGCGCGTATACCGGTTGCCACCGCACCCGCAGAAAAATACAGGTCGTCGACGGCGTTAAAATCGCCGCTGGTATGCACCAGCCGTTGCAGAATCGTTAAATGATCGGAGGGAAACCCCGACCAATCGCGTCCGGCGGCAATAATGCGGAAACTTTCGGCTTCTATCGGATGCGGAATATAAGGCGTAAATTCGGCAGTGTCAGTCGGAGTTGCAGTGTTTTCCAGCAAGCCGCGCACCTTAAGATGATGCGCGCGTTGCGGTTCGCCGACTTGTTCTTCAAAACCAACGATCTGCACGCGGTATTTGCACAGCGAGCAATTCATCGCGGCGCGGCCTTCCACTGCTTCTTGCGCCCGCGTCAGGATCACATCGGCAACGCTAGCATGTGCGCCCAGATAACTGGCTTTGAGGATTTCCAGGCCCGGCTCCCGTTCCTGCAAGGCGTCGGCGGCGACATAAATACGTTTGACCAGTACGCCGTCGAACAGAAAAAACGGCACGACGATCAAGCGGGCGTAGCCCAGTTGCGCGGCGGCGCGCAAGCCGTCGGCGACCAAGGGTTTGGCGGTGCCCGAATAACACACGTAAGCGGTGCCGAAACCCATGCCTTCTTCGATCATGCGGGCGAATTTTGAGACTTCACCGTTGGCGTCGGGGTCGGTCGTGCCGCGCCCTACTAACACCAAACAGGTATCGTCACGACGCACGGTATGCGGCGATTGCGCTTCGGCAGCGACGATGCGTTCCTGTACGACTTGCAACAACAAAGGATGCAACCCCAGCGGCGCGCCGAAATAAAAGTCGATGTCGGGATGCGTTTGCGCCGCCGCCAGCAATTCACTGGGCAGGTCATTCTTGGCATGGCTGGCCGCCAGCAATACGCCGGGCACCATTACCACTTGCTGTACGCCTGCGGCCAGTTGAGCGATAACGGCCTGATCTATGGTCGGGCCGGAAAACTCCAGATAGCCGTGGGTAACAACGTGTTGCGGCGCCCGTTTCTTGATTAGTGCTACCAGTTGCTCAAACTCGTGTATGCCGTCAGGATCTCGGCTGCCGTGGCCTGCAACGATAATGCCGTAGTTGTCTGAATTAATCCCCGGCTTTGAAAAAGAGGGGTTAGAGGAGATTTGATTATCTACAGACATTATGGCGCTTCAATCTGGCTGGCTAAAGGATGCAAGGTGCGGATCAGCATGATGCTCATGTCGCTGAATTCCTTATTGGCGCAGTCGGCCAGTGACCCGTGCCATTCGGCTTCCGCCCGGGTAAGATTCTCCCACACTTCGGTGGGATGTTCGGGCGGTATGCCGTTTTCCAGCAGGTAAGCTGCGATATGCCGGGGCATGAAGGAACGCGCGGCATCCCACGGACAGGGAATCACGATGGCGTTGCGAAGGTCTTGCAACACATGCACCAGATGACGCTTGAAAGGATCAAGATCGCCGCGCCGATGAAAAGTGATAAACGTGGTTTCGTCGAAACAGACCTTGGCGCGCGAGGCGAGTATCTGCGCCGAAGAGATGCCCGGCAGCGTTTCCACCGGATGACCGCAAGCCCGCTCGACCCGCTCCAGATACTGAAAGCCGCTGAAATGAATGTCGCCCATAAACACCACCACGCAATTTTTCCCGGCATGATGCGCTGCCGCCACGGTTTCTAATTGCGCGGTCTGGTCGCGGTAATTCATCAGCACGGTTTGCGCCGTTTCCGGGATCAGGCACTGAACGACGTTAACGACGGCGTCGAAACCGGCGACTACATCGGCATTACGGATCAGCTCCGCGCCGCGCTGAGTTAAATACCCCACATCGCCGGGGCCTGCGCCTATGCAGATAATCATAACAGCACCTTAATAAGCTCTAAATAGTTGATCATAAATCCTTGAATTGTTTTGTTCCGAGTCATGCTGCCTTTAATGAAAAATAATATTTACATGTAAAAATCAATTATTTGAGATTAAATTAGAAGAGACATTGATTAAGTATCATACGAGCATCCTTATCAGGCTTAGCCGTAAATCCGTCCATCCTTCGACAAGGCTCTCCTGAGTTTATCGAAGGGCTCAGGACTAACGGATTTACTCTTACAACGCTTCGTTGAAAGCTTATACTCACTCTATTTCACATGGAGCCAAATATCTTTATAATCAGAAAAGCGCATGGCAATAAAAAACGGGTCGTCCAATAGGAAATTCGCCTAAGAGCCACGCGGTTTTCCTTGCAAATAAGAGGCGCCGGGATCGATAGTAAAGCGGTGGTTCATGGTTGTTCGCCCTATCAGCAGACGAAATAGCATGCTGTCCCGGTTAGTCAGCGTCATTTCCGTCGTGATGATCGACGGCCCTAAAATCAGCTGGGTTTCTATCACATAACGGCGTTGTTTGTGACCACCGGAATCCGATACCAAGCGCCGGTCTTTAATCTGGGCATGGCATTCAATCGACAGATCGGTGTTTTTTTGTCTGGGATGAATGGCGAACATGACCCAGCGTTGTCCGCCTTTTCGATAGGGTTCGATAGTGTACGCATGTAAAGCCGAGGAGCGCGCGCCGGTATCTATTTTCGCTTTAATATGGGCTATGTTAAGTTCCGGCAGCCCCACCCACTCGCGCCAGCCCAGTATCGGTAGTGATGTCTGTGTCATTTGTGCAAAACCTTAGTAATTAAACAACCGTTTTATTGGACGAGTCTGATTGTTCATTGCCGGGCTTGGCATTATGCTTACGGCCGCGCCGGATATAATTGTTGCCGCGTTTTTTATTATGTGTTTTTACCCGTCTTATATCCAATTTATGCTGATTAATTTCCACCGATTTTAAATGTTGAAATATATCGGGAGGCATTTCGTCAGGCAGTTCAATCAGCGTATACAGGTTTTGGATATTAACATTACTGATATTGTTTTTGTCGACACCTGATTCTTCAATCAGCACTTTTTTAAGCTGATCCAAGGTAATCTTGTGTTTACTGCCTACATCCAGGCGATAACGGATCATTTTAATGCCCGTAGCGATATTTTTTGCGGGTAATTGAGGGGCTGTTTTTTGTTGTGCCTGGGGGGCGGGCGGCGACAGGTTTTCAATGGATTGGGTTAAATACAGTAGCGCGGCAGCGCAAGTTAAGGGGGTGACGCCCAGTTCAGTGGCTATGGCGCTGATCAAGGCGTGCTGGGCCCCCAGATTTTCGTTATTTAGAATCTGTTGTAACCGGTTTTTCAACGGCTGTTCTTTGCTTAAGTGGTCGATCATGGATTCTTCAACTTAAAAACATCAATTGGGTGCTCGAAATACAGTCGCCACGGATTTCTAAAGCGTTTACTGATAAATTTCCACATAAGCTTCATCCCGCAGTCTGCGCATCCAAAGCTCGGTTTCTTCTTCAATTTTCCGTTTGCGTATGGTATCCGCAATCAGGCTTCTTTTATGCTCCTGGCTGTCATCCTTATTTTGCCGATCAAGAACCTGGATCAAATGCCAACCAAACTGCGATTGTATCGGTTCGCTCACTTCATTGATGTTCAGTTTTGTCATAGCGTCTTCAAATGGCTTAACCAAGTCTCCTGGGCTTACCCAATCAAGTGATCCGCCCTTTAATGACGAGCCTTTATCGTCCGAATTAGCGCGCGCTAGCGTCGCAAAATCATCACCATTCTCAATCCGCGCTTTTAATGCTAATAGACGCTTTCTGGCTTCGTCATCATCCATCAACTCATTGGTTTTTATCAAAATATGGCGAACCTTGGTTTTGGTGATGAAGTGATTATCAAGGCCCTTCAGTTCCAGCATTTTGATAATATGAAAGCCGCTGGGACTGCGTATGGGATCGGACACTTCGCCGGATTTCATGGTGGTGACATGATTAGCAAACAAGCTGGGTATATCGTTGGCGGTGCGCCAACCCAAATCTCCGCCTCTCAGGGCGTTATCGTCTTCCGACTCACTCATTGCTGTTTGGGTGAAATCCTGGTTTGCGCGCAGTTTTCTGACCAGTTCATCGGCTTTGCTTTGGGCTTTTTGTATCTCCGTTGCCGATGCGGTTTCTTTAACGGCAATCAGGATATGACCTAAATGATACTGAGTAGTCTCTTCTCCAACTTTCCCCTGCGTTTCTATATAGTGATCGATTTCCCTGTCGGTCACTTTAATACGCCCGCCTATTTCCCGGCTACGCAATTGGTTAATAACAATTTCATTGCGCATATTATCTAAAAAGTTTTTATAGGGTATGCCCTGACGCTCCAGTTCAGCTCTAAATTGCTCCAGCGTCATATTATTTCGTTGAGCTATGTCCGCCGCCGAATTGTTAAGCATGTCCTCGGTAACGTTAATTCCCGCCTTTTCAGCAAGTTGGCGCTGAAGTCTGTCAAGGATCATTTTTTCCAGCACCTGTTTACGTAAAACAGACTCCGGTGGCATCTGAGTCTTACTGGCCCGTATCCGTTGTGCGATAGTCGAGACTTCTTTGTCCAGTTCCTGTTCAAGAATAACGTCTTCTTCAACAACAGCGACAATTTTGCCGAGAACTTCAGCCGACACTGAAAAGTGACCGAATAATAAACAGCACATCAGCAAAGAAATAACCGTTTTTTTCATAGTGTGCTGATCAATCATTTTTGAGATGCCCGAAAACCATAAATACTTTTTTGCAGGAATTGATCCATATCGTCGCCAAAGCCGGTCAAGCCTTTCAGTTCTATCTGAAAGAATATACCGTTCTGGGTGGCGCCGGTGACAGTCTGAGTGCTGTTAACGCCGACATTGGTGACATTGGAGTAGTTGTTCATGTAATGCCGTCCAAGTATTCGAATGCGCCAGCAACAATTTTCTTTTTCAACGCCCAAGAAACTGTCCTGAGTCGTATCATACAACAATGAATACTGCCATTTACCCAGTAAATGCCAGTCTTTAGCAATCGGCACACGAAATGAAGCGTCAGCTTGGGTAATGTTATTGCTGCCGTCAGGTATCAGTGGATTTTTTCTATAAAGATAGCCTATGTTAAAAACCTGATTGCTCTCGTTTCTAAAGTGTAACGCGGCTTTGGTTCTTTCGACATCGTTCAGTACCGGATTATATTGCAACCCCGTGGTAACCGATATTTGATGCGATAATTCACTGGACAGCTCGGTAACCAGATTCGATACGGCGGCGGTTGATGATCCGATATTCTCAATGGTGCCATTTGTCAAAGTTGTAGGTACCGAGACTAGGCGGTTACGAAAATAAATAATCTCGCCCACGTTCAATTTTAGCCGCTCCAGCCCTGATTTATCATCCATCAGCCGCGAGGTTAAGGCGGTGGTTATTTGGTTGGCGTCTTGTATTCGATCGTAGCCGCTAAAGCTGTTCTCCCTGAACATGCTGTTGTACTGAAAATCGTACAGTCCGGTATCGAATACCGGATTAAGTAAATTGGTAGCGGTTGAATTGGGCGTATCGTTATTGGTATAAGTGTTTTGGTTAGTGTAAGGGACATATAAATAAAATAACCGGGGTTCTAGTGTATGTACTAATGACGTATTGGCTATTTCGATATTACGTTCCAGGTACAGGCCGCTATCGGCGGAAAAAGTAGGCAAGGTTCGGGAAATACTAGTAGGTGTTTCCGGCGCTCCGTTACTTAGATTATAGCTGGTATGTTGCAATGACAGTTTAGGCGTAAAAAAAGCGCTGGCGGTTTGTAGCGGCATACTGATTGAGGGCCGGGTATTGATCCGCTGTCCGTCCACCAGATTATTGGTGTGTTGATAATCTACAAACTCATTTACAATTTCGGTATGTAGCGGCATGGATTGGAAATCATGCGCATAATTAAGATCCAGTTGCGGCAGTCTTCGATAAGGAAGAGCCGTGGTGGGCGTGGCGGTATTAATTGACTGGTAACTGTCCGCCATGCCGACAAAGGAAAATCCGGATTTGTTATATTTAACATCGGCAAAGCTTCTAAGATAATTGTAATTGGCGAAACTTAATGCAGAGCCCAAGGTGGAAATATAGGTTTGGTCGGACACATAATTCAAATCAAGGTTAGAAGTAAGATCAGGTGTAATTTTCGAAACGTTCTTAATCGCTCCCAGATAACGCGAGGTATTGAGAGTGCTGTCATTTGGCATGTATTCCAGCTCAACATTGCCCTTTGATTCTTCGGTTAGATAACGGAAGTTGCCGGAAAGCATAGCCCCTCTGGCAGACAAATACCGGGGGCGCAACGTCGCATCATAATTAGGGGCGATATTCCAATAATAAGGCGCCATTAAACTCAGGCCGCTGTATTTGGTGTTGCCGATGGATGGTGAAAGGAAGCCGGAAGTTCGTCTATCATCGATAGGGAAAGATAAATAAGGCGTATAAACCACCGGCACGCCCTTAAATTCAATCCATGTGTTTTTTGTAGTGCCTCTGCCGGACACTTTATCCATTTCCAGATCAGACGCATGGATCACCCAGTCCTGATTACCGGGCCGACAGGTAGTATAGGCGACATCTTTGTATTGCGATAAGGTTTTGCTTTTCCGATAAACAGATGCCGCCATGCCCCTGAGCGGCGTGGTCGGCGCAATAAACTGCACATCTCTGAGCTTAGCTTGATCAGCGGCTAAATTGAGCGATGCGGTCTCGCTATGTATCGCCAGCGCATCTTCACTGTAATAGACATCGCCGTGTAGCTCCAGTACATCTGAAACATTGTCATAATTAGCCGTACTGGATGTTGAATGCTGATCGGCGCGCGCCATTTTGACATTACCAAAATAATTGCTGATTTCATTGTCATAAACTTCGGCATAATTCGATTTGACATCCAGCGGGGTCACTTCCCTTAAGTTTGCAGTCGATACAAAATTACGTTTTTTACTCTGATCAACATTGCAGCTTTCCCAGGGATCGTATGGTAGCTGTGAGGTGAGCGTGCTAAAGATTTGTTCTTGTTGAGGGCCAAATGCAGGGCTCATTTGCCAGAAACTGCGCGTTTCCGCCGCAGCTGGTTGAGCCATTCCTTCAGTTTCAGGGCCAGCAACGCCGGTGCTGGTTACAGATTCGGATACAGCGCTTGCGTTAGCTCCAGAGCCTGCCATTTGGCAATTCCAGGTTGAATCTTTTTTATTGGTGCCACAGCTCCAACCGGGTCGTGTGCCGCTAGCGAGAGCCGGTTTTGGTGCGGGCGCCGTCGGCGGTATGCGTTCAGCGGATGCCGCCGATTTTGCCGTAATCGGCGGGGTTGCTTGAGCATTTTCCGTTACAAAAGACTGGCGGCTTGCAACCGGTGCGGGACGTTCCGGTTTAGCGGCTTGCACCGGTTCGGCGATAGCCGGTTGCACACGCTCGGCCGGTATCGGCTTAACGGGTTCAGGGGCTGGAAGGGGCTGGGTTTTAACCGGATAAGTTTTCTCAATGGATCCGGTTACAGCTGGCGGTGTCTCATCGGCTTTAACCGCCTTTTTTTTTTCACCGACGCAAACCCATTCTTTGCTGTCTTTATTCTGCTCGCAATTCCACGATGCTTCATTCGCATAGCTGAAGGAGGCAGTTAATGAGGGTAAAAAAACCAGAAATAAACGGCGGAGCATAGGCGACATTAAGTTTAGTGGCGTAACGGATTGTAAATCGAATAAAATGCTAGTTGTTTATTTTACCCCAATTCACTTCAGCATTATAACTAATCTAACCCAAATATCATGATGCTCGACGACTTAAGAATAATATCCATGTTTGATTGGCTTGAGAATGATCTGTTACTGACCGTCGACGCCTGCGAACTTGCCTCTAGTGACGCCAGTTTTAGACGTTACTTTAGGATCAAGGTATCGGACGGGACATTTATAGTGATGGATGCGCCGCCGGACAAGGAAAACACGGAGCCGTTTATACGGGTTGCAAAATTACTGGCGCAATCTCAAGTTAATGTACCCGCTATTTTTCAACAAAACCCGACTGACGGATTTTTACTGCTGGAGGATTTCGGATCAGAGTGCTTCTTAGACCGGCTTAATGACCATAACGCCACCGATTTATATCACAGCGCTTTCGATGCCTTATTTTTGTTGCAAACACAAACCCCGATAGCAAGCTGCGGCTTGCCCCGTTATAACGAGCCGCTTTTGCAACGGGAGTTGGGTATTTTTGAAGACTGGTTTTTAAACGAACACTTGGATGTGTCGATTCCGGCAGCGCTGTGGGAAACGGTGCGCAGCCTGCTGGTGGCTTCGGCTCTGGAGCAGCCGGTTACTTGCGTGCATCGGGATTACCATGCCCGTAATTTAATGTTTTTAAATGAAGATTCCCCCGGCGTCATCGATTTTCAGGATGCGGTAATCGGCCCTGTCACTTACGATCTGGTGTCGTTATTGCGGGATTGCTATATCGCATGGCCCCAGCAACAGGTTGAGCAATGGATGGGCACTTATTACCAGCGGCTGCTGCAAGCCGGACTTGTGGATGTTGATCCGGCCCAGTTTAAACGCTGGTTTGACTTGATGGGGCTGCAACGCCATCTTAAAGCCATCGGTATTTTTTCCCGGCTGCACTTAAGGGACGGCAAGTCTGGCTACCTTAACGACATACCGCGTACCCTGAACTATGTGACGACGATAAGCGCAATGTATCCTGAACTGGCTGAGTTCAGTGATTTTTTGCAACATCAGGTTTTACCTGCACACGACAGCTTTCAGGCGCTTATTACAACATGAAAGCGATGATATTAGCCGCAGGGCGCGGCGAAAGAATGCGCCCGTTGACGGATCACACCCCTAAGCCGCTGCTGCCGGTTGCCGGGAAAACGATTATTGAGCACACCATTAATCAACTGGTTGCGGCGGGCTTTGATGATATCATTATTAATCACGCCCATCTCGGCCAACAAATAGCGGATCATTTAGGCGACGGCAGCCGGTATGGCGCCAGCATTCGGTATTCACCGGAAGGCGAGCAGGGGTTGGAAACCGCTGGCGGCATTATTAACGCCTTGCCGTTATTGGGCGGCGATGTTTTTTTGGTAGTTAATGGTGACATAGCCACCGATTTTCCTTACGCCGAACTCAAAAACCGGACAGTCGATTTAGCGCATTTGGTGTTGGTCGATAATCCCGCACATCATCCGCAGGGCGATTTTGGTCTGTATAACACCGGCTATGTTAATGGAACTGGCCCGGAACTATGGACTTTCAGTGGCATAGGTCTTTACCGCGCTGAATTGTTCAGCAACATACCCGTCGGCAGCAGTAAGCTGGGGCCTTTATTGCGTCAGGCCATAACCGCCCAACGGGTTTCCGGGCAAAAATTTGCAGGTTTTTGGATGGATATAGGTACGCCGGAACGTTTGCAGGAACTGGATTTTTTACTCACAACAGGAACACAGCACCATTAAAGTCGGCTTTTCTCTATCCGAATAAAACTAGTTTATTTGAAATATGGCATTGTTCATGCTTAGTTTTTAATAAAAACCAATACCTGAGTGCAGCACCATGAAATCAATCTGGAAAAACTATAAAACTGACATTGCTTACGATGAACTGATGTGTTCTGAGTTTCAATCGCGCTCGGTCAGTCACCGCTTATGCCAATATTTGGATTCGCTTAAAAAAGAGGATATAGACAAGCGTAAAATAGCTGCCGAACTGGCAATTATGGAAATGGGAATTAGCTTTACGGTCTACAGCGAAGAAGGAAATATTGACCGCGCGTGGCCTTTCGATATTATTCCGCGCATTATTGACGCTAGAGAATGGCGCATCATCGAAAAGGGTTTAAAGCAGCGCTTAACCGCTTTAAACTGTTTCATCAGCGATGTTTATAGCGAGCAAGCCTTTATCAAGGCCGGCAAAATGCCCGCCGAGATTATTAACAGCTCTAAAAATTTCCGCAAGGAATGTATCGGCGTCAAGCCCCGTCACAACGTCTGGGCTAATATTTGCGGCACCGATTTGGTGCGCGATAAAGACGGCATTATGTATGTATTGGAAGATAATTTACGGGTTCCATCCGGCGTTTCTTATATGCTGGAAAATCGGGTCATCACCAAGCGCGTGTTTCCTGAGCTGTTGCAGGATATAGATGTGCTGCCCATTGGTGATTACCCTACTCACTTGCATGACATGCTGTCGTCGATTGCGCCGCACCAAAATGGGCATGTAACGTGCGCGGTATTAACCCCCGGTATCTACAACTCGGCCTATTTTGAACACGCCTATCTGGCCCAGCAAATGGGCGCACAACTGGTCGAAGGCAAGGATTTAGTGGTCAATGACGATGATTGCGTCTATATGCGCACTATTGAAGGCCTGGAAAAAGTCGATGTGATATACCGGCGCATAGACGACGATTTTCTTGATCCCGAAGTGTTCCGCAAAGACTCGACTTTAGGCGTTCCGGGCTTGGTGCGCGCCTGGAAGGCCGGTAATGTCGCGCTGGCCAACGCGCCCGGTGCGGGAGTTGCCGACGACAAGGTGGTCTATGCTTACGTGCCGGAAATGATCCGTTACTATCTGAATGAAGAGCCGATACTGCCGAATGTGCCGACTTATTTATGCAGTAATCCTGATGACCTGGCTTATGTGCTGGAACATTTGGCGGAACTGGTGGTAAAACCGGCTAATGAGTCGGGCGGTTACGGCATGTTGGTCGGCCCTCATGCCACCGCCAAAGAAGTGGCAAATTTCCGGCAAATCATTCAAAAAGATCCGCGCAATTATATCGCACAGCCCACGTTGTCGATCTCGACCGCACCAACCTTGTGCAAAGGCAAGTTGGAGCCGCGCCATATTGACCTGCGGCCGTTTATTTTGCAAGGTGAAAACACCTTTGTCACGGCCGGTGGTTTAACAAGGGTGGCGCTTAAAAAAGGGTCGCTGGTGGTTAATTCCTCACAAGGCGGCGGCAGTAAAGATACCTGGATTATTAATGGGGAGGATCGCTAATGTTATCTCGTTCAGCAGAACGCCTGTATTGGTTGGCGCGTTATTTGGAACGCACGGAAAACATTGCCCGACTGGTCAGTGTACACATGAATTTATTGATGGATTTGCCCAAAGGCGTTGAAATGGACTGGCGGCAACTGATTATGATCACTGCTTCGGAACAGGCATTCCACGAAAAAAATAATATCGCCAATGAGCGTAATATCACCCGTTTTTTATTAGCCGATGCTGATTATCAGGGGTCTTTGTTTTCGTCATTAAGCGCGGCTCGGGAAAATATTCGCACTTCCCGTGAATTATTGCCCGACGAGGCCTGGGAACAAGTCAACGAAATGTATCTGTTTGCCAAAAACAACTTGGATACCGTGGCCAACCGGCGTCAACGCGTGCTGTTTCTTAATGAGATACTGAAAGGCTGTCAGCGTTTTACCGGTCTTTTATCTGGCTACATGAGCCATAACCACCCGTATCGTTTTATTCGCCTGGGCGTAAACCTTGAGCGTGCCGATATGACCAGCCGCATACTGGATTTGGCGTCGCTGCTTTTGTCAGAATCGCGTAGCGAGGAAATGCGCCAATACGAAACCATTTTGTGGATGAATATTTTAAAGTCCCTCAATGCCTTATTGATGTACCGTCAGCATATGCGTAGCCGGGTTCAAGGCGGTGATGTGCTTAACTATCTATTGCTGGACACCAATCTGCCCCGTTCCGTGGGCTGCTGCATCGCTGAAATGGCTGGTTGCATCAACGAATTGCCTAATAGCAATGACTTGCCGGAAAAACTCAAGGAGCTGGAATCCTATGTGCAAGCCATCAATGCCCGGCAAACCACCCAAAAACAACTGCGGGAAATTCTTGATGGGCTACAAAACAAGCTGGGCGATCTGCACGGTCAGATTGCCGAGAACTGGTTTTTGAAGGAGGTGGCGGGGTAAGGCCTTAACCTTAGAGTCGTTGGGTTGCAGCTTAATGTAACCCAATAGTTACTTGATTTGCATCAAGCCGATGATCGCAACCAAAGCCCAAACCACGTTCAGCCAAAACAGCGACTGGGCTTTTTTATGTCCGGCGTTGACCACCATACATAAAGCGCCCGCCAAATTCATCAGATGATAGGCGGCGGAACTGACATCCAGGTATTTGATGGTAATAAATAAATAGGCGCTAACGATCAGGACGAATCCTATCCAGCCTATTTGTTCAAAATGTCTATCAGTCATAAGGCAACACGCACAAAATACTCCTCTCTATCAGTCGCTACAGATTCACAGTTTAATCTGTGAATCTGTGGCGTTTTATTTCCGCTTGTTCCTAAGCTCTGGCTTGGGAATATTATGTTGGAAGCTCTAGCTTCCAAGGCCAAAGTCCCAACCTGCAGGTTGGGGTCTAACGAAAGCATCGGCCGGGATTTTTTATGTCGGGCGTTGACTGTCATATATAAAGCGCCCGCAAAATTCGGCTACCCACTTAAAGCGTAATAGATAAAATCCCTCCAAGGGATGTTATCTGTATGGTGTCACCCTCAACTATACCAATGGTATCGACACCGTTGTCATGCGTTTTCCTCGCTCAGCAAGCCGCAGGTTTTGGGATTGGCGTTGTGGAGCTTCGGCATGGCATTGCTCGTTCGTGCAGTTTAACCTAAAAGCCG
>Ga0182019_10000415_pt1 | contig 21171 bp, 11 predicted proteins | sample 812E2MmetaG_FD_120483 | JGI IMG/M metagenome (GOLD analysis project Ga0182019, IMG submission 120483) | Permafrost microbial communities from Stordalen Mire, Sweden - 812E2M metaG | ecosystem: Environmental > Terrestrial > Soil > Wetlands > Permafrost | place: Sweden: Stordalen | collected...
CGAAGAATTCCTGGTCGTCGCGGAGCTGGTTTTCTGCGGCGGCGAGGTCGCTCTCGAGATCGACGCGCGACAGCTTGAGCTTCATCTCGTCGAGCAGGGACAAGGCGCCGGCGGCATAGCGCTTTTCGGCGACCTCCAGGACCTTGTCGCTCCTCTGCAGCTCGTCACGGGCGAAGTCCACGCCCTCCTGGTCCAGGAGGAGCGTATAGAACAGGGTATAGAAACCGGCGAGGAGAGTGCGGATCGCGTCCTGATGGGCGAGCTTCGCCGCCTCCAGGGCCGACCCGGCGACCTCGGCTCTCCAGCCCCGTTTACCGCCGAGCTCGAGCAGCTGGTCGAGCCGCAGGGCCAGCAGGGTGTTGTCGCCGACGCGGACTCCCCGCCCGTTGCCGAACTCGATCGCGTTGTAGTTGAACGAGAGGCCGGGGTTCGGCCGCAGCTTCGCGCCGAGGAGGTCGGCGGCGGCCTTGTCGATCTCATAGCGGCTGGCGAGGATATCGGCGTTGCGCGCCAGGAAAAGGTCCATGGCCTGGCTGAGCGAAATCTCCTCAGCCCGCGCCGGCCGGGCGGCGGAGGCCAGGCCGACGAAAGCCAAGGCTATAAAAGGGAAGCGATATAACGGTCTCATGTCTCCTCCCGGATCAGGATCGGATGTCCTCGGCGTTGCGAGGACGGAAAAGAGGACGCCTGACGAAAATCAGGCGGCGGGAGGGGCGCGGGATGTCAGCGCGGGCCGGGCGGCCGAGTCATAGCTCCGGCAGACGATGGGCTCGACCCGGACGATCTCCACGAGCGGCGGGAGCAGGAAGACCGGGGTAGCGTGAGCGCCGAGCGCCGATTGCTGGAGCTGGCAGGCGGGACAGTTCACGTCGCCGCCGAGGCCTTTTTCGACGTGGAAAAAATGGACGAAAGCCGTCATCACCGCGAACAAGGCGATCAGGCCGATGACGAGGATCTTTCGGGCATTCATTCGCGAAATACCGGTGAAAAATTATACATGAATCCGGTCCCCGTGTCATCCGTCCGGGCCGCCCGGGACGCGGCCGTCGTATTCCGATAGGGCCCTGCCTGTCGCCCCAATACGGTCGGTCGGGGTTCTGAGGATGGCGACGATGGGGACTATCTTCCCTGCGGGGGACGGGATATAATTCTTTCCTATGCTCCACGGTCCCTATCCCTACATCTTCGCCCTCGTCGTCGCCGCCGCCCTCAGCGGCGCGGCGGTAGTCTACGCTTGGCGCTTCCGCCGGGCTCCGCTCACGAGGGCCCTGATCGGGCTCCTCGTCTGCTCGGCGCTCTATGCCCTCGGATACGCGGTCGAGCTCAACACCGATTCCCTCGACCACATGCTGATCCTGAACAAGGTCCAATATGTGGGGATTGCGTTCATCCCCTTCTTCTGGTTCCTGCTCTGCGCCCGCTTCGCGGGCCGGGAAGCCTGGCTCCGCCGCCCCGTCCTGGCCGTCCCGTTCGTCCTGTCCCTGACGACGCTCGTCCTCAACGTCACCAATTCGATCCACCATCTTTTTTACCGGGCGGTCAGCCTCGACTCCAGCGGCCCCTTCCCGGTCATCGTCCTGGACAAGGGGGTCTGGTTCTGGATCCATATCGTCTACACGCATCTGGCCCTGATCGCCGGCACCGCCCTGCTCGTCCGGATGTGGCGGAAAGCGCCGAGCCGATATCGGAGCCAGGCGGCCGTGCTCCTGACCGGGGCCGGCCTGCTCTGGATCGGATTGTTCGTCTACATCCTGGGCTTGACCCCTCACCGGATCGACACGACACCCCTGTCCATGACGCTGGCCGGTCCGGTCCTCGCCTGGGGATTGCTCCGGTACCGGATCCTCGATCTCGTCCCGGTGGCCCGGGACAGCGTTTTCGCCTCCATGCGGGACGGAGCCGTCGTGATCGACCTCCAGGACCGGATCGTAGATTTCAACGCGGCCGCGGTGGAGATCCTGCCCGGGCTTTCACCGGCGGCGATCGGGAAGAAGCTCGGGGACGCCCTCCCGGGCCGCGAGGAGCTGGCCGCCCTCCTTCAGACGCCGGGCCGCGAGGAGGCCTCGATGCGGGTCGGGAACGGCGAGAGCATTCGCTATTACCTCGCCCGCATCTCGCCCGTCGCCGGCCGGCGCGGCGCGCTGATGGGCCGGGTCCTCATCCTGAGCGACGCGACCGAGCAGGCCCTCCTGATGCGCCGTCTCGAGGACCTGGCGACGATCGACGGGCTGACGGGCGCCTACAACCGGCGCCACTTCCTCGATGTCGGAAAGGCGGAGGTGGCCCGGGCGTGGCGCTACGGGCACCCGATTTCGCTCATCATTCTCGACATCGACCTCTTCAAGCGGGTCAACGACACCTGGGGCCACGAGGCCGGCGACCGGATCCTCCACGAGGCCTGCCGGATCATCAAGTCCGTGCTGAGGTCGGTCGATATCTTCGGACGCCACGGCGGGGATGAGTTCGCCATCCTCCTGCCCGAGACCTCGCCCGAGCAGGCTGCCGGGGTAGCGGAGCGGCTCCGAACGTCCCTCTCCGCGCACTCCGTGAAAGTCACGGACGACGCCAGCGTCTCGTTCACCGTGAGCATCGGAGTCGCCGGCGCGATCCGGATCGTCGAGGAGTCCATCGACAGCCTCATCCGGAGCGCCGACGCGGCGATGTACAAAGCCAAGGAAGCGGGGCGCGACTGCGTCCGACTTGCCGCCCCGGCCGCCTGACCCCCCGCCGGCCGCCCGGGAAGATCAAAAAACCTTGACAGATTCTTGACACGGCCTTGACATGTCGGGCCCGCGGGTCCGCTATCCTGGAGGCGGACAACGCGTTCGAGGAGGCGCCGCCATGAAGAAGACCCTCGGCCCGGCAATCATCGGGCTGCTCCTGACTCTGGCCGCAACCGCGCTCCCGGCCCGGGCGGCCGCGTCCCGCCTGCGCGTCCTGACGATCAACGCCTGGTCGGGGCTCGACTACGTGGGATCCGGCTCGTTCGGCGAATACGAGCCGAAGGAGCGGCGGGAGCGGAGGCACGCCCGGCTCGTCGAGGGGATCCGGGCCCTGGACCCGGACATCATCTTCCTCCAGGAGATGAACCCCGTGGGGCGCGCCGCCGGGCGGCTGGCCACCGAGCTCGGCTTCACCGCCATCCATCAGGTCGAGAACGGCGGCATCAAGCTCGGCCCCCTCGGTCTCCCCTCGAACTTCAAGGAAGGCATGGCCATCCTGGCCCGACCGTCCCTCGGCCTGCGCCGCATGGACGCCTGGAAGCTCTCGGGCCCGTTCGGCCTGTTCGGGGACGTCGTCACTTTCCATTTCGACGAAGCGGTCTTCGCCCTCGTCGGAAAAGTGACGATCGGGGAGACGCCGATCTACCTCGTCAACACCCACTTGATCGCCTCGGCGGCCGACGATGACGCCCTGTTCGCCCGCTTCCGGGAAGCGCCGGAGGGGCGGGCCCTGCCCGAGGCGGAGTTCAAGCAGGCCGTCGCGGAGACGAAAGCCAAGGGCCGCCGCCGCCAGGACGACGCAAGGCAGCTCCGGGCTCGAATCGCCGGGCTGCCCCGGGGGGCGCCGGTGATCGTCGGCGGGGACTTCAACGCCGATCCCGACACGCCGGCGGTCCGTACGCTTCTAGGAGCGGAGGGCATGATCGACACGTTGTCCGTTCACCAGGCCGCCGTCCCGGCCCGCGCCGTCACCTGGGACGCTGAAGGCAACGAGAACATCGCCTGGTCGAGCCGCCCGACCGATGCCTCCGGCCGGCCGCGGACGGCGCTCGGTCTCCTCGACGCCTTCGACGCCCGCGTCAGCCGGCGGCTGGACTACATCCTCCTCGGCGACGGCTTCCGGCCCGAGGACGTGGCCGCCTCCTCGGTCGTCCTGGGCGCGGCGGCCGGCGGCATCCACGCCTCCGACCATTACGGCGTCTTCGCCGAAGTGGACTGCGCCCGCATCATCGCCGACGCGCCCCGGGAGCCGAAGACCGTCGTTCCGCCCGGGAAAATGGAGATCGAGCCCTTCCCGATCCTCATGTGGGACACGGACATCGGGACGGGCTATGGGGCGAAGGGCTTCATCCTCAACTCGCTGGGCCTCGCCGAATCCTTCGACCTGACGGCCTTCAACAGCACGAGGGGCGAGCGCTGGTACCGTTTCGTCTTCTCCCTGCCCGATTTCGAGCTGCGCCAGGGAAAGACGTACCCGCTGGCCTTCGACCTGACGGTCGATTACGACAAGATGATTGCCAACAATTTCTTCGGCGTGGGGAGCGCGTCCCGCGCCGCCGACGGCGTCAGCTATACGCGGGAGCCTCTCGAGATCAGCCTCCGCCTGAGCCGGGGCTTCACCTCGACGGCCGTGGGCCAGGCGGGGCTCAAGTACGGCACGGTCCGCAACTCCCCCAAAGAGGGCGCGGACCCGGCGGCGCTGCCCGCCGGCCTCGATCTCGGGCGGGTGTCCTACGCGTCGATTTTCGGCGTGTTCCGTTACGATGACCGGGACAGCTATGTCCACCCCAGCGAGGGGGTGGTCCTCCAGGCCGAGGCCGAATACGCCCCCCGGATCGGCGGCACGGTCTCCTTCGGCCGGGCTGCGGCCTGGTTCCAATACTACACCGTCCTCTTCTACCCCAAGACGATCTTCGCCTTCCGGCTGGGCGGCCAGAGCCTGTTCGGGGACGCCCTGCCCACGCAGATCCTCCTGCCCCTCGGCGGCAACCAGACGCTGCGCGGCTATCCCCAGGACCGCTTCCTCGACAAGGCCCAGGTCCTGGTCAATGCCGAGATCCGGTTCCCCATCGCCGGGCGGCTGGGAGGCGTCGTCGGCCTCGACGCCGGCAAGGTCGCCCCCTCGCTCGGCCGCTTGTCTTTCAAGGGCTGGGCGGCCAACCCGGCGGTCGGACTGCGGTTCGCCATGGATACGTTCGTCGTCCGGATGGACGTCGGCTTCGGCCCGGACGGCACGGGGCTGTATTTCAACTTCGGCCACATTTTTTGAAAGGGGCAGGCCTTAACTTTGAACATTTTGGCGAGACCCGGCACCCATGAGCAAGAGCGAGTCGAATTTGTTAAATGTTAAGACCTGACCCCTCTTTTGACCCGGAAAAGCGGGGGGAGGCGCGGCGGGACCCGCGGGTCAAGCCGCATCCACGGGCGCGGTAGGCTTGGCGGATGTGATGAAGCTCTTGGCCACCTCGAGGAAGAAGCCCACGACCTCGGGATCGAACTGTCCGCCCGAGCACTTGATGATTTCCTTGACCGCCGAGTTGTGGGAGTCCGCGTTCCGGTAGGGCCGGTCCGACGTGATGGAATCATAAGCGTCCGCGACGGCCATGATCCGGGATCCGATGGGGATCTCTATGCTCTTGAGGCCGTCGGGATAGCCCAGGCCGTCGTAGCGCTCGTGGTGGTGACGGACCACGTTGGCCACCTGCTGGAGCTCGATGATGGGCTTCAGGATGTTCTCCCCGACGACGGGATGCTGCTTGATGTAGACGAATTCCTCCTCGGTCAGCCGCGCCCTCTTGTTCAGGATCTTCTCCGGCACGGCGATCTTGCCGACGTCGTGCAGGATCGAGGCCAGCTCCAGGTCCTTCATCTCGCGCTCGTTGAGCCCCATCCGCTCCGCGATCTTGAGGGTGAACTCCGTGACGCGGGTCGAGTGGTCGCGGGTGTAGCGGTCCTTGGCGTCGAGGGCCGAGACGAGCGACTTGATCATCGACAGGAAGAGGGTCCGCTGGCGCTCGACGAGGTCGGTCGTCCGGACCTTGAGGTTCTGGTTGACGAGCGCCAGCTCGGCCTCGGCCTGGCGCATCCGGAGCATGGACCGGATGCGGGCCCGGAGCTCCGTCGAATCGAAGGGCTTGGCGATGTAGTCGTCGGCGCCGGCCTCGATGCCTTCGACCAGCATCTCCGCGCCGGTACGGGCGGTGACGAGGATCACCGGAACGTGAGCCGTGGCGCTGTCGGCTTTGATCTTCCGGCAGAGCGTCTGGCCGTCCATGCCCGGCATCATGACGTCGCTCAGGACGAGGTCGGGGGCCCGGCTTCGCAGGATGGCCAGGGCAGCCTCCCCCGACGAGGCGAAGTCCAGGTCGAACTCGTCGCTCAGCAGGAGCCTCATGAGCTTGAGGACCTCGGGGTTGTCGTCGACGATGAGGAGCCGGAAGGCGTGCTTGCGGTCCCGCTCCGTCATATCGTCGACCACGTCCTCACGCTCGAGGTCCACGAGCTGGAGCTTGCGGAAATCCGTGACGAGATCCTGGACCCGGGGGCCCTCGCCCTCGGCATCGGTCAGCCTCTTCTTCATGGACACCGGCTGGTCCGCCTGGCGGCGGTCGAGGACGTCGTCGGCGAAATGATGATCGCCTTTCAGGATGCTCACGATGAAGCGCGACCCCTTCTTGATCTCGCTTTCGGCCCGGATCCGGCCGCCGTGGATCCGGACGATCTCGCGCGCCAGCGACAGGCCGATCCCCGTCCCCTCGTGGGACCGGGAGGGCGAGCCGTCGACCTGGGAGAACCGGTCGAAGATCGATTCGAGCATGTCGGCGGGTATGCCGATCCCCGTGTCTTCGACGATCAGGGTGATGTCGGCAACTCCGTCCTCGAGATAGACCGTGATCCGGCCGCCCTCGGGCGTGAACTTGATGGCGTTCGACAGGAGGTTGAGCACGACTTTTTCGAACTGCTCCGGATCGATGGTGATCTCCATCGCGGCGGACGGGTGCTGGAAATAGAGGGTGATCCGCTTCCGGTCGGCCAGAGGCTTGACCAGGGAGAGGAGGGCATTGACATATTCGATGAAATCCACGGCCTTGATCTTCAGCCGCATCTTGCCTTCTTCGAGCTTGGTCAGGTCGAGGAGGTTGTTGATCAGCTTGAGGAGCTTGAAGCCGTTGTTTTGGATCGTGGCGATGGTCTCTTTTTGCTTGGCGGTGATCCGGCCCATCTGCCCCTCGGCCATGGGACCCAGGGGGGCGAGGATGAGGGTCAGCGGCGTGCGGAGCTCGTGGTTGATATTGGCGAAGAACTGCGTCTTGAGCTCATCCAGGGTCATGAGCTTCTTGTTGGACGCCTGGAGCTTCTCCGTCGCCTGCTCCAGCTGGATGCGGCCGATGAGCTCACGCCGGCGGATGTTCTCCATGATATAGGAGCCGAATCCGCCGACGACGATCAGCCCCGTCAGGAAGAAGAGGTTGGCGAAGCCTTCGCGCCAATCGACCTCGGCCCGATGCAGAGTCAGCAGGCTCGGGATCGTGAAGCTCCCCCAGATGAGGCCGTAGAGGATCAGCGTCTGCTTGAAAGCGAGGGGGACGACGACGACCAGGCCCATGATGATGAGGTACAGGCCCTGGACGTACTTGGCCGAGATCCCGCCCAGCACCTGGATCATGATGGCGATGCCGACGACGTCGAAGATCGTCAGGGCGAAGGCCAGCTTGGTGCAGGCCTGGTCGGTCTTGAGCCTCTTGAGGAGGATCAGGAGCAGGCCGTGGCCGGCCAGGACGGACAGCCTGATGATGAGGAACATGCGGAAATGCGGGATGGCGAAGGTCGCGTCGAGGATCAGGAAGAGGAGATAGAGGACGGCGGAGAGGTAAATGACTCGGCGGGTGCGGCCGCGGAGGTCATATTCGCGGTTGAGCCGCGCCTCGAAGCCCTGCGTCTCGTCCTTCACGTCAGCTCCGGACCCGGGCCGCGACGACATAGCCCTGGGGCGGGTTCCCGAAGGACGGGATCGTGGCCAGGGGCTCCCAGCCCGCTTCGTCGAGCAGCGCATCCAGCTTCTTCGGATCGAAGAAGTCGAACGTCCCCGCCTCCTCGAGCTCGACCAGCGCCTGGGCGTCGTTGAGGAAGGAGCGGATCGATTCGAGGATGATTTCCCGGGGCTTCTCCGGCCCGAAGTCCTCAGGCGGGGAGGCCGCGATCTTCTCCACGAGCCGGGTGAAGAGCCCCGAGGCGTCGGTGTCGGGCCGCATGCTCGACAGGACCAGCCGGCCGCCGGGAACGATGATCCGCCGCAGCTCGATGAGCGTCTCGACCGGATTGAAGATGTACGACAGGACGAGGCTCATGAGGATCTTGTTGAACCGGCCGGGCTTGATCGGCAGGTGGAGCGTGCCGCCCTGGGCCTCCGGAAAGGCGAGGGTCCGGAACGCCGGTCCGCCGGGCAGGCGGCCGCGAAGGAAGCGCGCGGCCTGGTTGAAATCGGCGATGATCCGGTATTCTGGCAGCTCGAACTCGCTCTTCAGCCAGAGGTCGTTCTCCGGCGTGATCTCGTCCCCGCGGAGGAGGCGGTGCAGGCGCGGGGAGAACGCGGCATCGATCCGCTCGGCACTCTGGAGGGAAAGGTTTTCGATGGCGTCGGCCAGGGCGCGGAAGCGTCCGATCTCGCCGGCCAGGAACCGCCGGACCGGGAGGTAGCGGTTCATCTCGACGTCGAGGCCGAGGAATTCGATCCGGCCGGGGCTTCCCGCGACGCGGTCGGCCGCGAGCCGGCCGGCGATCTTCTGGCGCGCCCGGACCATGGCCTGGGGGATGAGGTCGGCGATGAGGATCCGGTCCGGCAGGGGACCGCCGGCCTTGAGGAGATGCTCCGCGAAGTTGCCGGTGCCGCCGCCGAGGTCGAGGAGCCGATCGCCGGGAGCGAGGTCGAGGGCCTGGAGCTGGTCCTGCATGAGGCTTTGGTAATCTTCCGAGAGGGCCATCACGTCGAACCCGATCAGGTTGTTCTCCCCGACGAGGTAGCGGCTCCAGTACTCCTGGCGGTTCCTGACCTTCCGCAGCGGGATGCGGTCCTTCTCGGCCCGCCGCTTGATCTCCATGTCGTTCTTGTCGGGCAGGACGGGCTTGATCGTATCGCGGTACAGATAGCGATGGACCAGGGCCCCGACCGTGCCGAACAGCTGGAGGGCCTCCTCGGACGTCCGGGCGTTGTGCCCGACCGGAACGGTGATGACGTCGCGCGGAGCATCGGCCCTGACGCTCATGATGTCCCGGACGAAGCCGGGCTTGATCCAGTGGTCGTGCTCGCCGAGGATCCAGGTCACCGGGATGTCGATGTGTCGCATGTCCTCGCGCGCCTGGTCGAGCGAGGCGACGCCGTTCGCCACGACGTCGGCGGCGAAAGGGACCATGCTGATCAGGTTTCCCAGGATCGGGATGACCCCGAGGTCGATGCCGATCTGATACTGCTCGAGCAGGTCCAGCCCGCAGTTGATCCGGATCATGAGGTCCCGGAATTCGAGCGTCCCCATGCAGGCGATCCAGTAGTTGACCCGCCGGCGCCAGGCCTCCTCCCGGAGGACGATGCGCGCCTCCAGGGCGGACAACGAGAAGCTGACGAGGACGACCGCGCTCGGCAGGAGGACGGGATTGTTCGGGAGCCAATCCAGGACGGCCTTGATGTCGTCGGCGCCCTGGCTGAGGCTGGCGTGGATCATCTCGTAGGGCGGGATCGACGCCTCGGGATCCTTATGGCTCTCGCCCTTGCGCCGGATGCCGTCGTAGCGCAGGACGGCCACGGGCTCGCCCCGGGAATAGAAGCTGCAGGCGATGGTCTGGGCCAAGGCGAACAGCGTCTCCTTGGTCTTCCCGAACGCCGGCGGGACGACGACCACAGGCACGGGGGAGCCATCGAGCGGCAGCGACACATCCAGGAGCCCCACGATCTCCTCGCCCTTGGCATTTTCCAGGCGGACGACGTGCGGCGGCCGCTTGGCGAGCTCCGTCAGGTCGGTCAGCCGCCGAGGGCCCGTCCTGAATTTTTCGGTATCCTGGGTCCTCGGCTTCTCGCCATGGGCCTCGAACGCGGGGACCGTCGCGGTCTGGATGGTCAGCCTGCCGATCCCGAACTGGACGCCGTAGCGCAACCGGTCCGCGTCCCCCTCGCCGACCCGATGGATGTTCCGGATCTCCCCGCGGACTTCGCGGATCATGCGGTCGCCTTGGAAGATCCGGATCGAATCCAAGGGGGTCCCGATGAGCAGGGCGACCTCGCGCGCGTCCGTCAGGAAGCTCACGCCGCCCTCGCTGATGTCCGTGATCGCGCCGCGGATGACGGTCTCGAACGGCGCCGGCAGGGTGATCTCCGCTTCGAGCTCGCCGCCCGCGCTCACCCGGCGGACCGACCTCTTTTCCGAGTAGAACATCATCCGGGGATAGAGGCAGTCCAGCGCCCGCCCGTCCGGGCTGATCCGGTAGACGACGGTCTCGAAATTGTAGGTCGCATAGCCGGCCTGGAAGGAGACGAAGATGCTGTCCGAGGTCTTGAACTTCGAATCCAGGTCCTCTCCGGCCAAGCGGCAGTGGCTGTCCGGCGCGACGGCGTCGATCGCGAGGGTCACCGGATTTTTCTGGTGGGGATGGATGGCCGTGATCTCGGTTTTCGTCCGGAAGGCCGCCGCGAGGAGCGCTTCGATCTTCCGGGGATCGGTGAAGGGCACGATGCTCTCGGTCCGGAGGAACTCGTACTTCTCCTTGAGCTCCGCCAGTCCCCTGGGCGAAATGCTGTCCGCGATGAAGCGGACCAGCGACCTCCGGCTCTCGTCCTCCATCAGGAGGAATTTCACGCCCACGCCGCCCATGTTCTCGTCCGAGCGCACGATCCGGCCCGTGGCCAGGATCTCCTCGCCGGTGGGAAGCTGGATCCGGAACGGCAGGATGTAGTCCTTGGGCAGGGTCGTCAGGACGAACATGCCGTCCTCGCTCAGGTTCTCGACGACCGCCTTCCCGCGCAATCCGATGTCCACCTCGATGTCGCGGTCCCCGCCGAACGTCGCCCGCATGATCCCACGCTTCTCCCGGGATCGATGGGCCAGGAGGTAGGACGTCTTCTGCTTGATACGCGCGGCGTCGAACGGCTTGTGGAACACATGGTCGATCCGGCCGATGAAGGGATGGATCTCGGGTCCGGCCGGGGCGCCGTTGTCCGCGATCACCATCTTGATGATGGATTCGGCCTTGGGCACCATCTCGTTCACGTAGCGGACCAGGGTCAAGCCGTCGATCTGGGGCAGGGTCTCGCCGACCAGGATCGCGTCGAAATGAGGGGTCTTTTTCACCAACCTGACGGCGTCCCGCCCGTTGGTCGCGGTCACGACGGAATATTCGGGCTCGAACGCTCTTCTGAGGCTGTCGACCTTGAAGGAGTCCGCGGCCGCGACGAGAATGACCGGCTTGGCGGCGATCTCGCTATTTATTTCTTGGCTTTCCAATGTATGGCCTGTAAAAGTCCGACCATCGGCGGACACACTTCCGGTGGGCGGCCTTTTCCTCTTCTCTTTAGTCGTTTGTAAAGGCATGAAATTTAATAAAATACAATAATAGCCGCAGCTACTATATCTAGCGGCTCGACTCCGTGTCAAGAAACGAGCGCCGCCAAAGGTCGTTGGGCCCGGGGTCGAAGGCCCGAAACGGCGAAAACCTGATCCGGGGAAGGGCGTTCGGCACGTCCCGCGGCGGCCCTCACGACAGCGTTGCGCGCGACGGCGGATCCGTTATAGAATTTGACCAGCATGGGGGACCGGCAAGGACGGAAATCTCGGGCATTCGTCATTTCCCTCCTCGCGGGGATCTTCGTTCTCCTGGCCGGCCTCTACGGCTACCGCCTTTTGCTCGACCGGAGCGGCCTTCCGGCCGAGATCGACCGCAAGCTCCTCGTCCGGATCGACGCCACGGAAATCACGGCCGAAAGCGACGAGCGGTTCGCCCTGACACGCAAGAGCCCCGGCGAAACCGCGGCCTTCACCCTGCGTACGCCGGACGGAGGCGTCGAGAAGAAAACCCTGCCCCTCGTTCCCTATTTCGCCCGGACCCTCTTCCCCCCCATCTACCTGTTCATCGGGCTGATTTGCATCGCCATCGGGTTCCTGACCTACGTCCTCAGGCCCGACGACCGGAAGGCCCGGATCTATTACTGGCTCAGCCTGGCATTCGGCACGGCCACCATCATCAGCGGAGAGGAGTATGGCCTGGGCCGCTCCTGGACCACGTTCATCCCGAGCGTCCTCTTCATCGCGGCGTACGCGGCCGCCCCCGCGCTCCTGCTCCATTTTTCGCTCGCGTTCTCCGACGGCGAGACGAGACCGCGGCGGCTTGCGATCTTCGTCCCGCCGGCCCTCATCGCCGCGGGACAGGTCGCCGCGTTCCTGGCGGCGTTCCTCGTGCCCTCGGCCGCGATCTTCCGCGCTTACAACGCCTACTACCCCGCGTTCCGCGTCTATGTCATCGTCTATATCGCCCTGGCCGTCGCCGTCCTGTACCGCGCCTTCCGGCGGTCCCAGGACGACGAGGCGCGGGCCCAGATCAAGTGGATCTTCTACGGCCTGGCCGTCGGGATGCTCCCCTACCTGTCCCTGTTCATGGCCCCGGTCGCGGCCGGCGCGGCCCCCCTGCTGTCGGAGGAGATCACGACGATCTTTTTCATCGCCATCCCGGTGGCCTTTTCCGTGGCGATCGTCAAATACCGGCTGATGAACATCGGGCTCGTCATCAACCGCAGCCTCGTCTACTCGCTCCTCACGGTCTTCACCGTCGGGCTGTACCTGGTCTTCATCGAGCTCGCCCAAAGGCTCTTCGCCCGGTCGGTGGCCGGCCGGGAGCTCGGCGTCACCATCGTCGGGGTGTTCCTGGCGGCGCTCGCTTTCCAGCCCGCCCAGCGCCGGATCCAGACGTTCGTCGACAAGGCGTTTTTCCGACAGAGCTACGATTACCGGCAGACCATCATGGCTTTCAACGAGCATGCCCAGAAGACGATCGACCGGGGCGACCTGCTGGACTTTTTCCGCCGGGAAATCATGCGCGTCCTCCCGGTCGAGAGCTTCCGGATCGGCCCCTCCGCCGGGGACGCCCCGCCGGAGCCGGCGGGGGCCGCCGGGCTGGCCCTGCCGCTCTCCGTCGGCCCGGGAGACGGCCCCTCGTTCCTGGTTCTGGGGCGCAAGAGATCCGGCAGCCGCTACACGCGGGAGGACGTGGAGCTCCTCCGTTCGATGTCCGGGGAGCTCCAGGTGAACCTCGACCGCCTCCGGCTTCAGGAGGAGGTCATCTACGAGCGCGCCTCCCGGGAAAAGCTGGACGAGCTCAACCGGCTCAAAACGGAGTTCATCTCGACCGTTTCGCACGAGCTCCGCACGCCCTTGAGCTCGATCCAATCCCTGGCGGAGCTCCTCCAATCGGGAAAAATCAAGGACCGGAGCAAGACCGAAAGCTACCTCGGCCTGATGGCCGCCGAGAGCACGCGGCTGTCCCGGTTCCTCCACAACATCCTGGACTTCGGGAAGATCGAGCAGGGGGTGAAGACTTACCATCCCCGGCCGGCGGTGCTCCAGGACGTGATCGAAGAGGCCGCGGCGGTCTTTCTCCCTCTCGTCGAGGGGCGGGGCATCATCATCGAGGTCGCCTGTCCCGCGACGCCCGTCCGCCTCGACATCGACGCCGATGCGGTCAAGCAAGCCTTGATCAACCTGATCGACAATGCTATAAAGTATTCAGGGGCAGAGAAATACGTCGCCGTGGAGCTCGCCGACGGGGGAGCCACATGGGACATCCGGGTCAAGGACCGGGGGATCGGCATCTCTCCCGACGACATGAAAAGAATCTTCGATAAGTTCTTCCGCTCGGTCCAGGCCGGACGGATGTGCCCGGAAGGGGCCGGTCTGGGTCTGAAGATCATCCGGCATATCATGGACGCTCACAAGGGAGACGTCCTGGTGCGCAGCACGGAGGGTGAGGGCAGCGTCTTCACGCTGGCTTTTCCGAAACCATGAAGACGAAGATCCTGTTGATCGAGGACGACGAAGCCCTCCGGACCGCGACGGCCGCCTTCCTGGAGAGCGAGGGATTCCACATCGCCGCGGCCGAGGACGGCAAGAGAGGGCTCGACGCCGCCCTCAAGGGAAAGGCCGACCTCATCGTCCTCGACCTGATGCTGCCGTCGATGTCGGGGCTCGAGATCTGCCGCTCGCTCCGGGAGAAGGGCATCGCCTCGCCCATCATCATGGTGACGGGCCAGAAGCTCGACGAGATCGACCGGGTCACCGGCCTCGAGCTCGGCGCCGACGACTACATCCTCAAGCCCTTCGGCCAGCGCGAGCTCCTGGCGCGCATCCACGCCGTGCTCCGCCGGGCCGCTCCCCCCGCGCTTCCGGTCGACGCCGTCGCGTTCGGCGACGTGTCGGTCGATTTCAAGAAAAAGACTGCGGTCAAGAGGAAGAAGGACCTCTACCTCACGGCCAAGGAATACGACCTCCTCCGTTTCCTGACGACCCACGAAGGCGAAGTCGTGGACCGGGACACGCTCCTCGACGAAGTCTGGGGCTACGAGACGTTCCCGACGACGCGGACCATCGACACCTTCGTTCATAACCTCCGGAAAAAGATCGAAAAAGACCCCACCCACCCCGTCCACCTCGTGACGATCCCCTGGTCCGGGTACAAGTTCCGGAAATAGGAGAAGACCATGCCCGACCAACCCGTCCGCGTCTACGGCTACCGCTGGGTCGTCCTGGCGGCGTTCGTCTTCATCGCCGCCATGACCCAGGTGCTCTGGATCACGTTCGCACCGGTCACCAGCGCCGCCGCGAGCTTCTACCACACCTCCGACCTGATGATCGGCCTTCTCTCGATGAGCTTCATGGTCGTCTATATCCTCATGTTCCTGCCCGCGGCATGGGCCATCGACACCTGGGGTTTCAAGGCCGCGGTCGGGATCGGCGCGGCCCTGACCGGCGTCTTCGGCCTGGCCCGCGGCATCTTCGCCGCGAATTTCACGGCCGTCTTCATCTGCCAAATCGGCTTGGCCGTCGGCCAGCCTTTCGTCCTGGGGGCCATCACCAAGCTCGCCGCGCGCTGGTTCCCGGTCCGGGAACGGGCGACGGCCTCGGGCCTGGGCACGCTGGCCCTCTACCTCGGGCCGCTGGCCGCGATGCTCCTGTCCCCCTATCTCGTCCTGCGCGTCGGGATCGCCCGCATGCTGCTCATCTACGGCGTCGCCTCCGCCGTCGCCGCCGCCGCGTTCCTCCTCGCCGCCCGCGAGAAGCCGCCCACGCCCGCCGGGGCCGACGAGCGGGCCCTGATGCTCGACGGCCTCAAGTCCATGCTCCGGCGCCGCGGCTTTCTCCTCCTCCTGATCATCTTCTTCGTCGGCCTGGGCATGTTCAACGCCGTGTCCACCTGGATCGAGGACATCATCCGGCCGCGCGGTTTCACGATCTCCCAGGCCGGCTCGCTCGGAGCCGTGATGCTCGTCGGCGGCATCCTCGGGGCCGTGATCATTCCTCTCCTCTCGGACAAGACCCGCCGGCGGAAGCCGTTCATCATCCTGGCCGTCGCGGGGCTCATCCCCGGCCTCATCGGCATGACGTTCGCCGCCGGATACCCGCTTCTGCTGGCCTCGAGTTTCCTCTTCGGGTTCTGCCTGCTGAGCGCCGGCCCGATCGGATTCCAGTACGCCGCGGAGATCACCCATCCCGCCCCCGAGGGCACGTCGAACACCCTTCTCCTGGTCATGGGCCAGATCTCGGGGATCCTCTTCATCTTCGGGATGGACGCGCTCAAGGCCCCGGCGACCGGGGCCATGACCGGGGCGCTCCTCGCCCTGGCCGCGCTCACCGCGGGTTGCATCGCCCTGGCGACGGCCCTGCCCGAATCGCCGATCCGCGATGGAACGCTTGGACGCTGAGGCATCGGTCAAACCGCGCGGCTGGACCGCGGAATACGGTCTGCTGGCCGCCATCGCGCTCGTCCAGCTGGCGCTCTTTCTCCTCGTCATCTCCCACTACGGGTATTTCCGGGACGAGCTCTATTACCTCGCCTGCGCCAATCGTCCCGCCTGGGGGTATGTCGATCATCCCGCCTTCTCGATCCTGGCCCTCAAGGCCATCCGCGCCCTCTTCGGAGAAACCCTGTTCGCGATCCGCCTGGTCCCGGCGCTGCTCGGAGCGGCGGTCACGGCCCTGACCGGCCTTCTCGCCCGCGAGCTCGGCGGCGGGCGCATGGCCGTTGGCCTGGCCGCCCTGACCGGCGCCTGCCGCCTGGGACTCGACGCGCTGTTCCACATCTATTCGATGAACGCCTGGGACCATCTCTTCTGGCTGGCCGGCATCTTCGCCCTCGTCCGGCTGCTGAAGACGCGCGATCCGAAATATTGGCTGTATTTCGGCCTCGCCGCAGGGCTGGGCTTCGAGAACAAGATCTCGATCCTCTTTCTAGGCTTCGGCGCCGCCGTGGGCTTCGTCGCGACGCGCGACCGGACCCTTTTAAAGAGCCGCCAGCTCTGGGCGGGCGCGGGCGCGGCCGTGCTGTTGGCCCTGCCGTACGTCCTCTGGAACGCGGCGCACGGCTGGCCGACCGCGGCGTTCATGCGCTACGTCGGGACCGTGAAAAATCCGTCCGTATCCCCTCCGACGCTCCTGCTGGGACAGGTCCTGGTCAACGCCCCGGCCACCGCGCTCGTCTGGGTGCCGGGTCTGTGGTTTCTGCTGTTCCATCGCGAAGGGAAACGCTTCCGCCCGCTCGGCATCGCCTATGCGGCGATCTTCGGCCTCTTCATGTTCACCCGGCCCAAGGATTACTACCTGGCGCCCTTCTATCCGCTCCTCGTCGCGGCCGGAGCCGTCGCCTGGGAGCGTCTCCGGGCCCGCAGGCTAGGGCGGGCGCTGACCGCGGCCCTGCCCGCGGCTCTGCTCCTCCTGACCGTTCCCCTCCTGCCCCTGACGCTCCCCATTCTCGGAGCGGACCGAACGGCGGCCTATTTCGAGAAGCTGGGCGCGAAGCCCCAAAACGAGCGCAGCGAGCTGGGGCCGCTGCCCCAGTATTGGGCGGATATGTTCGGCTGGGAAGAGCTCGCGGCTCTCGCCGCCAAGGCCGCCGACGGCTTGACGGCGGAGGAGCGCTCCCGGAGCGTGATCTTCGTCCGCAACTACGGGGAGGCGGCCGCCATCGAATTCTTCGGCCGCCGCTACGCCCTGCCGCCCGTCTTCTGCGGTCACAATAACTACTGGTTCTGGGGGCCTCCGGACGACGGGACCGAAGCGTTCATCGTCCTGGGCGGGGAAAGGGATCTCCCGGCGAATCTCGCCGACCTGGCGCGCTACTTCGAAAGCGTGGAGCTCGTGGGCGCCACATTCCACAAATACGCGATGCCCTACGAGAACGGGCGGCAGGTCTTCGTCTGCCGGAAGGCGAAGACGTCGCTGCGGGCGATCTGGCCGCTCGCCAAGAATTTCGGTTAGCCGCCGGCGGGCGCGCGGCCGGCTTGACGCTCGTTCGGAGCCTGTGGTACGTTGCCTCTCGCCTCATCCATGAATCCCATATCTCCGCCGCCCCCCGAAATCCTCATCGAGACGAGCGCCCTCCATCCGCCGCTGAGCGGCGTGGGCTATTACACGCGGGAGCTCCTCAAAGCCTATTCGCGCCTGCCGGGGCGCTTCCCGATGAAGCTCCTCGAATACCGCTTCGCGCTCAAGCCCCGCTCCTCGCCGCGCGACAAGGGGCTGGCCGTCCTGGCCGCAGAGATCGGCGCCGCCGTCGAGATCCGGAGCCGGCTGGCCCCGAGCGCCGTCCATAGCCGGCTCCGGAGCCGCGCTCTCCGCTCGCCGTTTCCCCTGGACGCCGCGCCCGGGAGCGCGCGCCGCATCTATTTCTTTCCCAACTACGTCGGGGCGCCGCTTCTCCGCGCCGCCTGCGTCCCGGTGGTCTACGATCTCGGTTTCCTCCACCATCCCGAGACCCTCCGCGACAGGGACCACGTCTACCTGCGGCGCTACCTTCCCCGCACGCTCCGCCGCGCCGCTGCGATCGTGGTGATTTCCGAAAGCGTCAAACGCGAGCTCGTGGGCGCCTTCGACCTCGCGCCGGACCGGATCGCGGTCATCCACCCCGCGGCGGACCCGGCCGTGTTCCGGCCGGATCTGCCGCCCGACGCCGGCCGGGATGTCCGGGCGAAATACGGCCTCGACGGCCCTTATCTTTTCTCCCTGAGCACGCTCGAGCCGCGCAAGAACTTCGCCGGTCTGGTCGAGGGATATGCCATGCTCCCGGAAGAAGTCAGGTCCCGGATGCCGCTCGTGGTCGCCGGCGGGCAGGGTTGGAAGAGCGACCCCCTCTTCGACGCGGTCCGCCGCCTGAAGCTCGACTCGCGGATCAAGCTCCTGGGCTATATTCCCGAGGCCGACCGGGCGCCCCTGATGCGCGAGGCGGAGCTCTTCGCCCTGCCGTCGCTCTATGAGGGCTTCGGCATGCCCGTCCTCGAAGCCATGGCCTGCGGGACGCCCGTCGTGACGTCCGGCCGCGGGGCCCTGGCCGAGGTCGGGGCGGACGCCGTCGTTTACGCCGACCCGCTCGACCCGGGGAGCATCGCCCAGGCCATCCTGTCCATCATCGGCGATCCCGACGCGCGGCGGCGGCTGTCGGCCGCGGGCCCGCGGCGGGCGGCCGCGTTCCGCTGGGAGACTGGGGCCGCGACGCTGGCCGCGGTGTTTGAGCGCGCTGCGCGCGAGATCCGCTGATCCCGGCAGCCCGCGGGCCGATGAATGCCAGCCTCCCGAGGAGGCGAGGAACCTTTTTTCGGGCTTTTTCGTCTATCATGATGATCCGGCGGACATCTGTGTCCCGCAGGCAAGGAGATCCGGCATGAGCTCGACACGAAACGCGCGAAATCGAAGGACGATGCGGGCGGGAATCGCCCTGGCGGTCCTCTTGTCCGCAGGCGCGGGCCTTTTCGGCGGCAGCGTCGATTTCCCGGCCAAGACCTGGGGCCTCAGCTTCGGCAATTCCTCCGAGTTCACGGGCCTCCGGTTCAATTTCCGGGACAGCAAGGTCGTCCGGATCACGGGCGTCAACATCACGTTCTGGATGCCGGCCAAGGACAACAAGGATTCCGTGGTCCACGGCCTGTCCCTGGGAGTCGCCCCCGGGGCGGGCGACTTGAAGGGCGTCCATCTGGGGCTTCTCGGCGTGGCCGCGAATAAGTCGGCCGATGGGATCTGCGTCGCCGGATTGGGCGTCGCCGCCGGAACGTCGCTCTTCGGGATCGCCGCGGGCGGACTGGGCGTCGCTGCGGGAGACGACCTGACCGGCCTCGCGTTCGCCGGTCTCGGCGTCGGGGCCGGGAGAGACGCCCTCGGCATCGCGGTCGGCGGCCTCGGTGTCGGCGCGGGAGGTGACTTCACGGGCGTCGCCGTCGGCGGAGTCGGCGCGGGGGCGGGCGGCTCGATGGCCGGCGTCACGATCGGCGGCCTCGGGGCGGGCGCCGGGAAGGACATGGTCGGGCTCAACATCGGGGGCATCGGCCTCGGCGCGGGCAAGAACCTGACCGGCCTGAACATTGCCGGCCTCGCGGCCGGAGCGGGCGAACGGCTGACGGGGCTCACGGTCTGCGGACTGGCGGCGGGCGGCAAGGAAGTCACGGGGCTGACGGTCGCCGGCCTCGCCGTCGGCGGCCAGGTCCTCACGGGCGCCCAGATCGCCGGCGGGATGGTCCACGTTCCCAAGGACGGCCGGATGGTCGGCTTCGCCGCGAGCCCGTTCAACTACATCCGGGGCCCGCAGACCGGACTTTCGATCGGGATCGTGAATTACGCCTTCCACGTGGACGGCGTCCAGATCGGGCTGGTGAATATCGTCCGCGACAACCCCCGCTACCTCAAGGTCCTGCCGGTCTTCAACACGAGTTTCTAGGCAGCGCGCGGCTCCCGCGCCTTATGGCGCTGTGGAATTCGGTGACGTGCGAAACTCGGTGACACGAACCCAAATTGGGATCGCGTCACCGAATTTCGCGGGATCGCGTCACGGATTTCCGCTCCCCCGTCCGCTTGCTTTTCCCTCCCGATTGCCATAGCATGACAGGGTTCATTGAGGTGATAACGGCCATGGAACATCCCGAACGGCTCGCCGCCGAGCTCGGCCTGGAGCTGGACCGGATCGCCGCCGCGCTCGCCCTTCTCGAGGAAGGCGCCACGATCCCGTTCATCGCCCGGTACCGCAAGGAGCGGACCGGCGACCTCGACGAAACCCAGCTCCGGGCGATCGCCGCGCGCCACGACTACTATTGTGAGCTCGACGAGCGCCGGGCGACCGTCCTGAACACTATCCGCGAGCAGGGCAAGCTAACCCCCGAGCTCGAGGCGCGCATCCTCGCCGTGACGCTCAAGCCCGAGCTCGAGGACCTGTATCTGCCCTTCAAGCCCAAGCGCGCCACGCGCGCCTCGAAAGCCCGCGAAGCCGGGCTCGAGCCCCTGGCCCGTTGGCTGCACGACCTCGCCGAGCCCGAGGCCGACCCCGCGGCCGAGGCGGCGAAATACGTCCTCCCCGACAAGGGCTTCGAGACCGCGGAGTCCGCCCTCCATGGCGCCTGCGACATCCTGGCCGAGGAATGGTCCGAGGACGCCGACGCCCGCAAGGAGCTGCGCGAGCTCGCGGCGGCGGACGGCGTCTTCGTCTCGTCCGTCAGGAAGGAATTCGAGGCCGCGGCGACGAAGTTCGAGATGTACCGAGACTTCCGCGAGGCCGTGGCCGCCATCCCGTCCCACCGCGTCCTGGCCCTGATCCGCGGGGAGCGGGAGAAAGTCCTCAAGGTCGACCTCGAGATCCCGAAAGACAAGGCCGTGCGCGCCCTGGTGTACCGGTTCATCCGCCACCCGCGGAGCGCCGCCGCCGGCCTCCTGCTCGAGACCGCCGTCGACGCCTTCGACCGGCTCCTGGCCCCCGCGGCGGAGACCGAAATCCGCAAGCAGGTCCGGCGCAAGGCCGAGGCCGAAGCGATCGCCGTCTTCGCCGAGAACCTGCGGGACCTCCTCCTCGCCCCGCCAGCCGGACGAAAGGCCGTGCTCGGCGTCGACCCGGGGTTCCGGACGGGGTGCAAGATCGCGGCCGTCGACCCTCAGGGCAAGTTCCTGGAATACCGCCCGGTGTTCCCCTTCGAGCCGAAAAACGACCTCGACGGGGCGAAGCTCGCCCTCCTGGCCATGGTCTGCGACGACAAGATCGAGCTCATCGCCGTCGGCAACGGCACGGCCGGCCGCGAAGCCGAGCGCTTCGTCCGGACGGCGCTCGAGGAGCTGCCCGAGGCCAAGCGGCCGCCGGTGGTGATGGTCAGCGAGGCGGGGGCGAGCGTCTATAGCGCCTCCGAGAACGCGATCCGCGAATTCCCGAGGCTCGACGTCACGGTCCGCGGGGC
>Ga0182019_10000418_pt1 | contig 21108 bp, 8 predicted proteins | sample 812E2MmetaG_FD_120483 | JGI IMG/M metagenome (GOLD analysis project Ga0182019, IMG submission 120483) | Permafrost microbial communities from Stordalen Mire, Sweden - 812E2M metaG | ecosystem: Environmental > Terrestrial > Soil > Wetlands > Permafrost | place: Sweden: Stordalen | collected...
ATGGAGCCCCACGGGCTCTGCCCGTGGTACCTCTCGTTGCGCCCCGCAAGCGGGCGACATCCCTAATGCCGATTCATCCACGGCCCATGGCCGTGGTCTTCCCGGCGCAAGGGGATGGAGCCCCACGGGCTCTGCCCGTGGTACCTCTCGTTGCGCCCCGCAAGCGGGCGACATCCCTAATGCCGATTCATCCACGGCCCATGGCCGTGGTCTTCCCGGCTTAGGGATAAAAACAAACCCTCCCGAAAATAAACCGATTTCGGGAGGGTCTTATTCCGGATCCGGAGGGTTCGGCGGAGCTATTTATTTTGTTCTTCGGGGCAGCGCCGCAGGATATCGCCCTTGACCGGCGAATAGTTCGACTTGGACGTCCAGGTCTTGCCGTCAAAAACCTCCACGCAGGCGAAACCGAATTTAATGGACTTTCCCTTCTGTCCCGCGATATTGTTGGAGACGTTGAAGGTGACGATGGGCCGGGACACATTCCCGCTGACTCCGGACAGGGCCAGAGGCTGGCCGGGTTTGCACGCGTAGCCGGCCCTGATCTTGAAGGAACCGCCCTTGAGATGGCTGAACAGGGCAAATTCCTCGGGGCCGTAACGGACCGCCAGAACGTTGCCGTTGGGCGCCATGGCGTTGACACTGCCCGGGGCGTTCTCGGAAATCCCGTCCAGGATCTGTCCCACCGTGCCCGCCACGGGACACAGGATCTCCTGGCCGTACGTGGGATCGTCGGCGTAGGATTTGGCCGAATCGGCAGAGGGCGCCGTCTTTTCGTCCGTCAGGCGGATGAAATCCATGGCGAAGGCCTCATCCTTCGAATCATGATGGGCGTTCTGCTCCTTGGTGACCCCGCCCTCGGCCACCTTCCAGATCCCGTTCAGCGGAAACCGGAAAAACACGGAGGCCAGCAGGGGGTTGGCGAAATCCACATTCTGCATTTCCTTGAACGTGAGAGCGGCCACCTTGTTGTCTTTGTCGAGTTCCAGCAGCAGCAGCGTGTCGGCCTTGTCGAACGTGGCGGGAACGGTCACATGACCGCCCGCGGACCGCTGGGGGGTTCCAAAGGCTTTCAGTTTTCCCCATCCGATGGCGGCATTCTTAAAGAAGCTGAGCAGCATGCCGTCTTCCTGGGTGGCCCGGTAAGCATCGTTGAAATACTTCGAATAGAGGCCGGAATCGGCCTTGTTATACCCATCCTTGACACTGTCCAGGATATCCGTCAGGGGATCAACGGCCTGGGCGAAGGCGGAGACGGCGAAAATCAGACTGAGCAACAGGGCGCGCATGGAACCTCCTTTAAACAAGTTCGGACTCCGGGAAGAAAAAATGGACTTCGCGGCGGGCCGATTCGGGATCGGCCGAGCCGTGAATGGCGTTGCGTTCGATGGTGGAGCCGTAGAGCTTGCGCAGGGTGTTGGGGTCGGCCTTGGCGGGATCGGTGGCTCCCATCAGCTTGCGCAGATCCGGGACGGCATGATCCTTCTCCAGCGCCATCACGATGACGGGACCGCCGGTCATGAACTTCACGAGGGAGCCGAAGAAGGGCTTGTCTTTATGCTCGGCGTAGAACCCCTGGGCCTGGGCTTCGCTGAGTTTCATGAAGCGGAGGCCGCGCGGTTTAAACCCCTCCTCCTCGAGGCGGGTCAGGATGCGCCCGGCCAGGCGCTTCGCCATGGCGTCGGGCTTGATGATGGAAAAGGTCAGTTCGCTCATTTGTACACGTCCTTCATTTTCTTTCCGATATCGGCCGGGCTTTCCACCACGTGGACCCCCGCGGCCGTCAGCGCTTCCATCTTTTCTTTCGCGGTTCCCTTGCCGCCGGCGATGATGGCCCCGGCGTGGCCCATCCGTCGGCCCGGAGGGGCGGTGCGGCCCGCAATGAAGGAAACAACGGGTTTCTTCACATATTTCCGGATATACTCGGCCGCCTCCTCCTCCGCGCTCCCGCCGATCTCCCCGATCATCACGATGGCTTCGGTCTTCTTGTCCTTGTGGAAGGCCTCGAGACAATCCAGGAAATTGGTGCCGGGCATGGGGTCGCCCCCGATGCCGATGCAGGTGGACTGACCGAGCCCCTCATGGGTGAGCTGGTCCACGGCCTCATAGGTGAGGGTGCCGGAGCGGGAGATGACGCCCACGGGGCCTGGCTTGAAGATCTGCGCCGGCATGATGCCCATCTTGCACTCGCCGGGCGTGATGATGCCGGGGCAGTTGGGGCCGATCATGCGGGCGCCCGTGCGCCGCAGGACGGCGTGGACCTTGAACATGTCGTTCACCGGGATCCCCTCGGAGATGCAGACGATGACGCCCATTCCCGCGTCGGCGGCTTCCATGACCGCGTCGGCGGCGAAGGCGGGGGGGACGAAGATGAGCGAGGCGTTGCAGCCGGTGGCCTTCGCGGCGTCGTAGACGCTTTCGAAAACGGGAACACCCTCGTGCGTTGTGCCGCCCTTTCCGGGGGTGACGCCGGCCACGACTTTGGTCCCGTACTCCATGCAGAGTTTCGCGTGGAAGGTGCCTTCCTTGCCCGTGAAGCCCTGCACCACGACCTTGGTTTTCTTGTCAATCCAGATGGACATCAGCGACCTCCTACCGCGGCGACGACCTTTTGGGCCGCGTCCGTCATGCCATGGGCTTGAATGATGGGAAGCCCCGAATCCGCCAGGATCTTCCGGCCCGCCTCCACGTTGGTGCCTTCCAGGCGCACCACCACCGGAACGGTGAGGCTCACCTGCTTGGCGGCGCCCACGACGCCCTGGGCGATGATGTCGCACCGGACGATGCCTCCGAAGATGTTGACCAGCACCGCTTTCACGCTCTTGTCGGAAAGGAGGATTTTGAAGGCGTTCGTGACGGCCTCCAGGTTGGCGCCGCCGCCCACGTCCAGAAAGTTGGCCGGCTCGGCGCCGTGCAGCTTGATGATGTCCATGGTGGCCATGGCCAGACCCGCGCCGTTGACCATGCAGCCCACGGTGCCGTCCAGTTTGATGTAGTTCAGATTGTATTTCGAGGCCTCCACTTCCAGCGGGGCCTCCTCGTTCAGGTCCCGGTACGCCTTGATGTTGGGGTGGCGGTCCAGGGCGTTGTCGTCGAAATTCATCTTGCCGTCCAGGGCGATGATCCGCCCGTCCTTGGTCAGGATCAGCGGGTTGATCTCGGCCAAGGAGGCGTCGGTTTCCATGTAGCATTTCACCAGCGCCGCGGTGAATTTCTGGGCCTTCTTCGCCGGATCGCCGGTGAGGCTCAGAAACCGGGAAACCCGCCGCGCCTGGAAGGGCTGGAGGCCCATGAGGGGATCAATATGGATTTTGAGAAGCGCCTCGGGGTGTTTGGAGGCCACCTCCTCGATCTCCATCCCGCCGAAGGGGGAAACCATCAGGACCGGCATCCGCTTCGACCGGTCCAGCACCATCCCGATGTAGAACTCCTTCTCGATGGGCAGGCCTTCCTCGACGAGCAGCGTATGGACCACGCGCCCCTCGGGGCCCGTCTGATGCGTGACCAGCGTCATGCCCAGCATGGCCTTGGCGAACGCATAGGCTTCGTCGGGGGTTTTGGCCAGCTTCACGCCACCGCCCTTGCCCCGCCCGCCCGCATGGATCTGGGCTTTCACGACGGTGAGGCCGCCCAGTTCCTGCGCGATGGATCGGGCCTCGTCCGCGGACTTGGCCACCTTGCCCCGGGGCACCACGACCCCGTAGGAGGTGAACAGTTCCTTGGCTTGGTATTCATGCACTTTCATAAGCCCAAAGCTCTCCTTAAATTAATTAGGTGATATGGAATCCCCTATTATACTCTTCCCGGCGGATTTTTTCACGATCACGGGAAATTGTGGAGCCCATGGCCCGGATGGCCGGACTTTCCATACAGGGAATACGATAGGAAGCACCCTATCGTTGGTGCCGCATGGATCGTATCCTTCGCCGGAGACCGCCCCATAATCCACGCTTTCGAACATTCCCCCAACACGCAGACGGCCGGGCGTCATGCCCGGCCGTCTGCGTGTTGCCTGGTGCTAAGTCAGCGGCCTATGGGCAAAATCCGCTGGCGTTGAGATAGCGTGGTCCCGCCGTGGCGCTGCCCGCCGGGCCTTCCCCGCTGGCGTTGCTGGCCGTGACGATGTACCAGTAGAAGTGACCGGGAACAGAGGCGGGGCTGTCGGTGTCGGTGGCCGTTGTGGAGGAGCCCTGGTATTTGATGCAGGAGTTGGTGCCGCCGATGAGCAGGTTCGACAGGTCGCCCTGCGCGCCCCGGTAGAGGGTGTAGCCGGTGGCGCCGCTCACGGAGGGCCAGCTGATGTCCGTTTTCGAAGACCAGCTCTGCGCGTCGGTGGACGTATCGCCGGGCGCCGCCTCGGGCGGGGGATAGCCGCCGCCGGCCGCGTCGGTGGCCCAGACCACCGATGAATCGGTATGACATGCGGCATGGATGGCACGGATCACATAATAGTGGGAGGCCGAATCACCCGGATTATAAAGGCCGCCGGATACATAGCCGCTCGCCACCAAAGAACCGTCCTGATAGAGGTTATGACTGGTGGCGCCGCTGCCGCCGGTGTAATAAATGTGAATGCCGTCCTGGATGCCGGGATCGTTGTCGGCGATGGAGGTGATGACCGGCGCGCCGGGGGTGTTGTTGACGTCGCTGAAGGAGGAGCCCGCGCTGTTGAGGGTGCAAACCCCCTTGACGCCCTGCACCACATAGGTGTGGCTGGCGGTGTCTCCCGGGTTGTAGGTGGCCCCGGAGGAATAGCCCATCGCCGCCATCACTCCGTCCTTCAACAGGTTGTGGGTGACGGCGCCCGGTGCGGCCGTGTAGTACACGCGGATGCCCAAGCCGCAGGCGTCGTTGTCCGTGATGCTCGTGATGGCGGCCGCGGTGGCGAGGTGATTGTCCACATCGATGCCGGGCTGGGGAAAGGAATCGCTGGCGCAGTATCCGCTGACGATCCGCACCACGAAGCTGTGCATCAGATTGTCGCCGGGGATGTAGGTCGCGCCGGACGTGTAGCCCGTCACCACCACTGTTCCGTCCATGACGAGGTTGTAGGTCAGGCCGCCGACGTTCCCGCTCCCGGGGCTGAAGAGTACCTTGACGCCGCTGCTTGCGCAATCGTCCACGTCTGAAACGCCCAGAATGAGGGGCGGGCTGAGGTTCTTATTCATGTCGCTGAAGGGCGAGCCCGTGCTGTTGGTGGTGCAGCCGCCCGTGTTCACGGCCTGCACTTGATACGTGTGGCTTGCCGTGTCGCCGGGGATGTAAAGGTCGGCGGAAGCGTAACCCGTCACTACCACCGCGCCGTCTTTCAATAGATTGTGACTGGCGGCGCCGGTTCCGGGGGTGTAGTTGATGTGGATGCCGGTGGCGGCGCATTCGGTTTCATCGGTGATGAGGGTGATGGCGGGCGCGCCCGGAGGCGTTCCGGTGTTGTCGTCGGCAAAGGCCGACCCGGCGCTGTCGGCGGTGCAGGTGCCGTGAACGGCCTGAACAACGTAGGTGTGGCCGGCGGTGTCGCCCGGATTGTAGATGGAGCCGGAGGTATAGCCTGTCACCACCACCGTGCCGTCCTTCAGCAGGTTATGGCTGACGGCGCCGCTACCCGCGGTGTAGGCGATTTTGATTCCGCTCTGGTCGCAGGTGCTCACATCCGTGATGCCGGTGATGGAGGGCGCGCCGACCACGTTATTGACGTCGGTGCCGGCCACTCCCGAGCTGGAGACGGTGCAGGAACCGGCCACGGCCTGGATGACATAGGTGTGGCTGTTGGTGTCGCCGGGATAGTACGTATCCCCGGAGGCATAACCCGCCACCGCCGCCGAGCCGTCCACCCAAAGATTGTAGGTGACCGTTCCGCCTGTGCCCGTCACGCTTACGGCGTCGAGGAACATGTTATAGCCGCCGCCGGCGGAGCCGAGGAAGCCGATCTGCATGCTGGTATTACCCTTGTAGGCCGTGAGGTCCAACGTGTGCAGCACCCATCCGGGGGTGGCGGAATAGCGTTGAATCGGCGGACCGACATTGATCCAGGTGGTGCCGTCGGTGGAAACCTGAGGCTGGATGGTATCGTTCTGCGTGCCGGTGTCGTCGTGATACATGTAGAAGGTCCATGTCACGGAAGTGTAGACGCCCGGGATATTCATACCGGTGGTCTGGTAAAGGAGCGTCTCGTCGCCGCTTGTGGCCGCATAGGAATTGAACATGGCCATGTATAGCCCGCTTTCGGGCGTGCAGGTCGGATTGGCGCCGCCGCTTTCAGTCGTCCACGCCCCCGAGGTGCCGGATATCTGCAGAATGGTCCAGTTCGCGAGACTTTCCAGATCGTCGCTGAAGGGGAGGCTGTCACCGGTTGTGTAATTGACTTTGATGCCGCTGGCCGCGCAGGCGTCCACATCCGAGACACTGGTGATGACCGGCGTTGCCGCGTAACCGCTGGCCGCGTCGGTGCCCGCCGCGCCCGAGGAATCGTTGGCGCAGGAACCGTTGATGGCGCGCACCACATAGGTGTGGCTGCTGGTATCGCCGGGCACGTAGGTGGCGCCGGAGGTGTAGCCCGTCACCACCACCGAACCGTCCTTCAACAGGTTGTGGCTGGAGGCCCCCATGCCGCCCGTGTACGTGACCGTGATGCCGCTGGCGACGCACGGGTCAATGTCCGTGACGGCCGTGATGGCGGGGGCGCCCGGCGTGCTGTTGCCGTCGGCGCCCACCACACCCGTGGAATCGGTGGTGCAGGAACCGTTGATGGCCCGGACCACATAGGTGTGGCTGATGTTGTCGCCGGGGGCGTAGGTTGCGCCGGAAGTGTAACCGGTCACCTTGAGGACGCCGTCCTGATAGAGGTCGTGGCTGGCCGCGCCGCTGCCGCCCGTGAAATTAACCCGAATTCCGCTGGTTGCGCACGCGTCCACGTCCGTGATGCTGGTGATGGAGGGCGCGCCGGGGGTGTTGTTGGCGTCGGCGAAGACCGAGCCCGTACTGTTCGTGGTGCACGTCCCGACGACGGCTTGCACGGTGTAGGTGTAGCTCGTAGTGCTGCCCGGATCGTAGATTGTGCCGGAAGTGTATCCCGTGACCACGCTGGTGCCGTTCCTCAACAGGTTGTAGCTCGAACCCGCGGGGGAACCCGGCGAGAAGTAGATCTTAATACCGCTCTGCGCGCACGCGTCATTGTCCGTGATGCTGGTGATGGAGGGCGCGCCGGGGGTGTTGTTGGCGTCGGCGAAGACCGAGCCCGTGCTGAGCGTTGTGCATGTCCCCAAAACGGCCTGCACGGTGTAGGTGTAGCTCGTGGTGCTGCCCGGATCGTAGGTTGTCCCGGAAGTGTATCCCGTGACCACGTTGGTGCCGTTCCTCAGCAGGTTGTAGCTCGAACCCGCGGGGGAACCGGCCGTGAAGTTAACCCGGATGCCACTCTGCGCGCACGCGCTGACATCCGTGATGCTGGTGATGGTCGGTGCGCCGGGGGCATTGTTGGCGTCGGCGAAGGCCGAGCCCGTGCTGAGCGTTGTGCATGACCCCAAAACGGCCTGCACGGTGTAGGTGTAGCTCGTTGTGCTGCCCGGATCGTAGGTCGTCCCGGAAGTGTATCCCGTGACCACGCTGGTGCCGTTCCTCAACAGGTTGTAGCTCGAACCCGCGGGGGAACCCGGCGAGAAATAGACCTTAATACCGCTCTGCGCGCACGCGTCATTGTCCGTGATGCTGGTGATGGTCGGTGCGCCGGGGGCGCCGTTCGCGTCGGCGAAGGCCGAGCCCGCGCTGAGCGTGGTGCATGACCCCAAAACGGCTTGCACATAGTAGGTGTGGCTGCCGGTGTTGTGCGGGTCGTAGGTCGTACCGGAGGTGTATCCCGTCACCACCGTGCCCCCCTCGTTCAGCAGGTTGTAGCTCGAACCCGCGGGGGAACCGGCCGTGAAGTTGACCCGGATGCCGCTCTGCGCGCACGCGTCCACATCCGTAATGCTGTTGATGGTCGGTGCGCCGGGTGCGCCGTTCGCGTCGGCGAAGGCCGAGCCCGCGCTGAGCGTGGTGCATGACCCCAAAACGGCCTGCACGGTGTAGGTGTAGCTCGTGGTGCTGCCCGGATCGTAGGTCGTCCCGGAAGTGTATCCCGTGACCACGCTGGTGCCGTTCCTCAATAGGTTGTAGCTCGAACCCGCGGGGGAACCGGCCGTGAAGTTAACCTGGATGCCGCTCTGCGCGCACGGGCTGACATCCGTGATGCTGTTGATGGTCGGAGCGCCGGGGGCATTGTTGATGTCGGTCCCCGCCACGCCCGCACTGTTATTAGTTGTGCAAGCGTTGACGGCTCGGACGACGTAGGTGTGGCTGCTGGTATCACCGGGAGCATACGTGGCGCCGGAGGTGTAACCCGTCACCACCACCGTTCCGTCCTTTAACAGATTATGGCTCGTGGCCCCGGAACCGGCCGTGTACGTGACGGTGATGCCGCTGGCCGCGCACGCGCTCACGTCGGTGATAGCGGTGATGACCGGGGTGCCTGGGTCGGAGGTGCACTCGTAGGCGCCCATGGAGGGCGTGCTGGCGTTGCGCGTGGCGCCGTTGATGTCCGTCGTGACCGCGACGGGCGTGGCGGCGGCCAGGAGCGGCGAACCGGCCAGCGGTATGAGGTTTGAAGTTGAGGTGTAGGTCGGGTTGGCCGCCTTGGAACTCGCGTCCTGGCCCGAGGCCGTTCTCCAGGCCGCTATCGTTGTGCAGTTGGTGGCGTTGTTCATGATGCCCAGGTAGGTGGCCGTGCCCTGGTAGTAGTCGTTGTAGTCAATGTGGGAGTAGACCGTGTTGGGGGAGAAGCTGTAGATGACGCGGGGCGTGCCCACCGTCTCGGCCATGTAAAAGGAGTTGTTCCGCAGGTCGACACTGCTCGCCGGCGTGACGAGGACAGCGATGCAGGAAGGGACGCCGCTGGTCTGCGTCTGGTTCGTCCCCATGTAGACCGAGTTGTACCAGACGTTATAGCCGCCACCGGTGTTCAGCAGGATGCCGATGCCCTGCGATTGGACGTACTGGCTGCTGCCGTAGGCGCTGACATCGTAGATGACGTTATTGGCGACCGTCACGTTCGAGGCGGTCGTCGCAGCGTTGAGGCAGATGCCCCAGGCGTTGGTGCCGTAATAGAGGGTGCTGCCGCCGTTATAGGTGCTCTTGATGTTGTAGATGATGTTACTGTTGATGGTCCCGCCGTTGATGTTGCCCGCGACCAGAACGGCCATGGTTCCGCTGCTGTTCGCGCTGGTGATGCCGAAGATGGTGTTGTTGTTGATGGCGAAGTTCTGGGCGTCCTGGATGCCGATGCCGCGGTAGCTCATCATCTGGGCCGGCGTGGCGGAGCCGATGGTGTTGCCGCTGATCGTCCAGTTCTGGTCGTAGCCCGAGAGCGGGCCGTAGATCCAGATGCCGTTCTGCGCCTCGTAGATGGTGTTGTTCAAAATGGAGTTGTTGTTGTTCGGCGCTTCGCCGAACCCGCCCATGGTCGTGCCGCTGCCCGCGTTGATGCACGTCACGGTCGTGGAGGTCCCGGCACCGTAGATGGTGCAGTTCTGGATGGTGTTGTTGTTGGCGCCGTCGGAGGCGTTGGCGCTGGCGATCCAGAAGACGGTGGCCGTGGTGCCGGTATTGGTGTTGGTGACCGTCAGGGTGTTGCCGCCGCTGTTCAGGCCGTTGAAGGTCACGCGGTCGGCGCCGTTGAGCTTGATGAGCCCCGAGGCGTTGGTGCCTGAGATGGTGCGGGCGCCGCTGGGCTGGATGGTCAGCGTGTAGCCGCCCGCGCCCGACTCGCCCCATTGGTTCAGGGCGATGGTGCCCGTCTCGGAGGTCAGGTTCGTAGTGATTGTGGCCGTGACGCTGCCGGACAGGACGCCCTGGTTGATCATGTCGAAGAGGCCGCCCGTGTTCGTCAGCGAGGTGAAGGTCCCGCCCGTGCCGACGGTCACGGCGCCGCTGTAGGTCGTCGCCGGAATGTTATAGCTGTAGATCGTGCCGGCGATGGGGAAGGCGGCGGAGGTGAGCGCCACACTCGCGGGGGTGGCGGCGAATGTGCCCGACTTGATGCCCACCTGCGGCGTCGTTTCCAGGTCCTGCGCCACGACGAAGTACTGGACCGTGTTGCCGGCGCTGACGCCCGTCCCGCCGCTTAGCTTGGAGTAATCAATGGTGAAGTCGAAGGGCGACGTGCTGCCGTTGGCTTCCACGTATTTCCAGCCGGCCGTGCCGCTGGTGTTGTCGTTCCACGCGTTGGTGTCCGTGGAACGCTTGTAGTAACAGCGCGGCTTTGTTCCGGAAGTCGTATTGAGGCCGCAGTTGGCCGTGATGGTCACGTTGGTGAAGCTGCGATTGGAGGTGCTGGTTGTATTGGTCAGCAGCGCGTACATGATGTAGGGCGGCCCGCACTCGTAGGCGCCCATGGTGGGTGTGCTCCCGTTGCGTGTCACTCCGAGGATGTCGGTTGTAACCGAAACAGGCGTGGCGGCGCCGAAGACAGGCGAGCCTGCCAGCGGCTTCAAGTTCGTGGTCGAAGTGAAAAGAGGGTCCGCCGATATGGAGTGCGCCTCCTTGCCAGTCGCAGCTTGCCAACCTGCAAGAGCATAGTAATAGGAGGCGTCCGACGCCGCATAGCCGGTGGTGGGGGCGTATTCGTCATTGTAGTCGAGGTTAGAGAAGACCGTATAAGGTGTGCTGGCATTGATGACGACCGCGATTGGCGTGCCAAGCGTCTCCGTGATCACGAAGATGTTATTTCGAATGTCGAGCGAATTCGCCGTAGAAACGCCATTGATCATGAGTGCGGCCGGGTACCCGGCCACGGATTGATTGGTCGCCAGGTAGAGGGAGTTGTAATAAATTTTATAATTAGTGCCCGCGCTGATGTATATGCCGAAGCCGTTGAGGGTGTCCCAGGATCCAGTGGTGCCGTACCCTGCAACGTCATAGATGAGGTTGTTGGCAACCGTTATGGCCGATGCCGTTGTGCTGGCGCTGAGGGTGATGCCATTGGCCTGGTAGCCGGTGGTGTTCGTCTGCTTGATGTCCTTGATGGTGTTGCCCGTGACCGTGGCGCCGTTGATGGCGACGCCAAAATATAGGCCGGAGGTCGTCTGGCTGGCCGTAGCGCTGGTCACGCCGAAGATGGTGTTACTTGTGACCGAGGGGCCCGTGGCGTTCCGGACGTCAATACCGGCCTGGCTGAGCTTGCTGGCCGCGGTCGTCGAGCCGACGCTGTTGCCCGTGATGGTCCAGCTTGAGTCGTAAGGCGACGTGGCGTAGCCGAAAACTTTGATGCCGTACTGGCACTTGTAGATGGAACAGTTCTGGATGGTGTTGCCCGTTTTGGCGATCTGCCCCGCGTTCGTGATGGTGGCGCCCGAGCCGGAGACAATGCCGGCGTAGGTCGTCGTCGTCGAGTAGCCGTAGATGACGCAGTTCTTGATGGTGTTGCTCGTGGCCGCGTCGGAGGCCGAGTAGTCGCCGATCCAGATGCCCGCCGAAGAGGTACCGGTGGTGTTGAGGTTGTTGATTGTGAGGCTTTGGTCAGTGCCGGTTCCGCTGAGGGAGCCGTCAATCGTCACGTTGTCGGCGCCGTAGAGTTTGATGGTGCCTCCGGTGGCGGTCCCGCTGATGGTGCGTGCCGCGATGATGGGATAGATCTTCACCGACGTGTAGCTCGCCGAGCCCTCGCCGCTCCCATTCAACACAGCCTGCGTTGTGCTTTCCGACGTGTTGCCGCAAATCTCGATTGTGATGACGCCTTTATGAGTTCCGCCGTTTATCGCCGTGAACGCGGCGTTGAGCGTGGCGTAGCTGATTCCGGTGGACCCGGAGGTTGCGTACACATTGACGTTATTGCCAAGGTCGCACGCGCCCGCAGTTTTGCTGTCGGATTGCGTCGCCGGCAGGGAAGACTGCGGACCGCTCTCGTAGAGGCCGGAGGCCCAGGAATTGGTGGCGGGGTTGTACCGGCCGCTTGCATTCACGGCGTTGCCGTCCACCGGAATGCCGCCCTGCACCACCATATCCGCGCCGGACCAGATTGCCGTGTGCCCGAAGCTGGGCGTGGGGCATGCCCCTTCCAGCGTCGTGGCGGACCAGGTGCCGGTCATGGGGTTATAGCGTCCGCCTGTGTTCATGGCTGTGCAGGGGGCGGCGCAGGTGTAGCCGCCCCATACGATCATCTCCCTGCCCGTCCAGACCGCGGTGTGGCCCCAGCGCGGGGAGGGACAGAATGTTCCCGTGGATATCCCGGTCCAACCGTCGGTGGCGGGGGTGTAGCGGGCTCCGGTGTTGATGTTGTACAGCACGCCTTGCGCGCCGCCCCACACCAGGGTTTCGGCCCCGGTCCAGATCGAAGTCTGCAACAGGCGGCCGGGAAGGGCCGGCGCGGCGTCGGCCGTAGCAATGGTCTTCTGCTCAAATTGAGGAATCCCATAGGAGGCGCCGGGCGCGGCCAGGACCATGTACGGAAGGGTGGGCGCAACCTCCGACAACCAGGTGTCGAAGGTTTTCTTGGGGAACGCCACGGCCCCGCCGGTCAGCAGGGTGTCCGTTTTGGATTCCGTGTACAGGATGACGAAGGCGTCGTCCTTTTCCACCACCGCGGAAATGCGGCCCGCTTCGGGGAATTCCGCCGCGGCCTTCGTGAAATCCTCGGCACTCAGGCGCACCAGGCCGGGATCATCGGTCGAGAGACCCTCGATTTCCCCCGCCTTGATCTTTTCAATTCTCACGCTGTGGAAACGTTCGCTTCCAAGGGACTTGATATCGGCGGGGACCAGGCCGGGAAGAAGCGCCTCAGCCTGGTTCCGGGATTCCGCGTGCAAGCGGGCATCCGCCGAGTACTTTTCATGCGCGAGGCGGTCCGCCAGGGCGGGACGGGCCAGGCACTCGGCGATGAGGGTCGGATTGTTGTTCAGGGCGTCAAACAACTCCTGGAGCATTTCGGGGGACTTGGAATCCCGCACCATCCGGACGATTTCATCCTGCATCTGCCGGGTCGTGATGGGGCTGTTCCAATATTCCTGAAGGGCGGCCGACTCCTGCAGTGCCAGTTTCACCCTGCCTTCGATATCGGCGCGGGAGACACCCTCTTCAAATGCGGGCTTGTTCCCCGGATTTTCCGCGGGCCAGATGCGGTGGTTGTAGAACACCCGCTCGATGGCCTCCTGCGCCTGGACGCGCTCTTCATACGCCAAGGCAACGGGACCATGCTCCTGCGGCTGGACCGCCTGCTGGACGGGCTGAATCGCCACCGCGTTATTTGCGCCGAAGGGTTGGAGGACCGTTCCAGGCGCGGGCGCCCCGGCCGGTGCGGCGGGTGGATCGGCGGCGGGATTATTCTGCATGGAAGTGTTTGCCGCGATCTGTTCCACCGCGCGGGGCATTTCCAGGGACGAAGCCGATGCCGCCGGCTGGGCGATCACCGTGTCCGTGGAAACACCGGACCCCGTCCCGAAAGACAGGGAATAGGTCAGGAAGCCGGCGCAAATCATGGCCACCGGCAACAGAAGCATCGAGCGGACATACCCTTTGTTTTTCATACAATCCTCCTATTTAGATCCAAGAAAATTGAAATGAGTTGACTGATTGGAAAGAATGGAATTCCCCATGGATGGCAGTGTCTATGGCTTAAATATAATAAAGAGTTTATAATTCATAATGACGCCATCGTGGACAGGATGCAGCGTGGCAACGCCGCGGATTTACATCCGGACGAAGCCCGTTCATCCTGGGATGGACAGAGGGAAGAGGCAGCCCGATACGAATACAACCTCCCTGAAAATCAATACGATCAGCCGGTTCCTAATATAGCTCGAAATCGAGTTCGTGTCAAGGGGCTGAGATAAATGGAGTGTGTAAAAATGACACAAAACCGGCTCATTGAGCCATTCGGAGGGGCGTCAGGGCGGTCAGGTATTGGCGGGCGACGGAGTTGTGGGGATCATCCTTCAGGGTTTCCTCGAAACAACGGGCGGCTCCGTCGTAGTCATTCTGCTTGTACAGGTTGGCGCCCAAGTTCATATACATCTCGAAGTAATCCTCCCCCCCGTGCGCCAGCGCCGCCCGGAGCCAGGCTTCGGCCTCGGGAAACTCGTTCCGATAATAATGGAAGATCGCCCGGCGGTATTCCTCCTGCGGGTAGTGCTGCGCGCCGAACAGCCCGCGGAACCAGCGCGCCAGGGGTGTGGCGCGGTCCGGACCGCCCAACCCGGGAAGCGCGTTCAGCGCCGGCGCCGGGGGCGCGCGCCGTTCGAGGGACGCGCGGTCCACCCATCGCCGGGCCTCCGGCCCCTGCTTCACGAACACGACGGACAGATCATCCACATACGCCAGGACCCAGCGGGGGTCGGCCGACAGGCGCGCCAGAAATCCGGTCTGGGTGATATAGGGGAAAATAATCCATTCAAACCCGTATTTCGCGTCGGTCCGTTCCAGCGCCTCCGGCGAGGTGAGGATCCCCTGGTATTGCGTGAAGAAATCCTCCCCCATCATTTCATTGCGGCCGTCAATGAACACCTTCTGCGGCAGCATCCACTCCAGGTATCCGCCGAAACCGAGGTCGTTGAACATCGGGCCCCGAAGACCGGTCCGCTTCACATAGTCCACCGCCTCCACGGGGAGCTTTCCGTGGTCCCATCCCAGGCCGAAGCGGATGGGGCGCCGGTCGTCCACATAATAGGCCCCCGTGATCACGCGCAGCGACAGCACCACGGCCGTCAGCCCCCCCGCGATCAGGGCGGCGAAGGCCGCCGCGCGCGCCGGCCGGTCGCGCAGGCCCAGCAGGCGCCACAGCCCCAAAGCCGGCAGGGCCCAGATCATGACCGGGAGCGCCGTGATGATCAACAGCGGCATGTTGTGGATCGCCCGCACCGATAGCGGGAGAAAGGCGAGGGCGATGAACGCCGCCCAGTATTTTTTCCGGGCAAGCAAAAAGAGCACCGCCGCCACGGCCAGCACCGCCAGGATGCGGAAGCTCCAGATGGGCCAGTGGATGTAAAAGCGGTTCTGGTCCGTGAGTCCGACGGAAAAGGGGGAGGCGAGTTCCTGGATGTTTTTGGCAAAGGGGTTGTCCGATTGAAAGCGGGTCAGGAGCATGAAAGGATAGGCCCAGCCCTTGATTCCGTAGGGATTCACGAGCGGCGACAGCAGCGACGCCCCGCCCCAGCCCAGCAGCTTCATGTCCGGCTTCCGATCCCTGATCCACAGCCCCGCCGCCGTGCACGCGATGGCCGCCCATCCCATGGCGAACAGCGCGTGGCTGTTGGCCCACAGCCATAGGAGGAGCGGCAGAAGCCACAGCGCCGCCTTGAACCCGAGGGCGCGCCGGTGCAGAACGTACAGGATCGCGCCCAGGTACAAGTAGCTCAGGAGCTCCGGGCGGATGTTGAAGCGCATTTCGCAGGTCATGATGCCGGCGCCGATCATCAGCACCAACGTCACGGGATCCACCGGCGCCAGCCGCGCGGTCCGATAAAGCAGATAAAAAAGCCCCATCAACATCAGCCAGTGCAGCACCACCATTCCCGGTGCTCCGGCGGTCCGTTCCGTCAGGTACAACAGCACCTGGTAGCCCCAGGACGTGTCCACGTAGGGGTGATCGTTGAGGGTGTAGGTGAAGGCGTCGTTGACCGGCCAGCCGTGACCGGAGAGGATGGATTGCCCAGCCTTCAGATGCCATCCCGCATCCAAACTGCCCGCCTGCCGGAAGGACAGAAGGGACAACAGAAGAAACATCAGCAGGAGGGCCGCCAGATACGGCCGGCGAAGCCGCATTCCCGGTTCGAGCAGGGGCAGGGCCGCGCGGGGAGCGGCCACGGGCGCTTTTCGTCCGCTGGATCGCTTTTTGTTAACCATGCGCGGCGCCATTATACTCTCAATAAGCAAAGAAAAAACGCTGTGGACCGGGCCGGCGGCCGTTCTCTCCGCGCCTACTTTTGCGCCGGAATGAAAATGGCGTCGCCGGTGCGGTTGTCCACGACGGAAGCATAGCCGAAGTATCGCGCCCCGGCGGTTGTGCTTTCCACGACGGCATAGGCGTCGTCCACATCGGCGGAGGTGAAAAGACCGATGATGGCGCCCACCTGTATATAGTCGTAAGGCAGTAACGTATAAGGCGCGCTGCCGATGGCCTCGCCGCTTCCTTTGAAAAGCGATACCGTAACGGTGACGTTCTGCGCGGCCGCATTGACCAATCCGATGTTGGTGCGGAAACTGCCGGTCTGGGTCAGCAGAATGATCCTGGCCTCCTGATCGGCCGCCAGGGCGCCGGTCACCGGGATTCCCTGGATGTATTGGCCGTAGGTCCCCCCGGCGCCCTGATCGTTATACGTCCTGGAGGCGACCATCAAAGGCCCCGAGGCATCAATCCGGATGGCGCCGGAGACATTCGTCCGTCCGAAAAGGCCGCCGATGACATCCAGAAGCTTCAGGGAAGTGTTGCCGTTGATGGTCACCGTCATCCCGGCGGCTCCCGAATTATCCTTTCCGGCCTCGAAAAAATAAAGCGTGGCCGTGACGGAGGTGGAATTCCTGTCATGAAGCACCACGTCCGTTTTCCAGTTGGTTCCATAGCCTCCGGTGGCATTGGCCGCCGCCGGAATGAAATAGGAGTAAGCGGATCCCACATTGACCACCGCAAGGGAATGCAGTCCGCCCCCGGCGACGGCGGTTGCGCCCGTGAGAGTGGGAACCTGGATGGGCGCCGTGCTGCCCGTGCCGGATCCGTTGCCGAGCTGCCCGTCATCATTGGACCCCCACGCCCAGATCGTTCCGTCATTCTTCAGGGCAAGGGAATGGGAGCCGCCTCCCGCCATGGCGGTGATGCCCGTGAGATTCAAGACCTGGACGGGCACGTTGCTGTGGGTGGTGGTTCCATTGCCGAGTTCGCCGTCCCCGTTGTACCCCCATGCCCAGAGCGTTCCGTCGTTCTTCAGGGCAAGGGAATGGGAGCCCCCTCCCGCGATGGCGGTGATGCCCGTGAGATTCAAGACCTGGACGGGCGTGTTGCTGTTCGTGTTGCCTCCATTGCCGAGCTCGCCCCATCCGTTGTGTCCCCACGCCCAAACCGTCCCATCATTCTTCAACGCAAGGGAATGATAGCCCCCTCCGGCGATGGCGGTTACGCCCGCGAGATTCAGGACCTGAACGGGGACCGTGCTGTCCGCGTTGCTTCCATTGCCGAGTTCCCCTTCCAGATTGTTCCCCCACGCCCGGACCGTCCCATCCGCCATCAGGGCGAGGGAATGATACCCCCCTCCGGCCACGGCGGTCGCGCCCGTGAGATTCTGGATGGGGATAGGCAGATAGTTGTCCGCGTTCGTGCCGTTGCCGAGCTCGCCGTCGTAGTTGTTTCCCCACGTCCAGACCGTTCCGTCGTTCTTCAACGCGAGGGAATGAAAAGCGCCCCCGGAGACGGCGGTCGCGTCCGTGATGGCCAGGGCCTGGACGGGGACATTGCTGTTTGCATTGGTCGCATTGCCCAGTTCGCCGGACGCGTTGCTCCCCCACGTCCAAACCGTGCCGTCATTCATCAAAACCAGGGAATGATCGCCGCCCCCGGCGACGGCGGTGATGCCGGCAAGGCCGGGGACCTGGACGGGCGCCTGGCTGTTTGTGTTGGTCCCGTCGCCGAGTTCACCATCCCCGTTGTATCCCCACGCCCACGGCATGCCGCCCGTTTGTCCATGCGCGATTTGGGACGGCCCCATGATGATCAGCAATAACGCTATAAATCCGAAAACGTTGAGCAACCCTTTCATTGGCATAATGCCTCCTTGATTTAAATCTGACATCCGATAATCAGGAATAATTTTTCGCGAGGGTTGTGGCCTTCCTCCTCATGATCCACAGACGTAATGGTCCGGCAGAGGGGGGAATGCATCACTTGCAATACCCCCGAGGTCATGCCTTCAATATTCTACCGCTTCGGCTGGAAATACAACGGCTTGTCGGGGTCTGCGGTTGCGCCTTTTTGCGCCGCCAGCCAGGCCGCGTGCGTGGCCTTCATCTGTTCGATATGCGCGGGCGTGTGGGCGGTGTAGATGACCAGCCAGTCATCGAGGGTCACCGGGCCCCGTTCGGGGTGCGCCATGGTGCCGGACCAGGCGGACGCGGGAAGGGACTTCAGGAACCGCGTGTTGATCTTCCGCATCAGCTTGAAAAGCGCCAGGGCGTCTTCGGAATCCTGCTCGGCGTACCTCAACCCGGCCACCCACCGCTCCTGATCGTAGGCCATGATCGTCTCTCCCGGCTCGGCGACGGCGCGCCGGCAGCGGACGTAGCCGTTGGCCTCGCTGTCCGCGATGTGCAGAAGGATCTCCTGGATGCTCCACCGATCGGGACCGGGTTTGAAGGTCCACATCGCCTTTGGAAACAGGCCCAGGGCCTCGGCAAGCTCCTCGCCGGCGTGTGCGTACGCGGCCAGCTTTTCGTTTCGTTCATCAGAATTCATGTCGGCCTCCTTCGGGATTCGTAATCGGAAATCCATGTCTCACTTTGGGAAACAATGTTTTCGGGCGAAATCATGCCCACGGAAAGCCCAACGGGGAGGCATTCTCCCTCTTCCCCGATCCGGGCCGCCCTATTGAGCCGCCGTCGGCACCTTTTTGAGGACGCCGTCATTGGTCAGATAATACACAAAATCCGTTCCGCCTTCCCGATGGATCTGGACCTGCCGGATCGGAATTTCCCGGGAGGCCGGCGTCAACAGGGGCGTCCAGGTGTTTCCGGCGTCTTCCGACATCCAGAGGGCGGAGGAAGCGATGACGATGAGGGGACGGGTGGGACCGCCGGCGGTCATGGCGCTGACGGCCCCGTCATGGATCTTCACCCACCGCGCATCATCGCCGGACCGGTAAAGTCCCGTGGATCCCGCGGCAAATACATCGGGTCCCGCCACCAGCACGTCCCGGACGGGCTCTCGTGAGAAGACGCGGGTGAAGGCCACATCGGGCCCGTCCAGGGGCTTGTGTGTGATCCTGTTTTCGCATACCGGATGCCGGGCCTGGGCGCTTTCCACCCCTTTCCAGAGTCCGCTCTTGGTGCCCGCATACACGGTGCGGGACTCCGGGTCCCGGGGGTCGAAGACGATGCGGGTGCTGTAATTGGCGAAATCCTTCGAGGGGATCTGTCCCGGTTTTTCCCCGCAAGGGGGTTGGGCGCAGTCGTATCCGCCGCTGACGAGGTCCCAGCACGGCCACACGCAGGACGGGGAATCGGGGTCGCCCCCATAACAGGCCCGCTCATCGTTGGCGTGGGCGGCCATGGTGTTGCGCCATATCCCGGCGTCGGTGGCCGCCCACACCCAAAGTTCGCCCGGCGGGGATTTGGGGTCGGCGACGACGTCCAGATAGTTGGCCGTGCACATGGAACAATAGGGAAAGGCCTGATCGTTCCATTGCATGGCATGCGGGCGGAACACGGGAACCGGTGGGGAGGCGTCCCCGTCCGTCTCCATTGTGACCTTGGCAAGGCCGCCGCTGTTGACGTCAAGAAAATGGAGTCCGTCGCCCGTCTTCAAATAACGGAGGAAGGCCGTGCTCGATCTCCCCGCGCGGGTTTCGAAGGTGGCCCCCCCGTCCCGGCTGACGTAAAAATGGAAAAAGTCATACGTCCCCACGTACAGAGCGTCATCCGCGAAAAAATTCGCCACCCCCGTGAAGACATCCTCAAAATCCGCGACGACCTCCGGGACCGGCATAGGATCCGCGGCGGCGATCCTCACCCGCATCAATTTGGCGTACCGCGCGCCGGAATAGGGATCGTCCTTCATGTAATAGGCGTCCCAGGTCCCGTCGGGATTCCGGATGACATCGAAAGAGGCCACCACCCGATCGGGGGTTCCCGGATCGAACCGGAGCAGGCGATGCCGCTGAAGATCGTACCCCTCCAGCGCGGTGCCGTGGTCGTGGTAATCCAAAAACACGACGATGCCGTTGGGAAGCCATTGGACCTTGGGGGGGGAAAACTGGTTGTCCACGTCCGCGATCCAGCGGAACATCTTCAAGCCGGCCTCATCCCCATCGTAGCGCACCAGGGTGGCCGGAACGGAGCACCGGGCCGCGCCTGGGGGCGCGCACTGGGCCGCGCAGCGCCCCGCGGGATGCGCGGCGCAGGCGATTTCAAAGGGGTCATTGACCGCCCATACGGAGCCGTCCTCCATATACCGGGCAAACCCGTGCAGCGGATAACATCCCTCCGGAAAATCCACCATCACGTTCGAGGAGGCGCACACCTGACCGCTGGCGTGATCCAGCATTCCCCATTGGGTGACGTAGATATCCGGATCGGTGATCAATCCCACATTGTGATGGCCGTCGTTGCCGTACATCTCGTCGCCGTCGGCGGGGTTGACATCCAGCAGCGCATCCACGTCGAAGGCGCCGGCGCATTTCGGGTCCGCCTTGTAGCGCTTGGGATAGACGCAATACGGCGGGGCGGTGTGCGGATCCTTTCCGCATTCCGTGTCGTACAACGGGCAACGGGGATTGGGCAGGATCGTGCGGCCGCCGTCATGGCTGACAAACACGCCCTGACACAACGCCTGACTGGCGGTGCCGAAATAGATCGTGTCCGGATCGGTGGGACTGTAGAATCCGTAGTTGGCCATGGCCGAGTATTTGTAATTCTGGCGGCCCGGGAAGGGCCCGTGCTCGCAGATGTTGAGGGGATACCAGTTCAGGCCCCCGTCGTCGGATTGGTAGGGGACGCCCGCGAAACCGCCCCGGGAACCGCCGATCATCATCCGGCCGGGAATCGTGGGATGGAAGGCGATGGCCCGGTCGGCCATGTAAAAATCCGACACGCCGCGCGGGTCCGGAAGACCCTCGCCGATTTCCCTCCAGATCCATGTCCCGCCGGGACTCCGGGTCCCCTTCAGGAATTTATGGTTCACAACGACGAAGAGTTCATTGGGATTGCCGGGATTCACACGGACGCCCGATGCAAAGGACACATCGGGACGCAGGTCGGCTTTTGGGAAAACGGTGACCGCCTGGGACGCGGCGGAGGAAAAGCAGGACACCGCCATCCACAAAGCGGCCGTCCATGCCAGTGCGGGGATTCCCCACCCGCAATTCCAGACACGACCGGCGGGTAAAC
>Ga0182019_10000420_pt1 | contig 21078 bp, 18 predicted proteins | sample 812E2MmetaG_FD_120483 | JGI IMG/M metagenome (GOLD analysis project Ga0182019, IMG submission 120483) | Permafrost microbial communities from Stordalen Mire, Sweden - 812E2M metaG | ecosystem: Environmental > Terrestrial > Soil > Wetlands > Permafrost | place: Sweden: Stordalen | collected...
ACCACGTCTCCTCAGTGCCGCCTTGGCGTCCTGCGAGAGCGATCGAGCGTCTGTCCACTCCATACCCTCAGTATGGAGCACAAACTCCATTAATACAACCCTACCGCTGTCAGATTAGTAACTCTCGACTCTTCACTCCCTTTGGCACACGCTGAACCGTAGGAGTTCGACCCGGAGGTGGCGATCGCTCACTCCCGATACGCGTCCGGTATTCGGCCCGCGAGGAGTGCTCCCAGCGCCAGGCTCGCCGCGGTGAGGGGGATCGCTGCAAGGACGTCGATGACGTAGTGGTAGGTGAGCAGGACGGTCGCGAGGATCAGGAGCGAGCCGAGCGGGAGCAGGACGTTGTAGAGCGTCCGGTTCCGGCGCCTCGCGCAGTAGAGGACGGCGAGCGTGATCATGGTGTGCCCGGACGGGAATGCGTCGGTCTTGGTCTTCTCCCACTGGTCGAGCTTCCCGCGCACCTGGTCGCCTACGACGCCGGGGAGCGACTGATACCGCTGCTGCGCCACCGTCGTCCTGGGTCCATACGCCGGCACTACGAAGTACCCGGCGAAGGAGACGATGAAGGTGATCACGATCGCAGCCGCGACCTGCGGTAGGAAGCGGTCGCGACGGGCCGCGAGCACCAGCAGGAGGGCGACGGGCAGGAAGTAGAACGTGGAGTAGGCGAGCGTGAGCATGTCGGCCACCCAGGCGGGAAGCGGCAGGGTGTACAGCGCGGCCTGCACCTCGGGTCCGAGGATCGCCCGGTCGATCGCGAGCAGGGCCTGATCGCAGATTCGCGGGTTGACGAGCGGGATGAGGTGTCCGAGGTACATGAAGATGTACGGCAACAAGGGAACGGGCAGCAGCTCGCGCGCCCAGTACCGCCACCCGCTCTCGTTCTCCCCGAGCGCGAGGGCCGAAATCGCGAAGAGCGCGCCGACGGTCGCGAGCGAGAGGGGGATCATGCGGGGCACGCGGGCCGGATAGACGCAGGCTATCGCGGTCATCGCGGCCAGGGCGACGAGGAGAGCGAGCTCCGAAACCCGCAGCGCTCCCTTGCGGGCGGCTCTGGGCGGCTCTAAGATGGCTTCCGTGTCCAGGCGCATTCTCCTTGCCTCGTTGCTGCTTCTGATTCTCGCTTCAGCCGCGGGGGCGTCCCAGCGCGTTGTGATTCTAACCCTGTCGGACTCGATCCAACCGGCCTCCCTGCGGTACCTCGAGCGAGGCCTCAGCACCGCCGACGCCGGCGGCGCCGCCGTGGCGGTCATCGAGCTGAACACGCCCGGGGGCCTGCTGTCCTCGTTGCGCCAGATGACGACGGCAATCACCATGGCGCGCCGGCCGGTGGTCGTCTACGTCACCCCGTCCGGAGCGCAGGCGGCATCTGCCGGGTTCTTCCTGCTGATGGCGGCGGACGTCGCGGCGATGGCGCCCGGGACGAACGCGGGCGCGGCGCATCCCGTGGCCGGCGAGGGGGCCGAGCTCACCAAGACGATGGCCGAGAAGGTCACGAACGACGCGGCCGCACTCGTCCGCTCGCTCGCGACCCAACGGGGGCGTTCCAGCGAGTGGGCCGAGAAGGCCGTCCGGAAATCGCTTTCGTACACCGAGCGTGAGGCACTCGAGAACAAGCTCATCGATGTGGTCGCCAACGACCGCGGAGAGCTGCTCAAGTGGCTGAACGGCCGCGAAGTCAAGCGCTTCGACGGGCGGATCGAGAAGCTCGACACCTCGGCGCCCGAGATCGTCGTCGTCGAACTGAGCGCCTCCGACAGGCTCCTCTCCATCATTGCCCACCCGAATATCGCCTACCTGCTCCTGCTGCTCGGGATGGTGGGGATCTACTTCGAGCTGTCGCACCCGGGGGCGGTGCTCCCCGGCGTTCTCGGTGGCGTTTCGATCCTGCTGGCCCTCTTCGCGCTCTCCGTGCTCCCGGTCAACTACGTGGGCGTCCTTCTCATCCTGCTGGGCATTGGGTTCTTCGTCGCGGAGGTCAAAGTGGCAAGCTACGGGCTTCTCACCGTTGCGGGGCTCACGAGCTTCGTGCTCGGCTCGCTGATGCTGATCCAATCGCCGTTTGCGGCGCTGCGGGTCGGCCTCGCGGTGGTGCTGCCGACGGCTCTGGCGGTCGCGTTCGTGGTGATGTTCCTGCTCGCCCGCGTTCTCAAGAGCCACCGCCAGAAGCCGATCACCGGCGCGGAGGGCATGGTGGGCGAGATCGGCGAGGCCTTTGACGCCCTCGCGCCGAGCGGAAAGGTTTTCGTGCACGGGGAGTTCTGGGACGCGACGTCGCGAGCTGCGGTCGCGGCCGGCGCGCGCGTGCGTGTCCTGGGGCTCGATGGCAAGAGGCTAGAGGTGGAACCGGCCGAGGGGTCCTTCCCCGGGCCGGGCAAAGGGGAGGCGTAAATGGCTCCGCAGTTTCCTTTCGGGATCTTCCTGGCTGCCTTCTTCGTCCTGGTGCTGATCTTCAAATGGATCAACATCTTGAACGAGTATGAACGTGCGGTGATCTTCACCTTGGGGCGGGTGGACAAGGACGCCAAGGGACCCGGCATCATCTTCGTCCTTTGGCCGATCCAGCGCTTGGTCAAGGTGAGCCTGCGGACAGTGGTGCTCGACATCCCGCCCCAGGACGTAATCACGCGCGACAACGTCTCGGTCAAGGTCAACGCCGTCGTGTACTTCCGTGTCATGAACCCGGTGCACGCGATCATCGACGTCGAGAACTACGTGTACGCCACCTCTCAGATCGCGCAAACGACGCTGCGCTCGATGCTCGGCGAGGTCGTGCTCGACGATCTTCTCGCGGAGAGGGAGAAACTCAACCAGCGGCTGCAGGAAGTCATCGACCGTCACACCGACCCGTGGGGCGTCAAGGTCGCCAACGTCGAGGTCAAGCAGGTCGACCTCCCGGAGTCGATGCAGCGCGCGATGGCCAAGCAGGCCGAGGCGGAGCGCGAGAAGCGCGCCAAGGTGATCCACGCCGAAGGCGAAGCCCTCGCGGCGCAACGGCTCTCCGACGCGGCGTTGATTATCAACAAGCAACCCGCCACCCTGCAGCTCCGCTATCTGCAGACGCTCACCGAGATCGCGACCGAGAAGAACTCGACGATCATCTTCCCGCTCCCGATCGATCTGATCAGGCCGTTCTTCGAGAAGCCGGCAGCCGAGGCGAAGTAGTTTGAGCTGCGCCTATCGACTCGGCTCGGGTTGGTGACGGCACGCGATGAGCCGTTACTTTGAGATCATCATCACCGGCCGCCAGCTCGCAGCACTGGTGGCCGGTGTTGCGCTCCTGGTCGCGGTTGCGTTCGGGCTGGGGGTGTCGGTCCGCCTGCTGCAACCTGCGGCGCCCCCTCCTCACGAAGTGATCGCGGTGGTGCCGACGCCGACGGTGGTACCCACGAGCGCGGCGGTTCCGGCGGTCTCCGGCGTGGCGGCCACTCCCGAACCGCTGCCGCCGACCCCGACGGCGACGCCGGCGCCGTCCACGGCCCCGACCGAGAAGCCGAAGCCCCAACCGACGGCAGCGGCAGGTGTCCCGCTGCCGAAAAGCGCGGGCCGCTGGGTGCAGGTGGCCGCGCTCGGCAAGCGCGACCAGGCCGAGGGCGTCCGCAACCGGGTGGTGGCGCTCGGCTATACGCCGAAGCAGGTCGTCGTCCAACCGGCGGGCGGCGGGAAATTCCGGGTGCGCGTCGGGCCTTTCCCGGATGGGGAAAGCGCCGGCCGGGTCACCGCCCGCCTGCGAGCCGAGGGGTTCAGCGGGGCTTTCGTGGTCAAGCCGGGCGAGTGAATCTCCGTTCCGGAAGGGGGTCTGGACTGCAATGGTCTGTACCGTGGCATCGATGAGGTGCGTACCTTCGGGCTGGGGATCCAGGAAGCGCGCGTGAGCAGCGTCTCGCTCCCGGTCTGGATCCGCGAGCGCAAGCTCAACCTCGGCGCCCTCCACCAGGTTCGCAGCGTGATGAGTCGCGGCGGGCTGCACACCGTCTGCGACGAGGCGCGCTGTCCCAACCGCAGCGAGTGCTTCTCCCGCGGGACGGCGACGTTTCTGATCATGGGCGACGTCTGTACCCGCGCGTGCCGCTACTGCTCGATCGCTCACGGCAGGCCCCGGACCCTCGACGCGGACGAACCGGCCCAGCTCGCGAGCGCGGTGCGCGCGATGGGCCTCAAGCACGTGGTCGTGACGTCGGTGGACCGCGACGACCTCCCGGACGGCGGCGCCGCCCACTTCGCGGCAGTGATCGAGGCGCTGAGGGCGCTGGACCCGCGCCCCACCGTCGAGGTGCTCACCCCCGACTTCCGCGGCGACATGGCCGCTGTGGATACCGTGCTGGCGGCCGGTCCCGACATCTACAACCACAACGTCGAGACGGTCGAACGCCTCTACCCGCAAGTGCGTCGTCAGGGCCGCTACCGATGGGCGCTCGAGGTTGTCGGCCATGTCGCGGCCCGCGCAGGCGGCATGGTGACGAAGTCGGGCCTCATGGTCGGCCTCGGCGAGTCGCGGGAAGAGCTTCAGGCGACGCTCGATGACCTCGAAGCGGTCAACTGCCGGGTCGTCACGATCGGCCAGTACCTCCGCCCGACCGGCCGCGAGGTGCCTGTGGTTCGCTACTGGACGCCGCAGGAATTCGCCGAGCTCGATTCCTACGGGCGCTCGATCGGCCTCGAGGTGATCGCCGGCCCATTCGTGCGCTCCTCCTACCACGCGGAGGAGGTGTTCCTCAAGGTGCGAGCCTAGCGGACGCCGCTCGGGGAGACTCCCATGCGCATCGCGCTAATCCAGCAGCACGCCACGAGTGATCGTGGAGAGAACATCGGTCGCGGCATCGCGGCCGCCGAGTGCGCCGCCGCAGAGGGGGTGCGACTCGTGGCCTTCGCCGAGCTGGCGTTCACGCCGTTTTACCCGCGGAACCCTTCGTGCGGTGCTCCGCCGCTCGAGCTGGCCGAGGAGATTCCGGGGCCTACAACCCAGGCGTTCTGTGACCTCGCCCGCCGGCTTGGAATCGTCGTCGTTCTCAATCTGTATGAGCGCGATGGCGACTGCGCGTTCGACAGCTCTCCCGTGATCGACGCCGACGGCCGTCTGCTGGGCGTGACGCGCATGCTGCACATCGCGGAGATGTCGGGGTTCCACGAGCAGGGCTATTACGCGCCCGGCGACCGCGGCATGCCGGTGTATCACACCGCAGCCGGGCGCCTCGGCGTCGCGATCTGCTACGACCGTCACTACCCGGAGGTGATGCGCGCCCTCAGTTTGGGCGGTGCCGAGATCGTCGTGATCCCGCAGGCAGGGGCGGTGGGGGAGTGGCCGGACGGGCTCTACGAGGCGGAGGTGCGGGTGGCCTCGTTCCAGAACGGGTACTTCACCGCCCTCGTCAACCGCGTCGGCCGCGAGGACCCGCTCGAGTTCGCCGGCGAGTCGTTCGTCTGCGACCCCTCGGGGAGGGTCATCGCCCGCGCGCCGCTCGGGGAGGATCACGCGCTGATTGTGGACCTGGACCTCGCCGAGGTCGCTCGGTCCCCCGCCCGCCGGCTGTTCCTACGCGACCGGCGTCCCGAGCTGTGGACTCGGATGCTCGATTTTCGCGAAGAGGATGCGTAGCCGCCGCCGTGTCGCGCCGAAGGCGTACGCCGACGTCGCCCGCCTGTTCGCAGCACGCACCTGATAGGCTGCGTTTGGAGGGGCGAGGCCACTCTGGTAGGGTTCCGCCGACGTTCCGCACGGATCGACGGCGCGTGAGGGAGGCCGGATGACATCACAGCCCAAGGGCAAGGAGGCGGGCGGCGCGGCGGCACGGAAGAACAGCCCTCTCGCCAGAGCGTTCATCGGCATCGCAGGGATCATCGGGGCGGGCAAGACCACGCTCGCGACCGCGCTCGGCGAGCACCTTGGCCTCGACGTGCACTACGAACCGGTGGCGGACAACGAGTACCTCGCGGACTTCTACCGCGAGACCAAGCGGTACAGTTTCGCGATGCAGATCTACCTCCTCAACAGGCGCTTCCAGCAGCACCAGGAGATCATCTGGCGGGGCCGCGGCGGTGTACAGGACCGTACGATCTACGAGGACGCGATCTTCGCCCGCACCCTGCGCGACATGGACCTCATGGACCCTCGCGACTACGAGACCTACGTCAGCCTGTTCCGCAACCTCTCGAACTTCATGTGCCGCCCGAACGTGATCATCTACCTCGATGTCACGCCGGCAAACTCGCTGGAGCGGATCAGGCAGCGGGATCGCGGCATCGAGTCCGGGATCACGCTCGAGTACTTGCAGCGCCTGTACGACAACTACGAGGAGTTCCTCCACGAGATCAGCCGCCTCATCCCGGTTCTGCGGGTGCACTGGGACGAGTTCAAGGAGGTGGAGCGCCTGGCGAAGGCGATCACCCGCGAGTACAAGCGAGGCACCTTCCTGCGCGAGGTCGCCCACCTGGCATGAGCCGAGGGCTTGCATTCCTGAGAGGGGTTGGCCCATGACCCGCGAGCGATTGCGACCGTGGCTGCTGGCAGCGGGGTCCGGCGTTGCAATGGCGCTGGCGCTTCCGGGACCGGGGATCGTGCCGCTCGTCCTTGCCGTGCCGGGGTTGCTGCGCCGCGCGCTGACGGGGGTCCACGGGTGGCGCGCGTTTCGAATCGGGTGGCTCGCCGGATTCGCACAGTGGGTGATCGCGGTCCCGTGGGTGTACATCGTGCTGCACCGGCACGGCCACTTCCACGCCGCGCTCGCGGTGCTGGCCGTAGCACTGGTGGCCGGTTTCCTCGGCCTCACCTGGGCGTTTGCGGCCTGGGCGGTGAGCGGCCTCCCCGAGACCTGGCGAGTCGCGGCGCTCCCGCTCGCCCTCGCCGCTTTCGAGGAGATTCAGCGCCTCCCGCCGTGGATCTTTCCGTGGAACCCGGCCGCTGCGGCCCTGACGCCGGTGCCGATGCTCCTGTCGCCGCTTCCCGTGACCGCCGCCATCGGCCTTTCCCTTCTCGTGCTGCTGCTGGGCAGCTCCCTGGCTGCGCTCCTGGAGCCGCGCACCCGGCGCGCCGGAGCGATCTGGGTGGTGATTACGTCTCTGGCATGGGTCGGTGCCGGTCTGTTCGCACCGCGCGCCCACCCGGAGGGCCCGGCCGTGCGGGTCGCCGCCGTGCAGCCGAATGTACCCTTGGAGACACGCTGGGACCCGGTCAACGAGGAGGCAATCGAGGCCAGAGTCTGGCGCCTGTCGCGCCAGGCCGCGGACGTCGGGGCGCGATGGATCGTCTGGCCAGAGAGTGCGGTCCCTCGGACCCTCGACCGTGACGCGGAGTATCGCGTGCAGGTCGAGACGTTCGCGAGAGAACACGGCCTCTGGCTCCTCCTGGGTTCGATCGGCCTCGGCCCGGGCGAGAGCGAGTACTACAACTCCGTCTACACGGCTTCCCCGGCGGGTCTGGTGCCGTGGCGCTATGACAAGGTGCACCTGGTTCCTTTCGGGGAGTACGTTCCGCTGGCCGGGCGGATCGCGGCGCTGGACGCCCTGGTCCGCGAGGTCGGAGCCTTCACGCCGGGTACCAGTCTGATGCCGATGCCCGGGCCGGTCGGGCCCACCGGCGTCGCGGTGTGCTACGAGGTTGCCTACCCGTCGCTGTACGCCGGCGAGGTCCTTCGCGGCGCGAAGATCCTGGCCACGATCACCAACGACGGCTGGTACGGCGACTCGGCTGCGCCGCGACAGCACCTCGCCCTTGCGATCCTGCGGGCAGCGGAAGTCCAGAAGTACCTTGTACGGGCCGCCAACACAGGGATCTCGGCGGTCATCGGGCCGGACGGGCGTGTGCTCACCAGTCTCGGAGTCGGCCGCGAGGGGATCATCACGGCCGACGTTCGGGCAACCTCCGGCGTCACCCCGGCGGTGGCGTTCGGCGGGGCGATTCGTGCCGGCGTTGTCCTTGTGGCCGTGGGTGTTATGATCCTCGGGGCCCGGCGGCGGCGGCAAAGGTCTCGCTGATTTGATCCGGTTGCGCCGGTTTCCGAAGGAGGCACCGTGCTCGAAGACGTCATGAGCCGCGCGCAGCAGGTCCGCGACACGCTGATGAGCGTGCGGGGGTATCTTTGACGCGGCCCGCCTGCAGTCCGAGCTGAACACGATCTCGGAAGAGACTCAGCGCGGCAACTTCTGGAACAACCAGGAACACGCCAAAGAGGTGATGCGGCACCAGCGCGGTCTCGAGGCCAAGCTCGCAAACGACCGTTTCCTCGCGGAGGCCGTCGAGGAGATCGAGGTTCTGCTCGAGCTCGTCCGGGAGGATCCTGCCGGCGAAGAGGAACTTAAGGCGACGCTGGCACGGGTCGAGCCCAAGCTCGAGCGGATCGAGCTCCAGACCAAGATGACCGGGGAATACGACGTCAACAACGCCTATCTCGAGGTGCACCCCGGGGCGGGTGGCACCGAGTCGGCCGACTGGGCGCAGATGCTGCTCCGGATGTACCTCAAGTGGTGCGAGCGGAGGGGGCTCGATGCCGAAGTGCTGGACACGCAGGACGCCGAGGAGGCGGGGATCAAGTCGGCCACGGTGTTGATCAAGGGCGAGTACGCCTACGGGTACCTCAAGGCGGAGAGCGGCATCCACCGCCTGGTGCGCATCTCGCCGTTCGACGCGCAGGGCAGGCGCCACACGTCGTTCGCTTCCGTTCAGACCTACCCGGAGGTCGACGAGGAGGTCGAGGTCAACCTCGACGACAAGGACATCCGGATCGATCGCTTTTGCTCGTCGGGGCCGGGCGGCCAAGGCGTCAACACGACGTACTCCGCGGTTCGTCTCACGCACCTGCCGACTGGGATCGTGGTGTCGTGCCAGAACGAGCGCTCCCAGATCAAGAACCTCGCCCAGGCCATGAAGGTGCTGCGCGCCCGCCTCTTCGAGGTCGAGCGCCGCAAGAAGGAAGAGGAACTCGACAAGATCAAGGGTACGAAGAAGGACATCTCCTGGGGGAACCAGATCCGCTCCTACGTGCTCCAGCCGTACCGGATGGTGAAGGACCTGCGTACCGGCCACGAGGTTGGGGACGCCGACCGCGTGCTCAACGGCGATCTCGATCCGTTCATCGAGGCGTACCTCAAGCAGCAGGCGCAGGCGGGCCACGAGGGGTGACGGTGATCGGTGCCTCGCGTCCGCCCCGGGGGATGGCTGGGCCTGGCCCCGGACCCCGGACCCCGGCCCCCGGTCCCCGGATCCTCTGGGGCTCGCCTCTTCCGCCGACCCGGTCGGGCGTCGCGGACTATGCGTCCGAGATCCTGCCGCACCTCGCCGGCGCGACCGACGTCGCGCTGCTGGAGCCGCCGGGTTGGGAGCCTCCGGCAGGCGAGCGATGGCTCGCGGGTCTCGCGTCTTTCCCTCACGATGCGCTTACGCCGGTCGGTTTTGTGCCACTGCTTCACCTCGGCAACAACCCGTATCACCTGTGGGTGGCGCGGCGGCTTCGCGCTTCGGGGGGCATCGTGGTGCTCCACGACAGTGTGCTGCACCACCTGTTGGTGGAGGAGGCGGCGGACGACGGGAATTGGTCCCGTTTCGCTGCGGAACTGGCTGAGGCGGAGGGCCCGGGAGGAGCGGCGGTGGCCCTGGGCCGCCGCTGGGGCTACGCGGGCCGGCTCGAACCGTTCCTGTTCCCTGCCCGCCGCGCGTACCTGCGCTTCGCCTCGGGTGTGATCGTCCACAATCGGCAAGCGGAGGCGGACGTGAGGTGGGCGTGCCCGGACGTTCCGGTGCGGTGCGTGCCGCTCGCCGTCGCCCAGCTGCCTCCCGGCGACCACGATCTCTGGCGCGCCCGGCTCGGCGTGGCGCCGAGCGACCTGCTGATGGTCCACCTCGGTTTCCTGACGCGCGCCAAGGGCTTGGACGTCGTGCTCCGGAGCCTGGTCGCCCTCGGGGAGATCGGGGTGGCTGCACGCCTCGTGATGGTCGGCGAGGGGAGCGAGCGGGGCGCCCTCGAGGCCTCGGTCGCCTCCGCCGGCCTCGCGGAGCGGGTGCGGATCTGGGGGTACGCGACGCCCGAAGCGCTGGGCGGGATCCTCGGCGCGGCCGACCTCGGCCTCGTGCCGCGCTACCCGACGGCGGGCGAGACCTCGGCGGCGGTGCTGCGTTTCCTCTCGGCGGGCACCCCTGCGGCCGTGGCGGGCTATCGCCAGTTCCTGGAGATTCCGGCGTCGGCGGCGCCGCGCGTCTCGCCGGGGTCGGCCGGGGTCTCGGATCTCGTCCGCGTCGCGGCCCTACTGGCCGGGAGCGAGGAGGCACGAAAGTCCTCGCGGGCCGCCGCGAAGGATACCTGGCAACGCGGTGGGCACGAACCGAGCCGGGCCGCTGCGGCGATGCTCGCGGCCGTTGGGGAGATGTCGCATGTGGTTTGAGGAGGTGGAGCGGCTGTTGGCGGCCAGGCCGGTGAGACGTCGGCCCCCAATCGAGGGGCAGACTGCATCCGCGGTGCTCGTGCCGCTCTACGTGGCCGGCGGCAGCCTGTGGGTCGTGGTGACGCGCCGAACCAACTCGCTCCCGAACCACGGCGGCCAGTACGCATTCCCGGGCGGCGTGCGTCAGGACGGTGACGAGGACGAAGTCGCCACCGCGCTGCGCGAGGCCGGCGAGGAGCTCGGTGTGGACTCGTCGGTCGTGCTCGTGCTGGGGCAGCTTGACGATGTCTGGACGCAGACCGGGTTTGTGATCTCTCCCGTGGTCGGGGCGCTGCCGTACCCGCTCGCCCTGCAGCCTTCCGCCGAGGAGGTCGAAGCGGTGGTACCGGTGCCCTTCGCCTACCTCGCGAACCCCGAGGCAGCAGAGACCGAGGAGCTTGTCGTGGCGGGAGAACGCGTCACATCACCGGTCTTCCACTATCGTGGCCATCGCGTTTGGGGCGCAACCGCGCTCATCATATCCGATCTGGTGTGCCGCCTCAGTGGTGTGCCGGTAGCACCGGTGGAGTGAGCGCCGAGTCCAGGATTTCCTGAGCGTGGCGTGTCGCCTCCGCGAGCTGGGCCCCTTCCCTGACGGTTGCCGGCGTCTTGGGCATCGAGGCGGCTTTGGCGAGTTCCTGCGCGGCGGCGGCCCACTGCCGCTGCGCGTGGAGCGAGTATCCGAGCATGTAGCGGGACTCGATGCTCTCGGGGTTGCTGGCCACGAGATCGGTGAGGAGAGCCTGCGCGTCGGCCGGCCGGCCGGCGTCGAGCAGGCACCGCGCGCGAAGCAAGCGGATGGTAATATCGTCCCCCTTTGCGGACGCGAGCGTCGCGAGGGCGTCGTCGACCCTGCCCGAGCGTCTCTGCGCCTCGGCTAGCGCCAGCGAGAACTGGACGAGGTTGGCCTTGACTGCAACCGCAAGTTTTTCGGCGGCTCCGGCGACGTTTCCACTCGTGAGGTACGTTGCTCCGAGCCAGCCGCTGGCCCATGGGTCGTCGGGCTTGACCTGCAGCGCCCGCTGGAGGTGGGTCAGGGCCTCGGCAGGGTGACCCTCGGCGAGCGCGATCTCGGCGCGGACCACGCGCGCCTCGAACAGCATTCCGTTGGATGCGAGAGCCTTGTCGAGCGCTTCGCGTGCCGAGGCAAGGTCGCCCATGCGGGCGGCAAGCAAGCCGAGGGCGGCCCATGCACGATCGTTGCCGCTGTCGATCTCGACCGCACGTCGGAAGGCGTCTCGAGCCCCGGTCAACCGGTTTCGCTTCAGCTCCACCTCGCCGAGCGACAGGAGCAACTCGGGTTTCTGATTCCCGAGCAGGGCCGTCCGCAAGGCCTCATAGGCGTCGTCGAGTCTGCCTGCGTTCATGTAAGCCTCGGCGAGCACCTCGAACGCCGGCACACATGACGGCGCGGCGGCGAGCACTCCGTGAAGAAGCGAGACAGCGTCTGAAGGGCGGTCTGCCGCGAGCAGTCGGCGGGCCTCGAGGAGAGCTTCTAGGGGCACCGGCGCCGTTCCGGGCGAGGCCTGCGCCGTCGCCCTCATCCCGGCCACCCGACCGCGCAGCTCGAGCGCATCGCCGGTGCGGCCGAGTCGTTCGAGCGTGTCCGACTTGACGTCCAGCACCTCTGAGAGCTGGGCCGCCGGGACCGACGCCTCGAGCGCCTCGATGCTGGGCAGCAGCGCTTCGACGCCGGCGTTGTCCGTCGCCTGGGAGAGCCGCTGGCGAATCTGGGCAAGAGAGCCCGGGGGAGGCGTACGCACGGGCGCTGGCGTGGACGGCGCGGTCAGGGGCGCTGCGAGCTTCGCCTTGACCCGGGACGCGAGCGCCAGGAAATCGGTCGTGTAGAAGTCCGGGACCAGTTCGAGCTGAGGGTTGTCCTTGAGCGCCGCAGCAATGGCCTCTTCGGCTTTCGTGCGGCTCTTCATGTTGAAGTAGGTGATGGCGAGCTTGACCCTGATATCCGCCCGTTTGCCCGCGTCCCCCTCGTTTTCGGCCGCGGTCGCGTAGAATCTGGCCGCCGCTTTGAAGTCTGCGTTTCGGAACGCCTTGTCGGCCTCGGAGATCGCGTCCTGGGACCAGGCAACCCCTGCACCGAGCAGCAGCACGGCGACCGCGGCGAGTGAGCGCATGGTTGAAGTCTAACAAGAAAAGGCGAAAACGGGGAAAGCTACTGCGGGCGGACAACCCGGGTCACCGAACTCGCGGCGCCGACATCGGCCGCTTCCCGGTACTCGGACCCATCCGGCCATGTCACCTTGATCTCGTGAGAGCCTGCCTCCACCTTGCGGTCGCGCACCGGCAGCGCTCCCAGGAGCTTGCCGTCCAGGTAGACTTTGGCGCCTTGTATCGCGACGTTGAAGTCGTTCAGAACGGAGATGATCCCGAAAGGCGGCAGGTGGAGAGTCACCGTTTGCCCGGCTTTCGTCACCTCGATCTCGCGGGCTTCCTCGCGGTAGCCAGCAATCTTCTGGGTGAATGTGTGTTTTCCGACCGTCAACTCCAACTGCGATGACTGCACCTTGCCGAGCGCCCGGGTGTCCACCGTCACGTCCGAGGGCGGATCGACGAACAGCTCCACGTCCACGGTGACAGGCGTCGGCACCGGGGTCGGATCGGAGGGCGGAATCGGTGTCGGAGGTCCAATAGGAACCGGTGTGGGAATTGCGCCGGGTCGGAGGCCGCTGGTAGTGGTGCCAGCGCCGGGGCCGGCAAAGAACCACCACCCCAAGGCGGCGGCCCCCGCAATCACGATCGTAGCAACAACGATGAGAAGGCGCCGACCACGGGACGGGACGCCATCGGGGACAACCAACTCGGTGGGGACGATTTCGAGAGGCCTTGCGGCGAGCTGAGTCGCTGCAGTGAGTTGGTCCCGAGGCAACGAGGCGATCCGCGCGAGTTCCTGGCGAACCATCGCCGTCGTCGTCTCGCTCCGACGCTGCGGCCCACGTTTGGGAAGCGACGTGAGCACCTCCTTGAGGTCCTGCGCGAATTCCCGCACCGTGGCGTAGCGATCGGCAGGGTTCTTCGCCAGCGCCTTGAGAATCGCGCGCTCGAGCCGCTCCGGACAGGATGCGTTGCGCTGACGTGGCGGAACTGGATCCTGGTTCAGAATCTGGTAGATGACGTTGGAGAGGTTGGGCCCTGTGAACGGGCGAGTACCGGTGACCATTTCGTACACCATCACGCCCAGCGAGAAGACATCCGTGCGCGTGTCGAGCGGTTTTCCGGAGAGCTGCTCCGGTGCCAGATAGCCGGCGGTGCCGAGCGCAACGCCGGTCTGGGTGAGGCGCGACTCGCCTTCGAGCGACTTGGCGATACCGAAGTCCATGATCTTGACGGTGCCATCCTCGAGAACACGGACGTTGGCGGGCTTGATATCGCGATGGACGATCCCCCGCGAGTGAGCGAAGTCGAGTCCCGCACAGACCTGGAGGAGAATGGCGAGAACCCCGTCGAGGCTCAGCTTGCGAGTTTCGAGCACGTCATCGAGATCGGTGCCGCTGAGGAACTCCTGCACGAAGTACGGCGTTTTCCCTTCGATCCCGAAGTCGAAGATGAGCGTGATGTTCGGATGCTGAAGCGCGCCGGCGAGCTGGGCTTCACGGAAGAAACGCTGGGTCCCCTCCGTGTCGGTGGCGTTGCATGTCTTGAGGGCCACCCAGCGCTGGATGAAAGGATCCCAGGCCTTGTAGACGATACCAAAACCGCCAACGCCGATCTGCTCGGCGATCTCGTACTTCCCGATGCGTTTCTCTGTCGTCATCGTTCCTTCGTCATTCTACCGCCCTTTCTTCTCCAGGAATGCTAGGCTTAATCGGTGCGTGTTGGCCTACTCATCTGCGCGGTACTTGCCGCCTTGGGGGTGTTTCTCGCCGCGTGCGGGAAGGGTGACGCTCCGAGTCCCGGTCGCGTGCCGTCTCCCGCGTCCGGCCGGGCGGGTGACCAGGAGACGTTGTCCTCGGCCGATGTCCAGATGTTTCTGGCTGTGCGAACCAAGGCGCTGCAGCGCCTCGAAGACGCCCTCGCCGAGGTCGAGGCCAAAGGGGGTGACGTCCTGGCCCACGTGCAGGAGATCACCGTCGCCGAGCGCGATGCCGCGCGCGCCCTCGGCGTCGAGTGGCGCCGGTTCACCTGGGCGCGGGATCAGGTCGGTCGTTTGATGACGAGCCAGCGCCAGCACGAGGACCAACGCTTGCTCGCCGCCGAGCTGGTGAAAGCGAAGGAAGACCTCAAGACGCAACTCGATGCGGCTCGCGAGACCGCGAGTCAGCAGTTTCTCGAAGCGCAGCTCAGGGTGGTCGCCGATCAGCTCGAGAAGTTGAACCGGGAGCGTGAGATCCACGCGCCTCAGGCCGAGGAGCTGCGGGCGCTGGAGTCGGCCCGTGCCGAGATTGCCACCCTGCAGGGCCGCCAGGACAGGGTCCAGCACCGGCTGCAGGAACTTCTGCAGCGCTCCACCAATGCTGGCGCGGCACCGGCGCCCACGAGGCAGCCCGCCCACTGAGCGCTCTCAAGTCGACGCGCTCCGCGTCAACCAGGGTTGGTTCAAACCGTCTTAGAATTCCAGCTGGGAGGATCTGCAATGATGAAGAACTCTTCGCTCGTAGTGGCGGCCCTTGTGGTGATCGCCTTCGGTTCAGCGGCGAGAGCACAGGTGGCTGTCGGGATCCGTCTCGCGATCGCGCCCCCCTTGGTTCGGGTCGAGACCCCGCCAGCCCCGCCCGGCCCCGACTGCTACTGGATTGGCGGTCACTGGAAATGGGACGGCGGCCAGCACGTGTGGGTAGCCGGAAACTGGGTCACACCGCGCCCGGGCGAGGTGTACGTTCGAGCCCACTGGGTGCGAGAGGGGCCCGAGTGGGTCTTCAGACCGGGCCATTGGGCCGCGATTGCGCCGCCGACGGAGTTCGTGTCCGTGGCCGTGAGGCAGGTCCCTCCGCCGCCCAGGATCGAGGTGATGCCTGCGCCTCCATCGGTCGAGCACTTCTGGATCGCCGGCCACTGGCGCTGGGAGCGGAACGAATTCCGGTGGGTCTCCGGACGGTGGGAGGCGCATCGCCCCGGCTTCATCTGGGCGCCCGCTCACTGGATTCACGTCGGCGCCGAGTGGCGCTTCGCTGGGGACCACTGGCAGAAGTTCTGAGACCCTCGGACCGCCGCCGGCGGAGTGGAAGCACAGCGCGACCGGCACCGTCATTCGGTGCCGGCCGTGCGTTCGGTTTGAAGAAAGAGGGAAAAGGGACGACAGAAATACCCGAGGGGTTCTGTCTTTCTTCTACCTTCTGCCCTCTTCCCTGTCACACCGGCGGCGGTGCGGGCGCACGCACATCGCCACGGCGCGGCTTGCCCTTCCCGGAGCCCAAGCCCCGGATCCCTGGCTCTAGCCGATCGCCGCCATCCGTGCCGCGTGCGTCAGGAAGAACGAGAGGAGCTCGAGGTTGATCTTGAGGTCCACGTTCTTGAGCTTAGCCTCGGGGTGTCCCTTCAGCTGGGCAGGGGCGAAGTTGAGCACCGCCTGCACGCCGCCGTTGACGAGATCGTCATAGACCTTCTGTGCCGAGCTTGCCGGCACGGTGATGACCCCTATGTGAACTTTCCGATCTTTCACAATGCGGGGCAAATCAGAGACGCTCTCGACGACCAACCCTCCTGGGACGCGCTTTCCGACTTTGTGAGGGTCGGAATCGAGGATGGCGACGATGCGGAAGCCGCCGGTATTGAATCCGGAGAAGTGGGAGAGCGCGGTGCCCAGGTTCCCCGCCCCGACGACGAGTACGCGGCGCTCCTCGTGGAGCCCGAGTATGTTAACGAGGTGCTCGCGCAACTGGGTGACGTTGTAGCCGACACCCCGAATCCCGAACTCCCCGAAGTATGCGAGATCCTTGCGAATCTGAGCCGAGTTCAGGTGGAAGCGGTCGGCGAGCTCCTGGGACGACACGGTCGTCGTGCCCTCCTGCTCGAGCTGCTGAAGGCACCGGAGGTAGACCGACAGGCGGTTGATGGTCAGCTCGGAGATGCTCTCGACGGGGATGTAGCGCTTGAAGGACATTTGTCACCTCAGCAGGGTTCGTGCTGCGAGCTCGCCGGCGCCGAGCACCAAGGCCGGGAACATTCCCAGGATCACGATGGCTAGGGCGCAGACGCCCGCAACGATCCTGACCGGCCAGGGTTCGGAATAATCTGGAGCACGCCGTGGAAGCGGCTTCATGTATAGGTAGTATACCACCCTCACGTAGAAGAAAACTGAGACGAGACTGTTCATTACGCCCACGATAGCGAGCCAGGCCATGCCCTCGTTGACCGCGGCTCGGAACACGAGGAACTTCGCCACGAAACCGACGGTCGGAGGGATCCCGGCGAGCGAGAACATGGAGATGGAGAGCGCGAAGGAAAGGAACGGCCGTTGCCACCCCTGACCCGCGAGGTCGTTGATCAGGTGAGGCTCGTCCTCGTTCTCCGAGAACGCAGATACCACCGCGAACGCCGCGATGTTCATGAAGGTGTACGCCGCCAGATACACGAGAGCTCCGGCGATGCCGTCGAGACCGAACGCCACCACGCCGACGAGTGCGTACCCCATGTGGGCGATCCCGGAGTAGGCCAGCATGCGCTTGATATCACGCTGCGAGATCGCTACGAGGTTGCCCAGAACCTGCGAGGCGATTGCGACGGCCGCGAGCAACGGCACCCAGCGGGGTGTGATCGCCTGGGGGGCGACCGACGCCACCGCCCGCGCCAGGGCAACCAGCACCACTCCTTTGGGGACGACCGAGAGGAAGGCCGTCACGGGAGTCGGCGAACCCTGGTACACGTCCGGGGCCCACGCGTGGAAGGGGACCAGCGCCAGCTTGAAGGCGAACCCCGCGAGCAGGAGGGCGAGACCGGCCAGCAGCAGCGGGTTGCCCGCCAGCGGGCGCGAACCGACGACCTGCGCGACGGCCCGCAACGAGAACGTGCCGGTCGCTCCATACAGCAGCGCGATCCCGAACAGCAGCAGCGCTGAAGCGAAAGCGCCGACGACCAGGTACTTCCACCCGGCCTCGAGCGAGATGGCGCTGTCGCGATGGAACGCGTTGAGGACGTACAGCGTGATGGAGAGCAGTTCGAGCCCCACGAAGACCACGACCAGGCTGTCGGCCTTGGCGAGCGTCATGGCCCCGACGGCGGACCAGAGCAGCAAGCCGTAGAACTCGCCGTAGCGGGCCTTGGTGCGCTTGAGGTACGGGTCGGCCATGACGGCGACCAGAAGAAGCGCCGCCAGGACGTAGGTGTCCACGAAGCGGGCCAGCGGGTCGACGGCCAGGGCTCCGGACCACACCGCGCCGGGCAATGGCCCCGTCCACCGGAGCGCCAACGCTCCGGCGGCGGAAAGGCCGGCGAAGACGCCGAAGCGCGGGCGGAGACCCGGGGCAAAGGCATCGGCCAGTACGACGATGGCGCCGGCAAGAACCAGCACCAGCTCCGGAAGGATCGCGGTGAGATCGCTCGGGTTCACGCTCAACCTCCGATGAGCCGGCGCACCGCCGTCTCGGACAGCGAGAGAAAGGTCCCTGGGTGGACGCCTATCCAGACCATGAGGATGCCGAGCGGGGCGAACGCCAGCGCCTCCTGCCAGGTCAGATCGGCGAGGGTGCGGTTCTCCGGCTGCGAGATCGCGTTCCAGAAGACCCGCTGGATGAGCGAGAGCATGTAGACGGCGCCCAGCACGATTCCGGTGGCGGCGAGGACGACCGCCGCGGGATAACGGGCGAACGATCCGGTGAGGATCAGGAACTCTCCCACGAAGCCGTTGAGCCCGGGGAGGCCGATCGAGGCGAACGTGGCGAGGAGGAAGGCTCCCGTGTACAGCGGCATTACGGCGGCCAGCCCCCCGAAGTCCTCAATGAGCCGGGTGTGACGCCGATCGTAGATCACACCCACGAGGAGGAAGAGGGCGCCGGTTGAGAGCCCGTGGTTGATCATCTGGATGAGCGCCCCCTGGGTGGAGGCCAAAGTGCCGGCGAAAAGGCCCAGCACGATGAACCCCATGTGGGTCACCGACGAGTACGCCACGAGCTTCTTCATGTCGCGCTGGGCCCACGCTACGAGGGCGCCGTAGATGATCCCGATCACCGCCAGGGTCAGGAACAACGGAGTGGCGGCCGCCCATGCCTGCGGGAAGAGCGGCCGGTTGAAGCGCAGGAGGCCGTACGTCCCGAGCTTGAGCAGCACGCCGGCCAGGATGATCGAGCCTCCGGTGGGTGCCTCGGTGTGGGCGTCCGGCAGCCACGTGTGGAGTGGGAAGACCGGGATCTTGATGGCAAACGCCATGGCAAAGCCGGCGAACAGAAGCATCTGTGGCGAGTGCCAGAACCCCTGTCCCATCGGCACCGAGAGCTTGAGCATGTCCTCGTAGGCGAACGACCAGGTCCCCGCCTGGGCGTGGTAGACGAAGCTCAGGTAGATGATCGCGACGAGCATTAGCAGCGAACCGGCGAGGGTGAACAGCACGAACTTCACGGCGGCATAGATGCGCCGCTCGCCGCCCCACACGCCGATGATGAAGTACATCGGCACGAGCATCAGTTCCCAGAAAACGTAGAAGAGGAAGAGATCGGTCGCCAGGAACGCGCCGAGGATGCCCGTCTCGAGCAAGAGCATGCAAACGACGTACCCCTTGACTTTCTCGTGGATCTGGTGCCACGACGAGATGAAGACGATCGGTTGGAGCAGCGCGGTGAGCAGCACCAGCACAAGCGAGATGCCGTCCATCCCGAGGCGGTAGCCGATGCCCACGGAGGGCAGCCACTGGCGCGCCTCGACGAACTGGAACGCCGCGTTGGCCGGGTCGAAGCGGGCCCATGCGGTCGCGGCGAAGCCCAGCGCGAGAAGAGACGCGGCCAGCCCGGCCCAACGGTGCAGCCGCACGGCTTCCCGCGGCGTCGCGAGCAGGAGGAGTCCGACCAGGCCGGGGGTGAGGATCGTGGCGGAGAGCAGGGAATCGGTCGGCACGTTCACCCCCTAAAGCAGCAGCCAGGCAGCCGCCGCGAGCGCGCCGGCCAGCACCAGGAGGCCGTAGTTGCGCACGTTACCGGTTTGCAGGAAGCGGAGCAGGTCACCGGCGATCTCCGTGAAGAACGCGCAGGCGTTGAGCGTCCCGTCGATGGCTACGGTGTCGATTCCCTTCCACGAGAAGTACGCGACTGAGGTCAGAGGCCTCACGATCACGCGGTCATACGCTTCGTCGACGTAGTACTTGTTGGCGACCGTCCGGTAGAGGGTGGGGAAGCGCTCGGCGAAGCGGGTCGGGCGCACGAACGCCTCGGGCCCGAAGTACCACCGTCTCGCCAGCGCGATCCCGGCGAGCGCCACTCCGACCGACAGCGCGATCAGCAGCCACTCCACCCCCACCGACGTCTGGTACCCCTCCACCTCCACCGTCGCCGCCAACGGGTGCAGCAACCCTTCGAACCAGTTGTACCGCGCCCCGAACATCCCCATCCCCAGCACCCCGACCACCGCCGACCCCACCGCCAACACCTGCAGCGGTACCGTCATGCTCCCCGGGCTCTCGTGCAGGTGGTGCTCCGCCTCATGCCCTCCGCGGAACTCCCCATGGAACGTCATGTGCACCGCCCGGAACATGTAGAACGCCGTCGCGAACGCTCCCGCCAACCCCAGCCCCCACAGCACCAGGTACGCCGTCCCGTACCCGTTCAGGTTGCCAGCCCCCGCCCCGAACACCTTCGCCAGGATCTCGTCCTTCGAGAAGAACCCCGCCAAAGGCGGAATCCCCGCCAACGCCAGCGTCGCCACCACGAACGTCCAGTACGTCGTCGGCATGTGCTTCTTCAACCCGCCCATCTTCCTCATGTCCTGCTCGCCCGCGCACGCGTGAATCACGCTCCCACTCCCGAGGAACAAACACGCCTTGAAGAACGCGTGCGTGAAGACGTGGAAGATCGCCGCCGCAAACGCCCCAGTCCCAGCCGCCAGAAACATGTACCCCAGCTGGCTCACCGTCGAATACGCCAGCACCTTCTTGATGTCGTTCTGCGCCAGCCCGATCGTCGCCGCGAAGATCGCCGTCAGCCCGCCCACCGCCGCGATCACCAGCATCGCCGTCGGCGACATCCTCACGATCGCGTTCGCCCGCGCCACCATGTACACCCCGGCCGTCACCATCGTCGCCGCGTGGATCAGCGCCGACACCGGCGTCGGCCCCGCCATCGCGTCCGGCAGCCACACGTACAGCGGCAGCTGCGCCGACTTCCCGATCGCCCCCACGAACAGCAGAAGCGCGATCGGCGTCGCCGCCGCCGCGTACTTCCCCGCGTCCGCCTTCAGCAACCCCTCGATCCCGGCAATGTCGACCGTCCCGAACACCTTGAACGCCAGAAAGATCGCCAGCAGGAACCCGAAGTCCCCGATCCGGTTGACGATGAATGCCTTTTTCCCCGCCGACGCGCACCACTCCTTCTCGAAGTAGAACCCGATCAACAGGTAGCTGCACAACCCCACACCCTCCCACCCCACGAACAGCACCACCAGGTTGGCGCCCAGTACCAGCGTCAGCATTGCAAACATGAACAGGTTCAGGTACGCAAAGTACCGCGCGTACGAACGCTCCCCCTCCGTGTGCATGTACCCCACCGAGTACACGTGGATCAGGAACCCCAC
>Ga0182019_10000421_pt1 | contig 21024 bp, 17 predicted proteins | sample 812E2MmetaG_FD_120483 | JGI IMG/M metagenome (GOLD analysis project Ga0182019, IMG submission 120483) | Permafrost microbial communities from Stordalen Mire, Sweden - 812E2M metaG | ecosystem: Environmental > Terrestrial > Soil > Wetlands > Permafrost | place: Sweden: Stordalen | collected...
AGGAGACCCTGGTGGTGCTGGGCGACTACGATGTCGATGGCGTCAGCAGCACCGCCTTTCTGGTCAGTGTGCTGCGGCGGTTCGGCCTTGATCCGCGCTTCGTGGTGCCCCGGCGGCTCGAGGAGGGCTACGGCCTGAGCCGCGGCGCCATCGACCGGGCGCTGGAGGCCGGCAAACCGGATCTCTTCATCGCGCTGGACTGCGGCACAAACTCGCACGATGAGCTCGCCTACCTCCAGGCGCAAGGCGTGGACGCGATCGTGATTGATCATCACCGTTCCAAGGAGAAGCCGCTGGGCGAAGGCATTCTGATCAATCCGCATGTGCACGATGGACCGGAGGATGCCCCCTGGCGCAATCTCTGCACCGTCGGCCTTGTGTTCAAGCTAGTGCACGGCCTGCTCAAGCAGCTCCGGGCCGAGAACCATCCAGTGGCCTTCCGCGTTCATCTGAAGGAATACCTCGATCTGGTCGCGATGGGCACTGTGGCCGACCTGGTCCCGCTGGTCGGTGAGAACCGCATTCTCTCGCGCCATGGCCTGCAGATCCTGCAGCACACGCGCCGGCGGGGGCTGCGCGCGCTGATGGACGTCTCGGGGCTCAAGCCCGGCCAGGAGATCCAGCCGGTTGACATCTCGTTCCGGCTCGGGCCGCGGATCAACGCCAGCGGCCGCCTAGCCGACGCCGCGTTGTCGGTCGAGCTCATCCTCAGCGAGGATGCCGCGTTCTGCGTCGATGCCGCGCGGCAGCTCGACGGCTTCAATCGCGAGCGGCAGGAGATCGAGCGGCAGATCACCGAGGCCGCCGAGCGGATGGTCGAGGAGCACTACAGCGAGGCGCACGGCCTCGTGCTGTTCGCCGAGGAGTGGCATCCGGGAGTCGTCGGCATCGTGGCCAGCCGCGTGACGCGCAAATACCACCGCCCCTGCATTGTCCTGGGTCACGAAAACGGCTTCGCCAAAGGTTCCGGCCGCAGCATCTACGGACTCAACCTGGTGGAGATGCTGGGGTCCTCTGCCGACCTCTTGACCAGTTGGGGCGGACATCCCATGGCGGTGGGTGTTTCCCTGCCGCGGGAGAATCTTGAGGCCTTTCGCGCGCGTTTTTCAGAGGCGGTGCGGACCTGGCAATGCGGCCAGATGGCCGAGCCGGGGCTGGAGATCGCCTGCTGGCTCGACTTGGAGCAGGTCCGCGAACAACTGCTGGACGAGCTGGAGGTCCTGCACCCGTTTGGTCAGGGCAATCCCGAGCCGGTGTTTGGGCTGCGCGGCGTGCGGTTCCGCCAGCGCCCGGAGGTTTTCAAGGAACAGCATTTCCGGTTCCAGCTCGAGGATGCGCGCGGCCGGCGCGTCTATGGCGTGGCTTGGAAGCAGGCGCAGCGGGTGCCGCCGGTCGGCGCGCCGGTCGATCTTGCCGTGCAGGTGGCGTGGAACGTCCATAACGACCGCAAGCTGCTGCAAATGGAACTGCTGGACTGGCGGCCGAGCGAGTCGGAATGACAGGGAAATCGGCGGAGGCGCGCGCAACTTCACGCTTGCAGTTGCGGGTGAAAGTTTGCTTCGTTCCCCCTCTTTTGAGCGCCCATAGCTCAACTGGATAGAGCACCAGACTACGAATCTGGGGGTTGCAGGTTCGACTCCTGCTGGGCGCGCCACTTCCGTTTCCAGCTCTCGCTGGAAACTGGTTCAGGCCGTTTTGGGCAGCAGGACTCCCAATTCCACCGCGTGGGGATGCTTGCGCTTGACCTTGAAGAGGCGCGCCCGGCGACGCAGCATGCGGTCGAGCTTGTCCACCAACAGGTCGACCGATTTGTGGCACTCGTCGGACGCCACGCTGCAATTCAGGTCGGGCCCATGAATGATCACATGGCCCTTGGCGATGAAGGGGTGAACCACGTCGTTCTTTCCATCGAACTCCAGCTCGACCCTGATCCGAACGATGCGCTCCTCATGGCGTAGCAGCCGCCCGACTTTCTCGTTCACGTAGAATTTGAGCGAGGGGGTGAGGTCGAGATGGATGCCGGAGACGATCACTTCGTGATTCTGGGTCGGTTGGTTCATGATTGCTGGTTCCTTTCTGGTTAGCTAACAAAAGCCGGGCACGCGCTGCGTTCCCCTCCATGGATGCCTCCCGCCCCTGCCTCCCTGCGCTCCGCTCCCAGCCTGTCACAGGAGGCGCTTCCGATTCCGGAAAACCGTTCAGCGAGCACGGGGAAACTGTGCATCGGGTGGGCGTCCTTTTCAAGCTTCCTCGGCTCATTTGGTCCCTGACTTCAGCCCCGCTTCTACCATGGCAAGCGGCGGGCGCCGGGCGCCGCCGCGTTCTCCGGTCGAAACCGCGTGCGCGGGTATTAGCTGGAATATTGCACCCAATCCCTTCTGTCATCGCGAGCCTGAGGAACGAGGGCGCGGCGATCCAGCTCGATGGATTGCTTCGTCGCTTCGCTCCTCGCAATGACAACCGGGGATTACCGTCCCCAACATCCTGTGCAGGGTTCATATCAGTGCGGGAAACATCCGGGCTGGCGCCGTCGCGAGGCCGTCCCCCGGCCCGGGCCCCACGGTCATGAGCGTGTCGATCGGCGCCGAGGCGCCCCTCATCAATCCGGAGGACTTCCGTTCGTGGATTCTCCATGAAGACGAGCGGTTGCTCGTCGTCAACAAACCCGGGCTCATCGTTTGCCATCCGTCAAAAAACGGTCCGTGGTCGAGCCTGGTCGGCGCCGCGCGCGAATTCCTGGGGCTGGCGACGGTGCATCTGGTGTTCCGACTCGACCGCGAAACCAGCGGCGTGGTGGTGCTGGCCAAGGACAGCGCCACTGCCAGCAAGCTCCAAAAGGCGACGCAGCGCCGGCTGATTGGCAAGCGGTACCTCGCCATTCTCACGGGCGAACTGGCCGGGCCGGTCACCGTTGACCAGCCGCTGGGCCCCGATCCAGCCAGTTGTGTGACCATCCGCTCCAAGGTCGTGGCAGCGGACTCATTCGGCGCCCAGGCGGCCGTGACGCATTTCGAGCCGGTGGCGGCCCGCGGTGGCTTCACCCTTGCGCGCATTCGGCTGGAGACCGGGCGCAAGCACCAGATCCGGGCGCATGCCCTCTGGCTCGGGCATGCGGTGGTGGGCGACAAGCTTTATGGCCCGGATGAGCGCCTTTACCTCGAATTTGCCCAGCACGGCTGGACGGAGCGCCACGCGGCGCTGTTGCCGCTTTCGCGTCAGGCGCTGCATTGCGCCGAGATCGACCTTCGCCCGGCCCATGAGCCCCACGTCTTCCGGGCGCCGCTGGCGGAGGAGCTGACAAACTTTTGCCGCGCGAGGCTGGGCGTGGACCCGGTAGGCGAAAGCGGACTCATGTAGGAGAACCATGATCCTCCTCAGAGGAACGTAAACCGTTCGCTGAATGGTGGAGGAAGCCCGCTTGCCCGTTCGACAGGCTCAGGGTCCCGAGCGGTGTCGAGGGACGGGCGATTTCCACTCTGCCATCCTCCTTCGTCGGGCCTTCGGAGGACAGGTCGCGCGCACCTGTCGGCCGTGGCTTCCTGCGAAGGCCGAAGCGCGCTTCCTACAGAGGCATCGTCGGCGGAGAGCGGCGCCTACCGCGTGATCAGCTTCAAGAACTCGTCGTTGGTCTTGGTCTTCGACAGGCGGCCAAGCATTGTCTCGGCGGCTTCCTCGATCTTGAGCGGCACAAGCGCGCGGCGGAAGAAATGGATGCCTTCGAGCCGCTTCGCGTCGATGAGCAGCTCCTCCTTGCGGGTGCCGGAGGCGTTGATATTGATGGCCGGCCAGATGCGCATTTCGGCGCACTTGCGGTCGAGCACCATCTCCATGTTGCCGGTGCCCTTGAACTCCTGAAAGATCACCTCGTCCATCCGGCTGCCGGTGTCGACGAGGATAGAGGCAATGATCGTGAGCGAGCCGGCCTCTTCCGTTTTGCGGGCCGCGGCGAAAAGCTGGCGCGGCTTTTCCAAAGCCCGCACATCGAGGCCGCCGGAACCGGTGCGGCCGGAGTTTCGCTGGGTGTTGTGGGCGCGGGCCAGCCGGGTGAGCGAATCGAGCAGGAGCACAACATCCCGGCCCGCTTCGACCAGGCGCTTGGCGCGTTCAATGCAAAGGTCGGCGATCCGCAGGTGACTCTCGACGTTCTCGTCGTTGGACGAGGCCCAGACCTCCGCCGGCACGCTGCGTTTGAAGTCGGTGACCTCCTCGGGTCGCTCGTCGACGAGCAGGATCATCACATGGCACTCGGGATGGTTCTCGAGCACGCCCAGCGCGATATCGCGGAGCAGCGTGGTCTTGCCGGCACGGGGCGGGGAGACAATCAGGCCGCGTGTGCCCTTGCCGAGGGGGCAGAACAGGTCCATCGCGCGCGTGGTCATGCGGTGGTCCTTCATCTCGAGCTTGAGCTGCTGGTTCGGCGTGATCGTAGTCAGCTGCGTGAAATCGGGCAGGTGGCGCCGCGCGTCGATGTCGAGGCCGTCCACCTTTTCGATGAAGCGGACCTTTGGATTGGGGAAGCGGCCGTCGGGCGTCGCCGTGGCGGTGATCACGCTGCCCTGTTTCAGCTTGAACCGGCGGATCAACTCCCGCGGCACAAATGGGTCGGAGGGGCGGTGCTTGCCGTAGCGCGCGGTGTCGAGCAGGGTGCCGGCCTTGTTGTTGTCGAGGTCGAGGATGCCCTCGACGCGCATCACGTTCTCGGGCGGTGCGCCCGGGGTGACGGGTGTCGCCGGGGCAGCCGCGGCGGGCGGCATCGAATTATTTTCCATAATGTTCCAGAAAAAACCTCCGTTTGCTTGAGACCAAGCCAACCTTGGGTTGCTTTAGGAACATGTTCCAGTTCCCAAACCTCAACTCAGGTTACTTGTGACCGACTCAACGATTACCTCAGTTTCCCGTGAGAGCAGAGTATTCAAGCCCTCGGCCGGGTTCAAAGGCCAAGCAAACCTCGGAAGTTTCGCGGAATACCGTAGGCTCTACGCTGAGTCTGTCAACGCTCCAGAAAGATTCTGGGCTCGGCAGGCCCGGGAAAACCTCCTTTGGAGAAGGCCGTTCAAGCAGGTGCTCCAGTGGAAGCTCCCTCATTCCAAGTGGTTCACTGGAGGCTACTTAAATCTCGCTGAGAACTGTCTCGATCGGCACCTCGGCACCTACCGCGCGAACAAGGCGGCAATTATTTTCGAAGGAGAGCCGGGTGACGTGCGCACGCTGACCTATCGCCAGCTGCATCTCGAGGTCTGCAAGTTTGCCAATGTGCTCGAATCGCTCGGCCTGAAGAAAGGTGACCGGGCGGCCATCTACATGCCCATGGTACCCGAGGCGGCGGTGGCCATGCTGGCGTGCGCGCGGCTCGGGGTGGTGCACACCGTCATTTTCGGCGGCTTCAGTTCCGAGGCCATCAAGGACCGGGTCAACGACTGCCAGGCGAAGCTGATCATCACCGCGGACGGCGGCTGGCGCCGGGGCCGGATCATCGAGCTCAAGGCAAGCGTCGATCGCGCCCTGCCAAACACCCCCAGCGTGCAGCACGTCGTCGTGCTCAAGCGCTGCGGGAATGAGATCGCCATGACCGCGGGCCGGGACCTCTGGTGGCATGAGCTCATGGCGCGCGCCTCGGCGGCCCACCGGGCCCGGGCGCATGAATCCGAAACGCCCCTCTTCATCCTCTACACCAGCGGCTCCACCGGCAAACCCAAGGGTGTGCTGCACACCACCGCCGGCTATCTGCTCGGGGTGACGCTGACCACGAAATACGTCTTCGACCTCAAGGACACCGACATCTACTGGTGCACCGCGGACATCGGCTGGGTGACGGGGCACAGCTACGTGGTCTATGGCCCGCTCGCCAACGGCGCCACCGTGCTCATGTACGAGGGCGCGCCGAACCATCCGGAGCCCGACCGCTTCTGGGACATCGTCGACCGCCACGGCGTCACCGTCTTCTACACCGCGCCCACGGCCATCCGCGCCTTCATGCGTTGGGGCGACGAATTCGTGAAGCGGCATCACCTGCGCTCGCTTCGCCTGCTCGGCACCGTGGGCGAGCCGATCAACCCGGAGGCCTGGATGTGGTACCACCGGACGATCGGCCGGAAGCGCTGCCCGATTGTCGACACCTGGTGGCAGACGGAAACCGGCGCAATCATGGTCACACCGCTGCCGGGTGTCACCCCCACCAAACCGGGCTCGGCCACGCTGCCATTCTTCGGCGTGGTGGCCAAAGTGGTCGACGAGGCCGGCAACGAGGTGCCGCGCAACACCGGCGGCCGGTTTGTCATCACCCGTCCATGGCCCTCGATGCTGCGCACGCTCTGGGGCGACGACGAGCGCTACCAGCGCCAGTACTGGAGCGAGCTTCCCGGCATGTACTTCACGGGCGACGGCGCCCGGCAGGACCTGGACGGTTATTTCTGGATCGTCGGCCGCATCGACGACGTGCTCAACGTTGCCGGGCACCGCATCGGCACGGCCGAGGTGGAAAGCGCGCTGGTCTCGCATCCGTCGGTCGCCGAGGCGGCGGTGGTGGGCCGGCCGGACGATCTCAAGGGGCAGGCCCTGGTCGCATTTGTCACCGTCAAATCGGGCATCCAGCCCAGTGATGCCCTCAAGGAGGAGCTGCGCAACCACGTGGCCAAGGAGATCGGCGCGCTCGCCAAGCCCGACAACATCCGGTTTGCCGCCGGGCTGCCCAAAACCCGTTCGGGAAAGATCATGCGCCGCATCCTCAAGGAGATTGCCGCCGGTGGAACGGTGAAGGGCGACACGACCACCCTCGAGGATTTCTCGGTCATAGCCACGCTGCAGGCGGAGGAATAGGGCGGCGGGGCGGATGTCATCTATTAAATGACAAAGCCCTTGCGGCAGGTTGAGGCCTTCGACGGTGCGGTCGATTCACGGCGCCCTTCCCACTATCTCCATTGAAGGATTTTTAAAGATGGCAGAATTTTGGGATCGGGCTTTAAACGGCACGATCCCTTATGTGTCCGCTTTTCAGCAGGCCCGCGGCAGGCGATGATGCCTTTACGCTCATCGAGCTATGTGCGGTCGTCGCGTTGGTCGCTGGGCTCAGCGGATTTGCCGTCGTCCTGATTGGCGGTGTGCAGGCCCGGGCGGCGGGCGCCCGGGCGCGCGGAGAACTCGCCGTGCTCGCGCAGGCGCTGGAGGGCTACCGGTGTCAGTACGGCGATTACCCTGGGACCACCGACGCAGGGGAATTCTATGAATCGCTGACGGGCCGGCGCGGTCCCCGTGGCGATGTCCTGGATCCACCGGGGCGGATGCTGATCGAGACGGCCCGGCTGACGCTGCGCGATCCAGATCCCCGGGCGACCGGCAATGCGGTCCTCGATCCGTGGAACCGGCCGTACCGTTACTCTGGTTTCACGCGAACAGCGAATGGCGTCACCTCCCGTGGCTATGTGCTGTTCTCCAGTGGCCCGGATGGCCGGGCCAAGCCCGGCGACCCGCCGGTCATCGGCGCCACAGCGGGCGTCCCGGATCTCAACGATCCGGACAATGCGGACAACCTTTACGCGAATCGATGAACGCGCGCTCAAAGGGGTTGTCGGAAATCGTCCGCGGGGTCTCGGCTGGCGGCGGGGGCGGCTTCACACTCATCGAGTTGCTCGCCGTGCTTGCGGTCATCGGCATACTCGCAGGCATCCTCGTGCCGACCGTCGGCGCGGCGCGCAACGCCGCGTGGAACGCCCGGACGCGGGTGCAATTCGCGCAGTGGGCTGCGGCGATGGAACAATTCCGGCAGGAATATGGCTACTATCCAGAGGTTGGAACCGGCGGCAAGCTGGCGACCCCCGCCGATACGCTGAGCTTCGTGCGGACGCTGGGCGGTCGCAACCCGGATGGCAGCGCCGTCGCTGCCGCAGCCGATCTGAATGGCAACACCAAGCGCATCGCCTTTTGCACCTTCACCGAAACGGATTTCTTTGATCCGGACCGAATCGAGGGTGGTGCCGACTACAGCGGAAACGAGCTGTTGCGCGATGCCTTTGGGAACACCGAGATCGGCCTGCTGGTCGATCGCAACGGCGACGGACTCGTCAAACCCGGGGACGAAGGCGCGGCCGTTGCGGTGGCCAGCGTACTGGGCGGCGCCCCATTCGGTCCGGGAGAAGCCGATTATCCCGCGGTGGGCGTGAGAGCGGGAGTGCTTTTCTACTCCGCCGGCCGCGGCGCCAGCCAGGCGGACCTGATCATGAGTTGGAGGTGACCGATGCACCCAGCCAACCCCTTTGCGTGCGGTCGGTGGATCCGTAATCTCAGGGTCTCCAGTGTCCACCCAGCGATTGCCCGCCGTGCCGCGTCGGGGCGGTCGGGTCTTTCATCGCACGATGCGTGCCGCCAGGCCGGATTCACCTTGATTGAGTTGCTCGTGGTGATCGCGCTGATCGCGATCCTTGTCGGTGGAATCGGCGCGGCCTTGCGTAATCCGAGCGAATCCGTGGCGCTGCAGGCCGCACAGGGCGCACTGACCAGCCTGCTGAATGCGACGCGAGGCCGGGCCGCAAGTACGCAGCAGAATGCGCGGCTCGTGATTTCCGCCGACCCGGCCGATGCCGAAAAGTATCTCCGGCGTCTCCAGGTGGTCTGGCAGGATCCGGCCAACCCGGCCGACTGGCTTGCCGACAACGACGCCATCAGTCTGCCGCCCGGAGTTTACGTGGTGCCTTCGTCGGTTCTCGCGGTGCCGGGCAATCCGGCCTGGCCGGCGGCGCGCCGCTCGACGGCGCTTCCGGCTCTGCCCCAGGAGATGACGATCAACGGAGTGGCCGCCCCAGAGTCATACTACGTGTCGTTCACACCGCGCGGCACCACGGGCGGCGGTTGTGTCGTGCTGACCGTCGGCCGCCTCCGGGCGGGTTCCCCCGGTCCGGTGCTCACGCTCGACGATCCCGGCAATCTGCGCGGTGTGCTGATCCGATCCTCGGGTGCGCTCACACTCCTGAATGACGCTGGCGCGTTCTGACGATGAAGACCTCCGGAATTGGACGACTCAGCCGGAGAGATGCCGTTGGAACGCGTTTCCTTTTGCGGCACTCAAACCAGAAGGTGGGGCGGGTTAGCCCTAACCCGCCGTCTCGCCAACCTCGGAAAAGCGGCGCGTTAGGGATAACGCGCCCTACCTCAGGTGAATTGACCCGGCTGCGTCCGCTGGCACCGCGCAGCGGCGCGATTTCCCGCCGGTGGACGGCGGGGGCGGTTCTGTCGGGGCATGACAACAGCCGGCGGAGCCGGTTAGGTGCATTCTCCCTTGTCGAAGTGGTCGCCGCCATTGGCATTCTAGCCGTGGCGTTGATCGCGGTGCTTGGCTTGATTGTGGCAACCGTGCGCTCAGGAGGAGAGATTGCTGATGCCGATGCCCTGGCGCGCCTGGGCGAGAACATTCAAGGCGAACTCGAACGTTTTCAGGCCAGCCTCGGGCTGGCGGACATGACGGACCTGATTGCACCTGGGGGCTCGGGTCGGCCGCTTTGCCTGGTTGCCACGCGCAACGGCCAGGGCGTCCGGTGCGCGGATGGCGCCTACCCGGCGGCCGACCGGGCGCTGAATGATCCCATGCTGCCGGGCATAGCGAACCGCGATCGCTATTTCCTGATCGAGGTCAGCCAGTCGCCAGGGCTCGAAGCCGCGCTGGCCTCAGGCTTCCTGGCGGTCAGCGCGCGGATCACCTGGCCGTATCAGTTGCCGATCGGATTACCGACGCCCGGCGCCACCGCCCGGGATGCCGATCCAGCACGCGAAGTGCCGGCGAACGAGCGCAATCTGGCCATCTTCAATTGCGTGCTCCGGCCATGAAGGCGGCCGGGTTCTTCGGAACGGGCCGGGCACGCCATCCGACGCGCGAAATGAGGCCCGCGATTGCGACCAGCTTCACGCTGATCGAGGTGCTGGTTGCCGCGACGCTCACCGTAGTGTTGGCGGCAGTGGCGCTGGCGGCGGTGTCGGGTGTGCTGAGCCACTGGAACCGGACGGCCGGGCGGCTTGCGTCGGCTGCGGAAGCCCGGCTCGTGCTTGAGCAGCTCGCGCAGGATCTGCATGGAGCGATCTTTCGCTCGGACGACAACGTCTGGCTAGCGGTCACGGTCCAGACCGACACGAATCTGTCAGGCCAGTGGCACGCGGCGGGCCGGCCGTCGCAGGCGAAGCCCGGCAATACGCATCCGGGCACGCTGGCCCTGGGTGCGCCTTCAATCGAGGAAGCGCGCTTCGGCGTGGCCGGAGTCTGGCTGCGATTTTTCACGACGAAGCTGGACACCAACGCGGGCGCGGCTGACCTCTCGGCACCCGTGGCCGTCGGCTACCAGATCATCCGGCAGAACGCGACGGCGAGTTCCACCTCCGAACAGCGCTATATGCTATTCCGGGCGGAAGTACGGCGCACGCGCACGGCCGGCGGCGCGGCCGGCTCGTTTGAGGCGGGATACAACCTGGATCCGGCGGCGGTTCCGGCGACGGCTTATATGACGCCAAGCGGCACCGCGGGGGATCCGGGAAACCTGGTTCGTCCGCCGCTGGGCTCGGTTTTGGCGGACAATGTCATCGACTTCGGCGTCCGGTTGTATCTGCGCGAGGGTGGGGACCTGCGACTGGTCTTCCCGGCGGCCCCCGCAACGGCCGGGAGCCTGCCCGCGGGCGGCGCGTTCACGAGCGCAACGCCTCCTGCATCTGAGACCCGACATCTGGCGGTGAGCACCGGGCCCGCAGCCGACGACTACTACCGTCACGCCTTTCCTGATGTCGTCGAGGCGATGATCCGGGTGCTGGATGAGGAAGGTGCGCGTCTATTGGCCGCCTATGAAGCCGGCCGCCTTCAGCCACCAGCCGGCGTCACGCCGGCCGACTACTGGTGGGTCCTCGCAGAAACGCATTCCGAGGTCTTCACCCGCCGGATCGCGATTGGCTGCCGGCCGCTGTGACGTCCGCGACGCCGAGAATTCGTGGCGCCATGGATCGTCGCTGCCAGGCGTGGAAGCGGCCGATGTTAGTCGGGGGTTCTACGGCTGGCCGTCGACAGTGTGGGCCCGCTCATCGGTCGCGCGCGCTTTCCCCACCAATAAGTACCCAGCCAGGCCAGCACGCCGAAGAGGGATCCGCCAATGTGCGCGACCGTGGCGACCCGGACCGAGGGGTCATCAAATTGGATCATGCCGCCTCCGTGCCCGTGTCCCTTGGTGGCCTCGAGAATGATTTCGCCGACGTAGATGACAAGGACGGCGGGCCAGAACCAATCGACCCAGCTTTTCTGCCACCCATTGCAGGCGAGGAAAAGAAGCAGTCCAACGTTCACGGCGCTGAGGCCGCCGTAGCGGGTCATGGCCGGATCGAACCAGTAGACGGCGGCCGAGATGACAGCCGGCATGGTGATGAGGGCGGTCCGGCTGAGCCAGGGGTGCTGCCACTCCAGCAGGCGGCCGAGAATCACGAAGAGGCCGACATCGGCGATGAAGTGAGGCCATCCGAAATGAATGAGGTGCCCTGTCCAAACGCGCCACCATTCCCCGTGGGCGATAGCGGTGCGATCGTAGACAAGGAAGCCGCGCCACGGGGCATTCAATTGGGTAATCGTCGCGGCCAGGGCAACGCCGAGGAATACCCAGGGCAGCCTTTCGACCGCGAAGATTTGCCGGATAAGCGAACGCACGGGGAGCAGGAATGGGACCAGGCCGGAATGGATTAAGGCCCGTTGGGAGGGGCTTATTTCCGGCGGAAGGCCCTGCGGATGGTCACGAGCAGACTGAGCGCGCCGTAGAACCAAAGACCCAGAGCGCCGCCCCCGCCGCCCCCAGTGCTGGGAGGTGGGGTGGCCGCATTGACCGTCAGGGTCGCCGGGTTGCTGGTCACGCTGCCAGCCGAGTTCGTGACAGTGACGGTGTAGTTTCCCGCATTGGCCGCTTGCACGGATGATAGGCTATAGGTACTGCTGGTGGCGCCACCGATCGCCACGCCGTTGAAATTCCATTGGTAGGTCGGCGTGGGCACGCCCGTCGCCACCACCGTAAATGAGACGCTCGCTCCTGCGGTCACTGTCTGACTCTGCGGCTGCGTCGTAATCTGCGGCACGGTTGCAGCGGATCGCATGCGAATCGTATCGTTGTTTGTGTCGGCCACATACACATTGCCGGCAGAATCCACCGCCACGCCGGCGGGGTAGAAGAAGCGCGCGGCACTGCCGGTGCCATTGGCACCACCGCTGAGGCCAGCCTGGCCCGCCACGGTTCCTGTCAGGCCGGCGGGTGCGATTTTGCGGATCGTGTGATTGTCAGTGTCGGCGACCAGAATATTACCGGAGCTGTCCACCGCCAGATCCGACGGATTCTGGAACCGGGCGGCGCTGCCGGCCCCATCGCTGCTGCCGCTGAGGCCAGCCTGACCGGCCAGGGTGCTAACCACGCCGGCTGGGGAGATCTTCCGGATGGTCTGGTTGTTGGTGTCGGCAACATAAAGGTTGCCGGAACTGTCCACCGCGATGCCCTCAGGCGTGAAAAACCGCGCGGCGCTGCCGGTGCCATCGTCACTGCCGTGCGATCCTGCCAGACCCGCCAGGGTGCTGACGACTCCCCCCGGCGTGATCTTGCGGATCGTATTGCTGCCGGTATCGGCGACGAAGAGATTGCCGGCGCCATCCGCCGTCACGTCGGACGGACGGTTAAGACCGGTGGCCAGGGTGGTCACCACTCCAGCCGGTGTCACTTTTCGAATGGTGTTATTGTCCGTGTCGGCAACGTAGAGAACACCCGCCCCGTCCACCGTGATTCCGGTGGGAGCGTTGAAGCGGGCGGCGCTACCGGTGCCGTCCGTGCTGTCGGAATTTCCGGCCAGCCCGGCCAACGTGGTGACGACGCCGGTTGGCGTGATCTTGCGGATGGTCTGGTTGTCCGTGTCGGAGACATAGACATTGCCGACGCTATCGGCAACCAGATCGGAAGGATGGTTGAAGCGGGCGCTGCTGCCGGTGCCGTCGATGGTTCCGGAGCTTCCCGCCGTGCCGGCCATCGTGGTGAACGTGAAAGGGTCGAAGACAACCAGAGTCGCGGGAGGCGACGTTGTGACGGTCCCGACGCTGTTGATGATGGAGCATTGAAACACATCTCCGCTCATCGCCGTAGTGACCGAGTTCACCGTCAGAGTCGCCGTGCTGGTGCCCGTAAAAGTCTGGTTGTCGCTCAAATTGCTCCACGTGCTGGTGCCCCAAGGCAGGCGTTGCCATTGATAAACCAGCGGAGTACTTCCGCTTGCCGTTACGGAGAAGACCGCATTCTGGCCCGTACTCGCCGACTGGCTCGCGGGCTGCGCCGTGATTACCGGGGGCGAGGCCCCGGGTCCGAGGGCCTGGACCAATGCCGAAATGACGGGCGTGCCGACCCCCGTGACCATGTCATAACCGATGCCCGCATTGTAGAGTCCGTTGTTCCCGGTCGTGATATCCCGCAGGCTCGTAGTGCCGATCAGGGGATAAATCTTCGGTCCGAGCAGCCCGAGGGTCGGGAGGCTGGCGCTGGCTCTAGCCTGGTTGATCAATGCGCCGAAACCGGACCAGATTGGGGCGCTAATGCTCGTGCCGCCCCAAACGTTGCCACCGGGGTCGTCAGGGCCCCGGCCGACATTTACGATGTAAGCGCCGGTGCCCGGATCGCCCACGACCGAAACGTCGGGCACCAGACGCATGGTCCCGGGGGGCACGCCGGTGCCCGTCTGCCAGACCGGCCGGCTGAAGGCCGTGCTGATGCCGCCACCGCTGCCGGCGGTTTCACCACCCCCGACGGGACTAAGAGACCAGGCGATCTCGCTGTTGCTCGGAATCAGCCTCAGGGTCGTCGCGCCGACGCCCGTCACATTCGGGTCGCTGGCGGGGTGGGATGGCGCCGCCGGGGCCGACGAAACGTAGGAGTTGTTACTTGGATTGGAGCCGCCGTCGCCGGAGGAGGCAAATATGGTGACGCCGCCGCTGGCCAGGAGCGCGAAATTCTGCGCATCACTTTGCCGCTGGGAGAATGAAGTCGACGTCTCGCCGATGCCGAAGGAAAGATTGAGCACACGAAGCGCCGGCTGGGAAAGGAGATCGCTATAAACTTGTTGGTAGGCTCGGCTGAGATACGGGAATGTGAGCTGGCTCGTCGCGTAAATCCGGATGGTGGCGCCGGGGGCGATTGAGCTGGTCAGTTCCGCGTCGATCACGGCTTCCGTGCCAACGGGGATTCCACTTGAGTCCAAGGTCGTGGGATCCGGCGGTGTCGGTGTCCCAGTGACTTGGATCTTCTGAATTCTGGGTGTCGGGTCGATGCCGCACCGGGACCAGAACGTGGTCAGGTCGCTGTCCAGCGGCCAAGTGTCGATCACGATTGCGATGGTCTGCCCCGCGCCGGTCAGGCCCGTGGTGTTCGCACTGTAAGCCTTGAGGATCTCGGAGGGCAGATAGGGTGGCGCATTGGGGCTGGTCAGCGAGGCTTTCTGCACACCAAGGGTGGTGGCCATCTTGCGCGGCCGCAACTGGGGTTGCAGGCCATTGACGCCAAGGAGCGGAGCGGCCAGGCCGATGGGCACACTGGGTGCCGTAATGGCCGAGGTGTATTCACCCTCGTCCGTGGCCACGCGCGCGAAATTCACCGCGAACACATCCTTGAGCTGACTGACCGTGCCACGGACAAAAACCGACAAGTGGCTGGAGTCTTCCGGCGAAAGGGTCAGCCCTTTGGCGGCGAGCCAGGTCCGCACTGCCGCGAAATCAGCGGGGAGGGGAAGGTATTTCGCGGCCATTTCCGCGCGCGGGATGATCTCGCCGCGGGCGATTCGCGCCTGCAGTTCGGCGAAGTTCCGCATCCGGAGTGCCACCTCGATCTCCAACGGGGCGGCGGTTTCCTCTGCAGCCAGCGTGGTGCGTACAATCCGGCCCTGCGACCTCGCGGCGCCACCTGTCTGGGCAGTGGGGGAGACCTCATTGACGCTCTCGGGAAAGCGCACCCGAGGCGCCATGTCCGTGGCTGCCCGGGCGGGCAATGCGAGGAACAGGAGCGCAGCGAGAACCCAGGCGCCTGGAAGCTGCGGTGATCGCCCGACGCGGGCCTTCCGAGCGAGGTTGAATCGGCCACTGATGTTGAGGGTCACTGCGGAAGCCATGACAAGGGACGGATTATAGGGCCGTCGACCGCCTGAATGCCATCAAGAACTCCGAAGGTTAGACACCGTTGGCGAAGAAAGATTCCTAGGAATCCAGCATCGTCGGATCTTATTGTCCGAAACGCCGTTGGGAAGGTCGGTTCCGATCGTTCGCTGGCCCGGCGCGCCCCGCTAAGAAACCTTGTGGCTTTCCACGCCAGCCCCCAGATTTCCTGCCGTACCACCGACCCATGCATGCCCGGCTCACAGAACTTTTTGCTGCCTGCTTCGGCGCCCCGCCCGTGGAGGCCGGCGCATTGCGGCCCGATGGTTCCGAGCGGAAACTCTTCCGCCTGATGGCGGCCGACGGCCGGACGGCGATTGGCGTCGAACACAGCGATGGCGACGAAAACGCCGCGTTCATCGGCTTTTCCCGCCATTTTCGGACAGCAGGCCTGCCGGTGCCCAAAATCTATGCTGACGATCTCACCGCCGGCGTCTACCTTGAAGAGGATCTCGGCGACACCACTCTTTTCGAGTTGCTGCAGAAGGAGCGGGGAACAACACCGCAGGTCCCTCTCGCCGTGGCGGCGATCTATGGACAGTCCGTGCGACTGCTGGCGCGGATGCAGATCGAAGGGCGGCAGGGGCTGAACTACCGCCTGTGTTACCCGCACAGCGCCTTCGACCGGCGATCGATGAGCTGGGACCTGAATTACTTCAAATATTACTTCCTCAAGCTCGCCCATATTCCGTTTCACGAACAGAAGCTCGAGAACGACTTCGAAGCGCTGTGCACTTTCCTGCTGCAGGCGCCCGCGGACTTTTTTCTCTACCGGGATTTTCAGTCACGCAACATCATGGTGCGCGACGGGCAGCCGTGGTTCATTGATTACCAGGGGGGGCGCCGCGGGGCGCTGCCCTACGATCTCGCCTCGCTGCTGCTCGACGCCAAGGCGGACCTGCCCTTCGATTTCCGCGATCAACTCAAGGCGCAGTATCTGGAGACTGCCTGCGCACTGACGCCGATCGACCGGGCCGCCTTCGAGGAGTTCTATCGCGGATTCTCGCTCATCCGCATCCTGCAGGCCATGGGCGCGTACGGCTATCGCGGGTTTTACGAGCGCAAGGCGCGTTTTCTCCAGAGCGTGCCCTACGCCATCCGCAACCTGGAGCGGTTGTTGCAGGACGGCGGACTGCCGGTGGCGCTGCCCGCGCTGGGAGAGGCGCTGCAGCGGATTGTGGCGTCGACCCGATTGCGCGAAATCGTGCCGGTCGCCGTGGGGTTGGGCGTCCGGATCGAGAGCTTCTCCTACCAGCAGGGCTACCCGGTCGACGCCTCCGGGCATGGCGGCGGCTTCGTCTTCGATTGCCGGGCGCTGCCCAACCCGGGCCGCGAGGTTCGCTTTTCGGGAATGACGGGCCGCGATCCCGAAGTCATCGGGTGGCTCGAACCACAGGCGGAAGTCGGCCGGTTCCTCGCCGTCATCCGCGAGTTGCTGGAGCCGACCCTCGCAACGTACCAGCAACGCCATTTCACCCATCTTTCCGTGGCATTTGGCTGCACCGGGGGACAGCACCGCAGCGTTTACTGCGCCGAGGCACTCGCCGGCTGGCTGCGCGGCCGGCCGGGAATCTCGGTCGAGGTCCACCACCGCGAAGCCGGACGCTGGCCGGCGGCGGCGGGCTCGCCTTCAATCGGCCGATGAAAGCGATGGTCTTTGCCGCGGGCCGCGGCGCCCGCCTGCAACCGCTGACCGACACGCGCCCCAAAGCGCTGGTGGAAGTGGCCGGCCGGACACTGCTCGAACAGGTGCTGGACCGCCTGGTCGCTGCCGGCGTGACGGAAGTCATCGTCAACCTGCACCACCTCGGTGAACTAATTCCGCCGTTCCTGGCGAAGCATGACAACTTTGGCCTGGAGCGCGTCGCCTATTCGCCGGAACCGGCCCTGCTCGGCACGGGCGGGGGAATGAAGCAGGCCGCTTGGTTCTTCAATGACGGAAACCCGTTTTTGGTCCACAACGTCGATGTGCTCAGCACCATCGACCTTGGCGCGCTGCTGCACGCCCGCCGACAGTCCGGGGCGCTGGCTACGCTCGCGGTCATGGCCCGATCGACGCCCCGTCCGCTCTTTTTCGACACCGAAGGGCGGCTGGTCGGCCGCCGCTCTCCCGGCAAAGGAGACGAATTCGTGTGTGCACCGCGTGGCGGGACGGTTCCGCTCGGTTTTTGCGGCATTCAGGCGGTGTCGCCGGCGATCTTCGGGAAGATATCAGAAATTGGCGCCTTCGGCATCACCGAGGCTTATCTGCGTCTGGCGGAGACAGGGGAGGCCATCACGGCCCATCGCGTGGACGGCGCAAAGTGGCGAGATTGCGGCCGACCCGAGGACCTGCGTCCGCTTTGATTCGGGCCCGTGGAGGCTGCCCGAAAGACCTGGAAGGGATTGGAGAGGCGCCGGGTTGCCGTTCGACGAGCTCTTCCGTTCGACGGTCTGAGGGTGACCCTGATCGGAGTCGAATAGGTCAAGGCCCAGGGCAAGTCGAGGGGCTGCGCAAATTTCGGCTCCCTTGGCCGTGTTCATGTAATCTGGAGGAGCGAGCTTCCGTCTTCGCATGAAGCTACGGCGGACAGGTGCTCGCGACCTGTCCTCCGTCCTGTCCGCCATAGGCTGGGGCGGCGGCGGAAGGCCTGGCGGAGGAGGATGTCGAGGCAGAATCGCCTGCAAGCAGGCTCCTGCGCCAATCATCGGAGACGTTCATCCCCGGTCGTGCAGCCCGGCTAGAGGCAAATAAAATACAACAAGAATTGCGGTAACCTAAATCCAAAATCGCGGTCAATCGGCCGGGAAACGTTCCGAAGAGAGAATGAACCCATTACCCCAAGACAAGAAACCCGTGCCGCCCGAGATTCAGAGCTCCGAACCTCACTACCGACGTCTGTTCGAGGCTGCCCAGGATGGGATCTTGATTCTTGATGCGACGACAGGGAGAATCACCGATGCGAATCCGGCACTCCTGGAATTGCTGGGCGGTTCGAGGGAACAGTTCATCGGAGCCACTCTCGCGGACACCGGCCTTTTCAAAGACCACGCCTTGGCCGAGTCCGCTCTCGCCGCACTGCAGAAAGAGGGTTGTCTTCGGTACGATGACCTGACCGTCACAACAAAGGATGGGCGGCAGATAGAAGTCGAATTCGTCGGCAACGTTTACTACCTCGGTTCCGAGCGGGTGATCCAGGGCAACATCCGCAACATCACCGAACGCCGCCGCCTGGAGACGAAGTTGCAGCAGGCCCAGAAGATGGAGGCGATGAGCCAGCTGGCCGGCGGAGTCGCGCATGGTTACAATAACATCCTGACGGCAATGCTGCTGCAGCTTGGCCTGTTGCTGGATGAGCAGGGTGTGCCCGAGGAGACGAAGGTCTCGCTCCGGGAACTCGAGGGCGAAGCCAATCGCGCGGCGGACCTGACCCGTCAGCTGATGACATTCAGCCGCCGGCAGGTCATCCACCGGAAACCAGTGGATCTGAACAGAGTCCTGGCTGCCCAGGCCAAGACACTGCAGCGGTTGATGGGCAAGCACATCACGATTGAATTCACCAATGAGGGCGAACCGCTGTGGGTCGAGGCGGACGTCCGGATGATCGAGCAGGTCGTGACCAACCTTTATGTCAACGCGTGGGACGCGATGATGCCGAGCGGCGGACGGCTGACAATTGGCGCGAAACTGGTGGAGTTGACCGAGGCGACGGCCCAGGCGAATCCCGAGTCACGACCGGGCACGTTCGTCTGTCTTTCTGTGGCGGACACGGGCCGCGGCATGGATGCCCATACGTTGAAACACTCCTTCGACCCCTTCTTCACCACAAAGGAAGTGGGCAAGGCCGCGGGCTTGGGGCTGTCCATCGTCTATGGAATCGCGAAGCAGCACGAAGGTTGGGTCGAAGTGGCCAGTCAGCTGAGCCGGGGCAGCATTTTCCGGGTCTATTTTCCAGCCCTCGCCAAGGCGGAGAGGCCTCCCGCCGAGCTCTTCGTTGCGGACACTCCCAGGGGGAGGGAGACGATCCTCGTGGTTGAAGACGAAGCGGCCGTTCGAGGCATGGTGACCCTGGGCCTGCAATTGTATGGATATCGCATCTTGGTCGCAGGCAGCGGAGAGGAGGCCCTCCAACTCTGGGCGGAGCACGCGGGTGAGATCGACCTGCTCTTTGCGGACATGAGAATGCCTGGCATGACGGGCATGGAGTTGTACGAGCGGCTGAAGCGGGAAAAGGCTACGCTCAAGGTCATTATTTCCAGTGGCCACAGTGAGGAACTCTTGAAGTTAGAAGGGCAGGCGAGTCCGGGGATGGTCTTTCTGCCCAAGCCATATGGGATGAACACGCTTGGTGTCACCGTGCGGAACTGTCTGGACAGGGTCTGAGTCGCATCCAGGCAGTCGAAGGACGAAAGTCGAGGGTCGAGTGGCCCTAATTCCGCAGGCGTTCCGCGCAGCTCATCCGCAACCGCGAGAAGCCATCTTGGATCGGGCTCTCGTCGCTCGCCGCTCGACTCTCGGCTGCCTGTTTTCGGCTGAAAGGAGCTTTGAACCGCGAGGGCGCGAAGGACACTGAGAACCGGCGACGGTTTTCACAGATCTTTGATGGGATCGAATGGTTTACCGTATTGCCGGAAGCTTGCAAAAGCAGTCTAATCCGGTTGAGATTCTCTAGTTGGAAGTCAGAATTCATATCATAAATTTATACTGGATCCAAAATTGGATCATCCGATGAAAACTAACCGATCCAACAGGGGCTTCACCCTTGTCGAGATCATGATTGTCGTAGTCATAATTGGTCTCCTTGCGACGATGGCGCTGCCTATCATGATGAAGGTTCGGGTCGCCTCGCAGGAAAAGACTATCTTCAACAACCTCCGCCAGCTTTCGTCGGCGGCTCAGCAGTATTTCCTGGAGCATGGTGTCTCCACCGCGGCATATTCCTCCCTGGTCGGTCCAAACCTCTATATCAACACCATCGCCACGGTGGCGGGAGAGACCTATCCAGCGGTTTACAACCAGACCGACGCTTCGATCGTCGCGACCGGCAGCAAGGTAGTTGGTAAGCCGGACATCTCGTTTACCTTTTGATTCTGGCTTGAGGGACTGTCGCGGTAGCCGGCCTCTGCGAGCTTACGCATTGCCCAGGGTTTTTTTGCGGGTGTCGTTGGCTTGAATTGCCGGCGATTTCGGTATAGGAAGATTTACATGCCGGCAGGCGGTGGACTTAACGCTTCAGCTATCCATGGGCGGAGAATATTCCGGGGACCATCCGGCCGCCTTTGGCGTCAGGATACTGCCAGCTGCTCCCGCGGCGAACTTCCACCTGCCGACCATTCCCCTCAATGAAACTCATCATCGCAGTCATCAAGCCATTCAAACTCGAGGAGGTTAAGGAGGCCCTTTCTGGTATCGGCATCGCGGGCCTGACGGTCACCGAGGTCAAGGGCTTCGGCCGTCAGAAAGGCCACACCGAGATCTACCGTGGCAGCGAATACACCGTTGATTTTCTTCCCAAGGTGAAGATTGAAATCGCCGTGGGAGACGAGTTGGCGGCCAGGACCGTCGAGACCATCGTCAAGGCCGCCAAAACGGGCAAGATCGGCGACGGCAAAGTCTTCGTCGCGGCGCTCGAAGAAGTGGTCCGCATCCGCACCGACGAACGCGGCGAGTCAGCCATTTGACGAGAATCCCTGCCCTTCAGATTCGTTGTGTTAACACTCAAGCAGCTGAAAAAAACATGTCCCAGGAATTGTCCGATTTCCTCGCGGCACTGAAAGCCCGATATCCGGCGGAAACTGAGTTTCATCAGGCGGTCACGGAAGTCTCAAAATCCGTGTGGCCTTTCATTGAGAAGAACTCGAAGTATCGG
>Ga0182019_10000422_pt1 | contig 21011 bp, 18 predicted proteins | sample 812E2MmetaG_FD_120483 | JGI IMG/M metagenome (GOLD analysis project Ga0182019, IMG submission 120483) | Permafrost microbial communities from Stordalen Mire, Sweden - 812E2M metaG | ecosystem: Environmental > Terrestrial > Soil > Wetlands > Permafrost | place: Sweden: Stordalen | collected...
TGCTGTTTCTCCGGCAATAAAAGGCAAATTTGTTTTCCATATGAGCGGCGCGGGAGGTCTGGACCTTCTGGATGCGGCAAAAAAAGCGGGCGCGTCAGTTGCCAGTATTCATCCTCTGCAAAGTTTTTCTTCCATTGATCAGGCGATTAAAATTATCCCCGGAAGTTATTTTGGAGTTACGGCGGATAAAAAGGCTCTGTCGCCGGCTAAAAATATTATTCGCAGTTTAGGAGGAATTCCTCTTGTCATTTCCGATGACCAGAAACCGCTTTATCATGCGGCCGCCTGTTTCGCTTCCAATTATCTGGTGTCTTTAATGAATGTAGTGGAATCAATCTATCAGGCTGCCGGCATAAATGAAAAGGATGCCCAAAAAGCCTACCTGCCACTGGTTTACGGCAGCCTGAAAAATATTGAAAAATCCGGTTCAATTTCATCACTGACCGGTCCGATCGCCCGCGGAGATTACGGAACTATAAAAAAACACATCACGGCCATTAAGAAAAATCTGCCGCAATTCTCTTCTTTATATTCTTCATTAGGATTGATAACCGTTAAGGTTGCGCAACAGAAAGGAACACTGAACGCCGGACAGGCAAAAAGAATTAATGCTATTCTGAAAGGAGTAAAAAATGAGCACGCAAAGTAAAATCACGAGGGAAACTATTCTCGACATCAAAAAAATGAAAATGCAGGGAGAAAAAATAACGATGCTGACGGCCTACGATTACACGATGGCCTCTATCCTGGACGAAAGCAACATCGACATAATCCTGGTCGGTGATTCTCTGGGCAATGTTGTCCTGGGATATGACTCGACCATCCCTGTAACAATGGAAGATATGCTACACCATACCAAAGCAGTCTCGCGCGCAGTTAAGAATGCCATGATTGTTGCTGATATGCCATTTTTATCATATCAGATTTCTCCAGAGGCGGCGCTGGCCAATGCCGGGCGTTTTTTAAAAGAAGCTGATGCTCAGGCTGTTAAACTAGAAGGCGGCCGTGAATTTGCTGAAGTTGTCCACAAAATAACCTGTGCGGGAATTCCCGTCATGGCACATTTGGGATTAACACCGCAATCAGTCCACCAACTGGGCGGCTACAAGGTTCAGGGCAAAAAGGAAGACGCCGCGGAAATAATGATGCAGGATGCGAAGATTCTGGAAGAAGCCGGCGCATTTTCAGTGGTATTGGAATGCGTGCCGGAAAAACTGGCGGCGGAAATTACCGGATCACTGTCTATTCCGACTATCGGCATTGGCGCCGGCGTCTCGTGTGACGGACAGGTTCTGGTGGTCAACGATATGCTGGGGATGTATGAAAGAATGACGCCGAAGTTTGTTAAAAAATACGCTAATTTGAATCTGGAAATCAGAAATGCCGTTAAAGCTTATATAGCGGAAGTAAAACAAGGAAAATTCCCTGATAACGAGCACAGCTTCAAATAACCGAGAAAATACTTCGATGATTTATGCAATATTAACTTATTACCTAAAATGCACCAAAACAGCAGAAAAAATCAAGGCATGAAATTCTTCATGCCTTGATAAAAAATAGTTATAATAATCAGTTTTAGTAAAGTATTATTTTTGCTTTTTCCTTCAGGCTTTTCAAAATATCACTAAAGATTTGACCTTTTTTCTGCTGTTCCAGATAAATAGAAATTTTTCCTTTAGCTTCATCCAAAGTCACTTTTTTCGCCGGTTTACGATCCAGGACTTCAATAATATGATATCCATACTCCGTTTTGATTACCGGACCAATGACATTAACTTTCTGGGAGAAGGCGGCATCTTCAAATATTTTAACAGTTTGCCCCCTTTTTATAAAACTTAAATCGCCGCCGACTTCTTTGCTCGGACAATCGGAATTTTTACGCGCCAGTTCGGCAAAGTTGCCGCCGCTCAATAATTGCTTGCGCAAATCTTCTATTTTCGCCTTCTTCTCCTGCTTTACTTTTTCTGTGTCATCCTTGCCGACAGTTACAAGAATATGACGGACATGAACACTTTCCGGTTCCACAAATAATTTTTCGCGATTATCATTGTAAAATTTGCTTATTTCCTTTTGAGTAGGTTTCGCTTTTTGACCAATTTCCATATCCCTGAACTTTTCGATCTTGACCGCTAAAATAAGATCATCCTTGGTTACTTTGTTTTCCTTTAAGAAATCCTCTATTTTTTTAGACGGAGGGATACCGGCTTTTATCTTATCCATTAATGCCTGGACTTCCTGAGGGCTTGCCTCTATTTTTCTTTTCTCAACTTCATTGCCTAAAATTGTTTTTATGATGAATACTTCCAGTAACTGTTTTTTAAGATTTTCCTTGAATTCATTTTGTTTTTCTGCCGGTATCTTATCTTTGAGAGTATTGAACTTCTCTTTAATATCTTTTTCCAATTCCGATTTCTTTAATATTTTCCCGTCAACGCTGACGGCAGCATCACCCGGATTGGGTTGAACAGCCGGCGCAGCGCCGGAAGCCGGAAGCCCGGAGGGTGAATTCTGAATCTGATTCGCGCCCACTGACGCTTCATTCTTATTTCCGTTATTTGAACAACCGGAAACAAAAATAAACAAAATAAATACTGCTATCCAGCTTTTACCGATTATATGTTTCATGAATTTCCTCCCGAAATTTTTTACAGTTTTAATTTACCGATTTATATTTAAAATAAACATATCCGTCAAGACAATTATCCTGTCCTGTTAACTCTATGTTATCATCAGGTTATTCCGCGTAGGTATCGCAGAATATTTATTTGTTCCGCCAGCGGAATAATTTTCGTTTTTGTACTGAATTTCAATTCAGATATTTCCGACATGGCCAAAACCTTCTGCAGAGCTTCAAACATATTGATTTGAGGATAAACTTCTCTGGTAAAATAATTGATCATTTTTAAAGTTTTAAAACCGTCAAACCAGTCATTAAATTGCCTTGCCAGCGTTTTTTCGTCTTTTACATTACGGCATATCCTGGACCAGACAGTTGGGAAACCGTTATCTACTAAAAAAGACTTCAATTGCGGATGGATTCGTTCCGCTTTCATTAAAATTTCATCCTCTTTGCGAATAACTCTATTATTCATAAGCTGCAGCCATTCGGCCAGCAGAACAAATATCCTGGGATCGTATAAGCGATATTCATCTTCATAAATACCTGCAAGAAATCTTTGTATTCTTTTCCCTGTTCCAAAGGGAACACGAGTGGAAGATCGCGCCGAAGGATAAACACATGTCTCCTTGATATAATCAATGTTACCGACTTTCGCGAGTTTGTTGAGAAAATAAAAGTCCTCTCCCGCTTGACGTCTGTTCATTCCTCTTACATCCAGATAAGCTTCAGTTGAGGTAACAATCGTTGATCCTATACAATGGAATGCCCAGGGCGATTTTGCATAGCGCAGTCCCAGAATCCAGTATCGTAAAAATATTTCATAACAACATATCGCGGCCTGTTGTTCAAGATCCTCCGGCATCTGATGTTCATAAGCCAGAATCGCCGTCTTGATTCCCGGCGCAAAATAATTCCTGATCGTGCCAAGATAATTTTTTTGAACCAGTGTATCGGAATCGAGACTTAAAATCAGATTGATGGGAGCGGAACTTTTTTTCAGCAGGCGCAAAGCCATATCCATGCCGATTTTACGCGCCATTCCCACTCCTGCGGTATTTTGCGGCATTTCATATCCTTGCGACGAGGCGTTGATATAGCCGAGTTTAAGTCCGGCTTCGGACACATTGACCAGAAGAGGAAACAATTCTTTATCGCCATTGAATTTTTTCAAAGACTTTTTTTTCACCAGCGCATCCAGATATTCGATTGTCTGCAGATTATTTTCCAGCGCCGTAGAAGATGAGTTACAGCTATTATTAACAACGCACATGATAAATGAATGTTCCAGAGAGCGGGGCGGATTTTGCGCGAGCGATGCCAGAGTATGTAGAAGCGTTTCTCTTTCCGAGTACGCCGGTATTACGACAACCTGAGAAATATTATCAGTTTCATTCGCCGTCAGTTCCCATTTTTCTCCGACTGAATAATGTTGCAGATAAGCATCAACTGAAGAATGTTTTTTCATCTTAAAAATTTTATCGCACTTTCTTTCAACAGGGAATAATCGTCGCCCTGTATCCAGTTTATCATTATACCTTTTCTTTCCATGCGCCGGAACCATGTTTCCTGTCTTTTCGCAAATTGATGAATAGCAATGTTTAATTTGTCCTTCATTTCATCAAAGGTAATCATTTTCTGCAGATATTGAGCAAGGAAACGGTATTCCAGACCGAAACTTTCGAGCTTTGTCCAGCTCAATCCGGAGGAATGCAGATTCACTACCTCTTCCACCATTCCATCCTGCAGCCGTTCCTCCAATCTCGCCGTGATACGCTGGCGCAATACCGATCGTTGCCACCTGACGCCGAAAACAATGGCATCAATATCCGGTTTTTTTTGCCGATCATTATCTTTCATACTTCGCGCCATCTCAATTTCTATCGCCCGGATTAATCTGCCCGAATCTTCAAGATCGGTTTTGTTATGCAAGTCCGGTTTTAAGGAGTAAAGAATATTTTGCAGCTCACCTTTTGATTTCCGGCTTGAATTTTTTCGGAACTCTTCATCTATCAAAGCCTGCGGCATATCATATTTCATCAGCACGGATTCCAGATATAGACCAGTTCCCCCGGCTAAAACAGGCAGTTTTTTAGTTTCCAGAAGGCTGCTGAATGTTTCGTAAAATCTCTTTTGAAATTCAAAGAGGTTAAATTCATTTTCCGGCTCCATGATATCTATCAGATGATAAGGCACCTGCCGGCCATCGATAATATACTGATTCAAGTCTTTGCCGGTTCCAATATCCATCTTTCTATAAACCTGACGGGAATCGGCGGAAATTATTTCGCCCTTTAAATCACAGGCCAGCTGCGCGGCCAGATGCGTCTTGCCTGAGGCTGTCGGCCCCAGAATCACTATCATATTTTTTGCCATATATTACCTTTAAATCATCCGCTTTTGCGTTCAATCACTATGGTTTTCTCTATACCACATTATGAAAAAATGATTAACGGAATGGATTTAGGAAAAAAAGCGATCTTGCCTAACGAGCAATTAACATCTGCAAGTCTGCCGATTTACAAATTTCAATATGCTTCCTGCTTGTGAAATTTGAGTCTCATGGCGTTTGATTCAATTTTATTCACAATCCCCATTCGCTTTGCTCAGGGGATAATTCGTCCAACAAATTTCAGTGCGCTACGCTTGTTTTCAGCTTGTTTCATTATCCTTGCCTGCGGCAGGATAGTTCGACTTACGCTTCAAACTTCACTTCGTTCGTTTTCAGCTTGTCTCACTAAAAAAAATGCCCCGTATGAGGGGGCATTTTTCTGTTGTTGAGGTAAGTTAAATTAGTCGAGTTAATTATAATGGCTGAACGTTTGTTGCGCTGGGACCTTTGTTCCCCTGTTCGATATCGAAACGAATTTTCTGACCCTCATAAAGAGTCTTAAATCCTGTTCCGCTAATGGCACTGTAATGAACAAAAACATCTCCGCCCTCATCGTTTTCAATAAAGCCAAACCCCTTCTTCTCGTTGAACCACTTTACTTTTCCTTCTGCCAAAGCTAAACCCTCCTTTAAAAATATTTGTTTCCTGTATTATATTTTTTTTTGCAGGAAACAAAAAAAACCGCATGAATTCCGTTCCTCAACTTAAGAATTCTTTGCGGTTATTTTCTTTTTTGTAAAATTTAGCACTTACTGTTTCCTAATACACACAGCTCTTCCCTTGCGCGAAGAGACATAAAAAATCTACTGTTTTTCTATTGTGCTATAAATTTTAGCACTTTTTTTTTCAAAAGCAAGCTTTTTTTTATTATTCTTTTTGTATTTTATTCAATTATGTACCTTTTTAAGATACGTATAAGTTCTTTTTCTTTTCCCCAGTAAAAATGGTCGGCGCCATTAATTATTTCCACCGGCGAATTTATTATTTGTGCTTCTTGGATCAAAAAATCCATCCTGCAAAACTGGTCGTTATCTCCGCAAATTATTAAATTAATTTTATTTTTTAAATTACCCCATTTGAAATCAAAATAATCAACCGGAGGAGAAATGCAGATTCGGAAAGAAAAAGGATGGTCATTTTCTTCAAGAATTTTTGAACCGACCCACGCGCCGAAGGAATAGCCCGCAAAAAACAATTCCTTCAATCCCAGTTTTCTCAAATATTCACAAACGGCAAGAATATCTTCTTTTTCACCTCTTCCTTCATCGTAGGTTCCGGTGCTCCCGCCCACCCCTCTGAAATTAAATCTTAACGTGGAATAATTTTCAGAGGCAAATGCTTCCCCGATGGCTTCGACAACATTATTGTACATCGAACCGCCCATCAGAGGGTGCGGATGGCAAATTACAACTCCTTTTTCTCCTGAAGTTCTGCTCAGCAAACCTTCTATGATCAGAGAACCGTTTTTAATATATATCTTTTCTTCCTGCACCGTAAACCCTCTAAATTGATCCCACCATGTGACAGGCGCAAAAGCTTTGTTCATCAAATTTTTCCAGGCGTGGTTCTATCTTCTCGCAAATTTCGGCTTTGTATGAACAGCGGTTTTGAAAAGGACAGCCCTGATTACTTTCCATCGCGGCCTCTCCTCTTATTTTCACTTTTCTTTCTTTCTTAGACGGATCGCAGACCGGTACAGCTGAGAGCAACATGCGGGTATAGGGATGAAGCGGACGATTATAAATATCACTGTTGGATGCAAGTTCGACTAATTTACCCAGATACATCACAGCCACGCGATCGGAAATATACCGGATAACGTTAAGATCATGAGAAATAAACAGATAGGTTAAATGGTAATCATTCTTTAAATTCCTGAGTAGATTGAGAATCTGAGCCTGAATGGAAACATCCAGCGATGAAACCGGTTCATCGGCAATAATCAACTCCGGATTCAACACCAGTGCCCGCGCGATTCCAATACGCTGACGCTGTCCGCCGCTGAACTCATGCGAATAACGGTTAGCCTGCTCTTTTTTTAAACCGACTTTAGCCATGATGGTCAGCGCCACGTCATCGCGCTTCTTCTTATCCCCTACCTGATGAATAGTAAGAGGTTCTTTAATGATACTCAAAGCGGACTTTCGCGGATTGAGCGAAGAATAAGGGTCCTGAAAGATTATCTGGACATTACGCCGATAGGCTTTCAACGCTTCCGTATCATACAAAAAAATATCTTCACCTTTAAAATTAACATGACCGGATGAAGGCTCCTCCAACCGGGTTATCAGGCGCGCCAGCGTGGATTTGCCGCATCCGGATTCGCCGACCAGCCCCAGAGTTTCCCCTTTAAATATTTGCAAATCAATATTGTTAACGGCATGAATAATTCTCTTCTGAGAATTAAAAAAACCGCCGGTTAAAGTATATTTTTTTGTCAGCTCTCGAATGTCAACCAAGGCGTTGGGCATTATCCACTCGCTAATCTAATTATTTTCCTGCATACCGTATTTACGACAGGCGACAAAATGACCGGATTCAACTTCCAAAAGCGGCGGCTCTTTTCCCGCACATTCATCAATGGCGTAAACACATCTGTCGCAAAAACGGCAGCCCGGAGTAAGATCATATAAACTGGGAACGGATCCCGGTATAGTTTTGAGGTAATCCCCGCTTTTCAAAGATTTCATGCATATCGCCGGAACCGATTCCAGCAAACCTTGAGTATAGGGATGAAGGGGAGTGGCAAACAACGTTTCCACCGCCGCACTCTCCACAACTTTTCCCGCATACATTACAGCTACTTTTTGCGCAGCCTGCGCTATCACGCCTAAATCATGCGTGATTAAAATAACCGCCATGTCATTTTTTTGCTTCAGGTCGGAAATCAAATCCAGAATCTGCGCCTGAATGGTAACATCCAGCGCCGTTGTGGGTTCATCAGCCAGCAGGAGCCGCGGATGACAGGACATGGCCATGGCGATCATCACACGCTGGCGCATACCGCCGCTGAGATTGTGCGGATAATCACGCGCCCGTTTCTGCGGATCGGCAATTCCCACTTCACGCAGCAACTCAACGCTCAAATCCATCGCCTCTTTTGCCGGAAGTTTCTGATGCAGACGGACGGCCTCTGCAATTTGTTCACCAATGCGAAAAACGGGATTAAGCGAGGTCATCGGCTCCTGAAAAATCATGGATATTTCACTGCCGCGGCGGCCGCGCATTTCATCTTCCGGCAATTTTAATAAATCATTTCCAGAAAATAATATTTCTCCGCTGATGATTTTACCGCTGGCGGGCACAAGACGCATGATCGAAAGGGCAAGCATTGTTTTGCCGCAGCCGGATTCTCCAACTATTCCCAGAGTTTCTCCGGAATTGATCTGTAACGAAACTCCGTCAACAGCTTTGATTCTTCCGTGGACAGTGTCGAACACCGTCATTAAATTTTTTATTTCCAGAAGCGGCGGCATATTCTATCTTTGGACGCGGTTGCGCAGAAATTCCACGAGCAATCGAACAGTTACTCCCGATGCACCTCTGGGAATATAAGGCTTGTCCTTGCCTGTCCAGGCCGGTCCAGCTATATCCAAATGCGCCCAGGGGGCGTCACCGGCAAATTTGCTCAAAAAAGCTGCGGCGGTAATCGTACCGGCTGCACGACCGCCGGTATTTTTATAATCGGCAATATCACTCTTGATTTGTTCGTGATAACTTTCCCACAGAGGCAGTTCCCAGACAAGTTCTCCGGTAGCCTTGGCGGCTTTGTCTATTTCTTTTTTGAGTTTATCATCCGTTCCCAGCATGCCGATGACATCATCGCCCAGAGCGACGACACAAGCGCCGGTAAGTGTGGCCACATCAATGACTGCTTCCGGTTTCAATTCCACGGCATAAGCAAGGGCATCGGCTAAGATTAAGCGGCCTTCGGCATCCGTATTAAGAACTTCGATGGTTTTTCCTGAATATGATTTTAAAATATCTCCCGGTTTGTAGGCCGAGCCGCCGGGCAAATTTTCCGTGGCTGGAACAAGCGCGACAACATTCAGCGGAAGATGCAAATCGGCAGCCGCCATGACCACACCCATGACCGCCGCGCCGCCGGACATATCCGTCTTCATCTCATCCATTTTCTCCGCGGGTTTGATGGAAATCCCGCCACTATCGAAAGTCAATCCCTTGCCTACCAGCACAATCGGCGCCGCATTCTTTTTGCCGCCCGCATATTCCAGAATAATAAATTTGGGTTCTTCATGAGAACCGGAAGCGACGGCCAGAAGAGCATTCATTCCCATTTCTTTCATCCTATTTTTATCGAGCACTTTACAGGATACATTTTTTCTGCGGGCGATCTCCCCCGCTTTTTGCGCCATTACAGACGGCGTCATTTCGTTGGAAGGAGCGGAAATCAGATCGCGCGCGAAATAGACTGCGCCGGTTATTATCCGCGCTTTTTTCACCGTCGATTCGATCAAAGAAAAATCTTTTGCATCAGCGATGATATTTAATGCTTCCATTTCTTTTAAATCTTCACGGCCGACGGTCTTGTAAGGAGTATATTGATAAAGACCCAGCAAAGTTCCTTCCACCACCGCTTGGATAACCTGCTCTTTTTTGCCGGGAATAAGATTTAAGTTAATGGAAGTCGCGGCTTCTTTAATATTCATATTTTGCAGATGACGCACAACCGAAGCAAAAGCGGCGCGGAGTTTCTCCAGATTAAGTTCGCGTTGTTTTCCCAAACCGACAAGGGCTATTCTCTGAGCGGGAAGTGTTCCTCTGGTATAAATCACGGATATTTGAGAAGGCTTTGCTTCAAAATCGCGGCTGTCGAGCAATTCACTGATCAATCCACCGCTTTTTTTATTAATCTCCAGCGCTATTCCCGTCAATTTTTTGCTGTCTTCAAACAGCGTCAGAATAATCGCCTGGCTTGTTGTATTGGCAAGCATGCCTTTTTTGACAAATATGTTCACGCCATCGCCCCCTTTTAAAATAAACTGAAATATTTTTGGACGATAACACATAGCTGGAAAAAGTCAAATGCTAAGCAAAAATCACAGTGATGAATTTCAAAGCAGAGCGTCGGAGTAAGACTAGATTTCCCGGACATACGGCAAGTATAACCGCGTGTGACACTTTGGGTTATCAGGACATCAGGTGGTCAGATTATGGGGTATAAAGAGGGTAGATTGTAATTTTTCATTGAATCCCCCTTTACCCACGAGGGTGCATGAGCAAAGGGGGACTTGGATAGACCGTCATCAAAATATTTCTTACATCTCCGCAAATGTTAGTGGAGCACCATCCGGCGGGGAGCCGGAGGCTCCCATTAACAACGCAACCTCCCGCGGCTTACGGCGCGACCCCCCCGCAGACGCCGGGGGATTGCAAGTCGCGGGATTCACATACTGAAAATAAAGTTACCAGGATAATGATGTGCCGAGAAATCCGCCCGTGTTACTTCCCTGTGATTTTAAGGCAAATTCAGCAAAAGCGGCTGTTGCATAACCATTGCCATTTCTATCACCTGGATTGAGATTACCGCAGGCGATCATTCCGATTTCCGGCTGTGAGTATGTTCCTGAATCCGGTGTAACCAACTCAGTAAGACGCAATGTGCCGTTCTGTGAGAGGGTACATGCTGCCGAACTATCATCACATATTTTGAGAACACCTCCACCACTTGTTATATCTGCCAGGGCGCTGGGATTAACGGCATCCCACTGAAACTGCGGCTGAGAACCAATTGGAGTGCCGCTCTCGATATGGGAAAAGAAATCCACTGTCTGGTCCCATTGACTGATATACGTGGGCACCCAGACCGGTGTAAATGTTGCAGCACCGGCAACATAACGCAGTCTTAAAGCATCTATATCATAAGGTATTGCATTGCCCGACCGCGTTGTGTAACGCGAAGAATTGTCACCATAAAACAGATTGATATCGTTGACCTTCTTAACCAGCCCCGCGCCAAGATTTACACTCTTCTCCTGAATACGGATATAAATAGAGGCATTATCGTTAATAATCTGTCCGTCATTTTCATTACAGCCAGTGGTGCAACTGCCATCGGGTTCATTCCAGTCTTGTAATCCCTTGGTATAGTCATCATTGCTAATATCCTTATAAGCCAGCCAGCGGAATGTGCCATTGGATGTGCCATCGGATTTACGCTCCCACAAAACCAGCAGCAGCGGGCCAATATTATACCGTGCCGGAGAAAAATCCGAAGGCTTCGGTTCGATTCCGGATGGGATATAGTCTGTTGCCGCCGGGAAATAGTTTGTGCCATTCATCTTGGCCACATTAACACCATTCACTTTCAGCCCTTCATTATTGGAAAATGTGCCAGTCACTGAAGCAAATCTGATTTTACCTTTCGCAGTGCCCAAAGCCCAGGACCCGGAGGTAATCTCCGGCGTTCCCTGAACAATTCCTGTAGCACGGCTTGATATCCCTACCACCGTATCGCCGGGATTAATTGTTGTTGAACCGTTTGTAAAATATAAATTAGGTAAATTATTCTTCATGAACGTTAAACCCAGGTAAGTTTCTGAAGTGGAACCGATATTTTCAGCACGGATAGCCAACCCCAGCGTACCGGCTGTTAAATATTTACCAGTCCCCGTTTTGACTTGAACATCATAAGATAGCAAGTGGTTACCTGTTGTCCATAGCGTGTTGATCAAGCCGGTGTTACTGTACCAAAAAGCTCCGCATTTATAAGCGTTGGCGCCGGAGCCGGTTGTAGAAAGTGAGTTAATAATGGAAAAAACTGCTGATCCTCCACCCGACGTATTAAGGGTGTCAACCGTATAATTATTACCTATCGAAGTACTGCGAGAGAAATTGGCATTAAGTGACTCCTCCGTATTTAAGTTTACAACTACCTCTGTTGAACCGACACTGTCCAAAATCGCCTGGTTAAAACTCAAGGTGCGCTGCTCAGCACCTACTTTGCCGGTGGATTGAACCATAATATATTTTTTAAATGTTACTGTTGTTGCCGTTGTAACGGGAGTACTAAAGGTTGATTTATTTGAATGTTGCAGGTTTGTCAGCGTCAGAGCACTACCGCTTACCGTAGCCTTGCTGTATCGGTATAGCCTAGTTTCCGTGCCAATTTCAATTAATCCGTCTTTAAGTGGGAAATTACCGGCGGGGAAAGTACCGAGTTTAAGAGCTAAAGTACTGCCCGGTGTTAAAGTTTTAGATTCGTTAGAGTTCAGCACCAGATAAACACTGTCCCCTCGATTAAGAGTACCAGAACTGCCCAAGGTACAAGTAAATACACCGGAGCTATTTAAACTACCGTATGTATAGGGTTTAATACCGACGCCCGGCGTGTCTCCCAGTTTAATCTGTCCGGTATTTGGCATGGTGAAGTTAGGTGATGGGGCTACAGGAAGTTGCACGGTCACATTGGATATTACCCCTGTTGCGCCGGTAGAATTATAAAACCAGTAAGGATGAATTGATAACGTAAATGAGCCAATATTGGGAATGACATAATTACGGCCATTGACATTACTGAGAAAGGCAGCCTTTTCATCATCTGCACTCCCATTTCCGTTACTATCAGTCGTATTTAAATAATTTGTGGACAGAAAACGGTAACCTGCTTCCGCCATATCCCAGGCATTAGCGCTTTGACTGGATGATACTGCCTGACGCTGGCTTGATGAAGACATATAAAGAACAGCAGAGATTATGGAGGCAAAGATAACTATAATGATAATAAAGTTCAATATCATCGAACCACTGTTGTGCCGGAACAAATGGCCGGAAAACCTCATGAGATTAAATTTTAAGTTCTCTTGTTTCATATGGCAACCTTTCCTCTTTCATAATTGTTTGTCGGCTTTGCATTATATATTATTTATTGGCCTAACGAGACCGCCTGCGGTCCGTTGGCGCATTCATTATTCCGGGGATTAATGGATGTTGTAAAAGAAAGGTCACCGCCGCCATCCGACCTTGTAATAATCAGAGTAATCGTTATGGTATGGAGGGACCCAGAGGTGCAAGTATAGGCGTCACCAAATCCATCAGTCTGTAACCATGCCCCGCCTGCATTGTTACGATAGGTAAGAAAGGCGCCACCGGTTCCCACGCCAGTCAGAAGAGGATTTGAAGCCCCATCTTTTATTATATTTATCTGATTACCGCTTCTGGTAATTGTATATGTGCCCTCATGACCAATAGTTTTATTGCCGGTAAATGTTATTGATTCAGAAGATGCGTCGGTGACAGTATCCATATTCATAAATTCCAGCTTGAGGCGGTTAAAAGCATACTCAGCCCGTTGCACTGTTTCGGAACTAGTCCGTGTTTGCACATATGCCTGTACGCCCTGCACAAGACCCATTGCGGCAACGACCGCCACAATGCTCATTACAACCAGACTGGCAATAACTTCAATCAAAGTAAATCCGGCGCTGCTTTTCTTCATAATTTTCATAATCCACCTCTTCATCAAGTAAGAATCATCGAAAGAATTATTCCATTTCTCTGCACCGTAATAACAAGCACCGGAGGTGTACCACTGGGTATAGTGGCCGTTGGCGATCCTGCCGTACAGGTGATGTTGGGAGCTGTTCCCGAGCAGGTGAAAGTAAGAAATCCTGTTCTGGCGGCGTCGGTCAATGGATAGTTGTTGATAACATACTGCCGGAATATTCCGAGATCGAGGATACTATGGGGATCTTTTCTTTGATCTTTATAGTCGCCTAGAATTCTTTCCATATTTTGCTGTAATACAAGTTCGTCATTAAACCAACTGAAAGCGCCCAGGCTGCTATAAAGCGGTTGCATAAAAGTTAAAAGCATTGCTGCCATTACGGAAACCAATACCAACGTAATGATCGATTCTATCAGGGTAAACCCCTTCCGGTTCCATCTTTTTTTATTTTTTTTCATGATTATTTTATCATCCCTGTTTGCGGTGTAATATTAATTGTCCGGGTGTTGCTCTTGTTATCCTGCAAGGTAAGAGTTAATGGAATGGCAAGAATAGTTGTTAACTTGGCATCAGGAGAAGGCGCGCCAAAGCGATCGAACGACAGAACTAAAGCGCCATTTGTCAGCTGCACGCCTTGGGAGGCAAGATCCACGATGATATTACCCCCGCCCGGGAATGATTTTTTATTGGCGGCAGGGTCACATACGCTGGCCTTATCACAGTAGAACAGATAATACTGAGTTGTAGAGATAAAGCGCACTCCCCAGACAGTGGGATCTAAGGAATCTATGGAAGTGCTCATCGCCCTTGCCTGCGCCAAGCGCAGTTGAGAAGTCAGTGTATCCGTAGCGGCAATCAGATTATTTGGGTTGGAAGAAAGTCGCGTTAAAGCTACAGCAGTAAGAATACCTAAAATAACTAAAACCGCAACAACTTCAATAAGAGTAAAACCATTCATGTTTCTATATGTTTTCATTTATTTACCCTTTGCTCACATTTGATGCATATCCATATTTTTCTATGGAAATATCAAGCGATATTCCTGTCAGCAACGCACATATCGATAAGCCGGCCCCTAACATTAATGCAAATTTTCCACTCGATGACATTACCATCGTGCTAACAACAAATATTAAAATATATATAACCAATCCCCAACGGGCAAACTGAACCGCCTTTCTTCCCCTAAACCACACAGCGCTGCCCAACACAGTAAGCCATAAAGCAACCAGAATAAATACTGGCGATTGTGATTTTAACCAGATATTCATCTCTGAATTTGCCGGTGCACTTTTTATAAAAAACAAAAGAATCAAACCAAAAATCAGATAAAAAACACCCATCAATATAAAGGACATAACGCATTCCTCTTTTGTTGGAGTTGTCGCAAATAAGTCTTTAATCGGAAGAAATACTCGTTTCCCTATCCGGGCATAATGCCGTTCATTGATTCGATTAATTGTATGCATAATATTTGGCGTCAAATCGGCGCCAGGCTCTACCGGATTTATATCTTTGATTTTATTTATTATTTTATCATATTCTTCCATAAATGCCTTTTTCATATTCCATTTTTCATTTCCTACTATATATATAACTCCAAAGACCAAATAGTCACAAGATATTTAATCTTTTATCATTTTTTTCAGTAAATCCAGTCCCCGGTAGATACTCATTTTAATCGCGCTGACGGATTGACCGGTAATCTGGGCTATCTCTTCAAAAGAGAATTCCTGATGATACTTCATAATCAAAAGAATTCTGATCTTTTCCGGAACCAGCAACATCAAAGAACTTATCTCCTGATCTTCGATCAACCGCGCTTCCGGTGAAAGATTGTTTTGATCCAGTGAAAGTATGTCTTTTTCAGAAATCTGTTTTGCATTCATTTTATTTTTTTTAATATGACTTTTGATAATATTAAATGAAATAGTGTAGAGCCAGGTAAAAAATTTCCTCTGTGAATCATAGCGCCATAAATATTTATAAGCGCGAATAAATGTCTCCTGAGTAAGATCATCAGCATCCGCCGAATTGCCGGTCATGCGGTAAGCTAAATTATAAATGGGTGATTTATATTCTTCAACAAGCAAAGCATAAGCATGCCTGTCTCCCTTCAGAACCCTAGCAACAATTTCCGCTTCGGTTTTCTGATCCATTGTCACCCGATCATCAGATAATAACGTTCACCTGCCGAAACATCCCGCATCCGCAATCATTTAAATTAAATAACTTTACAAAGTTTATGATAATATTTAATAATAAAATCATAATTTTTTCCAGAACTTAATTTTACCTGAATTTTATATTTACAGGAGAATACTGCCTTGACTCGCATGATTGAAGGTAACTTAAACCGATTATGTCAAACAAGATAAATTTCAGCCCCGAAAGACAAAGACTTGTCGTTTATCTCGCCCTGACGGTTGTCACTTTTGCTGTTTTCTGGCAGGTGAATCAATTCAACTTCATCGCTTACGATGATCCTGTTTATGTCACTCAAAACAGTCATATCCAGTCCGGAATCACTCTGGACGGATTGCGCTGGGCGTTCAGTACAAAATATTTCGGTTTATGGAATCCTCTTGTATGGCTTTCCTTGATGCTCGATTATCGGCTCATTGGTTTGAACGCCGGTGGCTATCATCTAACTAATCTTATTTTCCATATATTGAGCACACTTCTTCTTTTCTGGCTATTCAACCGCATGACAGGAGCGATCTGGAAGAGCGCTTTTGTCGCGGCTGTGTTTGCCCTTCATCCGCTCCATGTGGAATCGGTTGCCTGGATTGCCGAACGCAAAGATGTCTTAAGCGCTTTTTTCTGGATGCTGACTTTGTGCCTTTATGTCTATTACACTGAAAAACCGGTTATAAGCAGATATATTCTTGTTCTTTTTTGCTATGTGTTGGCTCTGATGAGTAAGCCCATGGTTGTTACGTTGCCTTTGATTATGATTCTTCTGGATTATTGGCCGCTGGGACGTTTTGAATCGCGCAAAACAAATTTGATTCTATGGCAATTGAAAGAAAAAATACTTTTTTTTATTTTATCAGCTGTTCTCGTTATCGCCACACTGTATCCTTCGGACAATCCATCAGTTAAATTTTACTCCCTATATACCCGGATTGCCAACGCGCCTGTTTCTTTTACAATTTATCTTAAAAAAACATTTTGGCCCCACGATCTGGCCATCTTCTATCCTTTTTCCAATCAACTTACAGTCTGGCAGGTTTTGGGTGCGGTTTTCCTGATTCTCGTTATCAGCATTGCAGTCATTTTAATGGCAAAAAGACGGCCATATCTCTTTGCCGGATGGCTATGGTATTCAATAACTCTTCTGCCGGTTATCGGAATCATTCAGATCGGTCCACACTTAATGGCTGACCGCTATACTTATCTGCCATTAATCGGCATTGCCATCATGCTGGCCTGGGGCACTCCACTTATATTTTCACGCGCTGACATGCGCAAATATTTTTTATTCCCGGCAGGAATCGTTGTTATAGCCGTCCTGTCAATTTTAACATCGCAGCAATGCGGCTACTGGAAGAACAGTACCGCTCTCTTTACACACACTTTGCAGGTTACAGAGAATAACTTTATGGCTGATAACAATTTCGGCGCTGTTTTGTTTGAAGAAGGAAAAACCGGAGAGGCTATAGATCACTATAATAAGGTCATCCGCATAAAACCGGATTTTGCGCTAGCTTACTATAACAGGGGACTCGCTTATGCCAAACTCGGCCGATATCAGTCTGCCGTTGAAGATTTCAATAAGGCCATCAGCCTGAAACAAGATGATGTCGATACTTACGACAACAGGGCCAATGCTTATTTCAATCTGGGCAAGAAAGAGCTTGGGTGTTATGACGCGCGAAAAGCATGTGATTTGGCAAATTGCAAAACATTAAAAATTGCGAAAGATAAGAGATACTGCCTTTGATTTTTATATAAAATTATGTCAATATATTTTTTAAAATGTCCTTTTTTTAACAGATTAAATTAGAAATATTAATTTAATGTAGCCAATATATCATTCAGGAAAACATCATGATTTCTAAAGAAAATGGGTTTGAACTACCGGCGTTAATAAAATTCACCGATTTCAGAAAATATATTTTTACGTTTATTACTATTTTAGCCGCGTTGCTGTTAATATACTCCAATAGTTTTCATGGTGAGTGGCATTTTGATGACTCCGAAAACATCATTGATAATCAACGCGTTCATATAAAATCATTTTCCTGGCCGGAAATAAAAAATTGTTTATACGACACTAATACGAAAATATTTTGGCGGCCTTTATCTATCCTGAGCTTTGCTTTGAATTATAAATTGGGAGGAACGGATGTTTTCGGGTTCCATATCGTTAATTTTATCATCCATTATCTGGCTTCCATTTTCCTTTTTTTATTTATTTACAATACCATTAAACTTCCTATCCTCAGAGAAAAATATTCTCTCATTGCTTATCCAATCGCATTGCTGGCGACTTTTTTTTGGGCGTTAAATCCAGTTCACGTTAATTGTGTTACTTACATTGTGCAAAGATATGCATCCCTGGTTGGATTATTCTATATAATGTCCATGTATTTTTATCTCAAGGGCCGCACATCTGAAAAATCAATTTATTCCATTACGTTTTTCATTCTGTGCTTGATTGCCGGTTTGGCCGCTGTGTTAACTAAAGAAAATGCAGCCATGCTTCCGGTCAGTATTTTATTATTCGATTTGTTTTTGATTCAGGGCGTCACTAAAGAAAACATTAAAAAATATATCAAATTTTCCCCTCTGCCTTTTTTACTCATTTTCATTATCGGATTTATTTATACAAGCGGTTTTTCCAATTTTTTCGGTTTCCATGATTTGTTATCCGGTTATAAATTCCGCCCCTTTTCCTTGACGCAAAAACTTTTGACCGAACCTCGCATCATGCTGTTTTATCTATCTCTTTTATTTTACCCGATCAGTTCACGCATAAATTTTTTGTATGATACAGAAGTTTCCCGCTCCATGTTGCACCCCTGGACGACAATACCTTCAATTTTGGCAATACTATTGATCATCGGTTTTGCTTGTTATATTTCCAGAAAACGTCCCCTGATTTCTTTTTGCATTATTTTCTTTTTTTTAAACCATTTGATAGAGGGCTCAATTTTTAATTTGGAATTACTATACGACTACCGTAATTATCTGCCGTCCATGTTGTTGTTTGTTCTCCCGGCGGAATTCATAATTTATGCTATTGATTATTTTTCCTATAAGAAAATCATCCAGTTTATTGTTGCTCTGGGCATAGCCATAATATTATTGGGCGAAGGCGACATTACTTATAATCGCAATAAAATAGTCTCTGACGATGCTTTATTATGGCTTGATAACATCGATAAGGCTCCCGGATTGAGCAGACCGCATGGGGCACTGGGCACATTCTATTTTAAATATAATGCAAAAGAAAAAGCCCTTCAGGAATATGAAAAAGCAATACTTTTAAATAATTTTGGAGGAAGCAATGTATCTTCAGCGATTCAGGAATATAATATGGGGCTTTATTATTTTACAGAAATGCAAGATGATCGGGCCATGGAACATTTTACAAAATCTTCTAAAGTATTTGATGACATAAAAAAATATATACTGATAGCCAAAATACAGCTCCGGCGTGATAAAATTAAAGAGGTGGGCAATATTATCGGTGATAAATTAAAAAAATATCCTGACAAACCCGAGCTATTGGAATTATATGGCTTTATCCTGCTGAAAGAAGGCCGGATTAATGATGCTCAATATTTCGCCAGAAAATTGTTGGCAATAAATTCAAATTCACTGACGGCACTCGAGATTATGGCCCAAACCTGCTTTCTAAAAAAGAACTATGCCGGAGCCATTTCTTACTGGAAATCGGTCCAGTCACTTTTTCCGCAAAATGCTTATGCCAATCTGGCGCTCATACAATTATACGCAAAAATTAAAGACACAAAGATGCTTGATCAAGAAATGCGCCTTTTGTTTTATTTGCAGGGCTCATTAAATTTTAATGAATACATTAAACAATTAAGAAAAGATGAAAAGTTGCTCATTTACATTCCGAAGATTGAGAATTATTCATTTATTATCAGGAAATGCTATACAATGAATTGACGCATTCGCAAACAAGTGGAGTGTTTCGTTGAAATTTTTTCATGGCACGCTTTGCAAAAATAATCAACCATCGCCATAAAGGAGACAAATCTGAATCAACGGCAGTAGCCTCTATTCTTAAGAGCTTTTAATGTTGTGCAATTTCCTAATTTACATGTATTTTGCATATCGCGGCAACCAAGTTCTTTGTTGCCCTGCATAAAATAAGCAAATCCCCTGTTGTTGTAAGCCAATACATCATCCGGCTTCAGGCGGATGGCTTCGTTGAAGTCCTCAATGGCGCGTTGATACTGACCGAGTTTATAATGAGCAATTCCCCTGTTGTAGTGGGCATCAGCATCTTCCGGTGTAAGGCGGACGGCCAGATTATAATCATCTATTGCTCGCTGATACTGGGCGAGGCCGGCGTAAGCATTTCCGATGGCGCGTTGATATTGACCGAATTTTATGTAAACTGTTTCGCTGTCATTATAATCTCCATCATCCGGTGTAATAAGGATGGCCTTGTTATAGTCTTCGATGGCTAGCTGATACCGGCCGAGCGCAGCATAAGCCATCCCCCGATTGTAGTAGGTATCAGCATTATCCGGTTTCAGGCGGATGGCTGTATTAAAGTCCTCAATGGCACGCTGATACCGGCCGCGTTTAACGTATGCAGTTCCCCTGTTATTGTAAACATCGGCAGGATTTGATGTTATGTTTATGGCCTTGTTATAATGATCTACGGCCTCCTCAATTTTTCCTTCTTCAAACAGCGCGGAAGCAAGATTGTTTTGCGCCAGATAATTATTTTTCGTCACCTGCAAAGCGTGGTTGAAAAGAGTTGTACTGTTTTTCCAGTAGCCGCATTGCTGCCAAGTTAAAACGGCCAGGATGGCCAGACACGTTATTGCCGCCGGGACTAAAATCTTTTTGCGCATCTCTGCACTTGGAAACAAAAGAGGGATACCCCAGGACAGCATAATGGCAACACCGATCGAAGGCAGATAAGTATAACGGTCGGCCATCGCTTGACCACCCGCCTGTACCACCCCGATCATGGGAATCAGAGTTCCCAGATACCAGAACCAGCCCACGAATAAAAAAGGCAATTTTCTCATGACACAGATAACAACGATAGTAATTCCGATCAGGATAAAGCAGGAACATAAGATTTGCCATAACGCAAAAGAATGTTCATACGGATAAAATACGGCCAGATTTACCGGCCAGAATATTTTTCCTAAATAAGAAACATAAGCAATGATCGCATTGGCAATGCGCTCAGTAAATGACATACGCATAATGGGAGTAAACAGGTCGCCTTTATTTTGAGTCCAGAGAGTCACAATGCTCGAAATGATTGTTAAGAAAATAAAAGGCGTCTTTTCCCACAAAAGCCTGCCGATCAA
>Ga0182019_10000423_pt1 | contig 20992 bp, 9 predicted proteins | sample 812E2MmetaG_FD_120483 | JGI IMG/M metagenome (GOLD analysis project Ga0182019, IMG submission 120483) | Permafrost microbial communities from Stordalen Mire, Sweden - 812E2M metaG | ecosystem: Environmental > Terrestrial > Soil > Wetlands > Permafrost | place: Sweden: Stordalen | collected...
TATACTCGCGAATACTTCATTTCTTATCCCGATCAGGTAATGATCATCAGGCTTGCAAGCTCGAAAAAGGCAGCTTTAAATTTCAGTATCAGGTTCAACAGCCTTTTGAAATATAAAATATCACTTGAAAATTCTGATTTAAAAGCAGAAGGATATGCGCCCATGCATGCAGTTCCAAACTATTTGGGAGATATTCCTGATGCAATAGTTTTTAATGAAAAAAAGGGAACACGCTTTACGGCCCTCTTTAAAATTAAAAACAGCGACGGAAGAATTGTTACTTCAGACAGTACACTTGGAGTTAAAGATGCTACTGAAGCATTGGTTTATGTATCAATAGCTACCAGCTTTAACGGCTTTGATAAGGACCCGGCATCAGAGGGTCTGAATGATGAAAGTCTTGCCAAAGGGCAAATGGGAAAAGCTTTTCCAAAATCGTTTCAGCAGTTGAAATCATCCCATCTGGCCGATTACCAGAAATATTTTAACCGCGTAAGTCTGACACTTGGAAAAACTGATGCTCCCGATTTACCAACAAATGAAAGGCTAAAGCGGTATTCGGAAGGGAAAGAAGATAAAACCCTGGAGATACTTTATTTCCAGTATGGCCGGTACTTGCTTATCAGCAGTTCACGTACTCCGGGAGTGCCGGCTAATCTGCAGGGAATGTGGAACCCATACCTTCGTCCGCCATGGAGCTGTAACTATACCACAAACATAAATTTAGAGGAGAACTACTGGCTGTCTGAGAACAGCAATCTTTCAGAGATGTACCGGCCATTGCTGACTTTTATTAAGAATGCATCGGTAACCGGAGCGATAACGGCACAAACTTTCTATGGCTGCAATGGATGGGTACTCTGCCACAATTCCGACATCTGGGCCATGAGCAACCCTGTTGGTAATTTCGGATCAGGAGATCCTTCCTGGGCCAACTGGAACATGGGAGGAACCTGGCTGAGCACCAATTTATGGGAACACTATATTTTCACAAAAGACATTGATTTTCTTAAAAATAGTGGATATCCTCTCATGAAGGGCGCTGCTCAGTTCTGCCTCGATTGGCTTGTAGAAGACAAAGACGGTAAATTAATCACCTCTCCGTCAACTTCACCGGAGAACAGGTACATTACAGATAAGGGATATCATGGGGCAACTTTATATGGTGGAACAGCAGATCTGGCAATGATACGTGAATGTTTTGCCCAGACAATCAGAGCATCCCGTATCTTAAATACTGATGTAGATTTCAGAACAAAACTTGAAGATGCTCTGGCCCGTTTACATCCTTATATGATAGGTAAGAACGGGAATCTGCAGGAATGGTATTATGATTGGAAAGATGAAGACCCGCAACATCGTCATCAGTCTCACCTCTTTGGTCTTTATCCCGGCCATTCGATAGACCTGGTACAAACACCCGAACTGGCAAATGCCTGCCGGAAAACCCTGGAAATAAAAGGTGATCAGACTACCGGTTGGTCCAAAGGCTGGCGTATAAATCTATGGGCACGGCTTGGTGATGGAAACCATGCTTATAAAATGTATCGTGAATTGCTGAAATATGTCGCAGTTAATAGCGACGATCCGTACTATTCAGAAGGAGGCGGCACATATGCCAATTTATTTGACGCTTGTCCGCCCTTTCAGATTGATGGTAATTTTGGCGGCTCCGCCGCGGTGGTTGAAATGCTGCTTCAATCGTCAGAAAATGAAATACGACTTCTTCCGGCGCTTCCTGACGCATGGGAAAGTGGTTCAGTAAAAGGGATATGTGCCAGGGGAGGCTACGAGATTTCAATGGATTGGGCACAAAAAAAATTGAAAAACCTTGTTATTTATGCAAAAGCAGATGGGAAGACCTTACTGATATGTGGCAACAAACAAAAGGAAGTTATTCTGAAGAAAGGACAAAAGATGGAAATAGAGTGGCAGAATATTAAGTAAACAAGCATGAATAATAAATGAACTCTATCATCATGAAAAAGCTCAAAATGGTTAGCCTGTTACCTGGTCCATCGAATTGGATGAGTTTGTTATTTTGTTCAGTTTTCCCTTTGATGTTTCAAAAATATTTACAATTCATAATATTCTAATGAAAATGAAAAATTCAATACTTATTCTGGTAGGTCTTATTTTCTTCAATGCAGCAAATGCACAGATCCCTGCTCTTAAGAAAAATGATTACGGTGCAATTCAGTTAATTGTTCATGGAAAGCCATTTTTAATGCTGGCCGGTGAAGTAAATAATTCATCGGGCTCCAATATTCCCTATATGGCAAAAACAATGAAGGACTTGCACGATGCTAATCTGAATTCGGTTCTGGTTTCTGTTTCCTGGGAAATTATTGAACCAAAAGAAGGCATATTTGATTTTACCTCAGTGGATGAACTCATAAGAGTTGCCCGTGAAAATGATATGAAACTGGGAATTTTGTGGTTTGGTACATGGAAAAATGGTCTTTCACCTTACGCACCTGTATGGGTAATAAGCGATACCAAACGGTTTGCAAGGGTTAAGAACGACAAGGGTGAAAATACACGTACTCTTACTCCCCTATGCGCTGCAACCTGTGATGCTGATGCCAAAGCGTTCAATGCACTGATGAAGCATATAGCTGAAGTTGATAGTAAAGAGAACACTATCCTTGTGATTCAGGTTGAAAATGAAGTGGGAACACTTGGTCAGACGAGGGACTTCAGTTCAGAAGCCAATAAAACGTTTGAATCGCAGGTACCCGAAGAACTTATTCAATACATGATAAAAAACAGGCAGACCCTGCAGATTGAACTGAAAACTGTCTGGGAGAGTAATGGTTCCAAAACAAAAGGTACCTGGGCTGAAATATTTGGGAAGAATGATGATGCCGATTTATTCTTTATGGCCTGGAATTATTCCCGTTATTTAAACGCAGTTGCTGAATCTGGGAAAAAAGCCTACAATATTCCAATGTATGCAAACTGCTGGATGCCCAACCCACGGCCGAATCCTGGAAAACCGGGAAATTACCCTAGTGGCGGCCCTATTTTGACCGTGCATGACATCTGGAAGGAAGGTGCGCCGTCAATTGATATACTGTCACCCGACCTTTATGGCGGTGATTTCAAGGATGAGGCCAGATTTTTTCACAGGGCCGATAACCCCTTGTTTATACCGGAAACGAATACTACCGATGGTCCGGGGACTTACGCTTTTGCCGAACACGATGCCATCTGCTTTTCTCCCTTTGGTATTGATAACCAGGGGAATGTTATGGCTAATGAGTATGAGCTGTTAACCAGGTTGATGCCACTGATTACCAAATATCAGGGTAGTGGTAAAATGTTCGGGCTTTATAAAAGTCAGGGCGATACTATTGGTCGCGATATCAAATTAAACAGCGATATTACAGTCTCAATAAAGTTTCAGAGGCCATTCTTCCGTCGTCCACCTGTTGCTGAACCAAATAATCCTTTTGCAAGGCCGAGAAATCCTGCCTGTTATGGCATTTTTATACAGACCGGTGAGAACGAGTTTATTGTAGCAGGGATGAACCTTGCTGTCAGTACTTACTCCACAAACCCTAAAAAGGAAGTATGGTTGAAAGACGCCTGGGAAGGAACATATGTAAATGGTCTATGGAAACCAATCGTACTCCATAATGGTGATGAAGCAGGATTTTTGAGCAGTGGCGATCCGGTTTACAGAATTGGGAAATACCGTGCTTATCCCTCAGAATCAGCCATATTCCATTTCAAAACAGTTTCTTATGAACGATGATGGAATAATAACAGAATCACTTTGAAAACACTGCTCAATTCTTTACATTTGCTGGACTAAATGAACAATAATACAGGTAAATATTTATAATTATCCAGACTAATTAGTATTTGAAACTTAAAACTTAAAAATGAAACTTACGGCTTTTAAAACCAAAAAACTCCTGTCAGTACTGGCATTAGTTATCTTCTCTGTTGCAACTCAGGCAAAAGTTGTATCATTTACAAAAAACAACGATGGGATAACCTGCATACTGGACAAAGGAATGATGAAAGTGAAAATATGCACGGACAATATTGTTGAGGTAAAATACACTTCGTTGCCATTATTCCTTGACAAACCTTCACTGGTAATCACAAATGAATGGAAAATCACTCCTGGCTTCACAATAAATGAGAATACCAGCGAAATTATCATAAGTACAGCCCAGTTAAAGGTAATAGTAAACAAGATTAGCAATTTTGTCAAATACACAGATCTAAAAGGAAATCTTATTCTTAGCGAGGATGAATTGAATGGTAAATCGATGTCAGAGGCTACAGTTGCCGGTATTCCGGTTTATAGTTGCACAACTCAGTTTGATTCTCCGGCAGATGAATCACTTTATGGTCTGGGATGTCATCCTGAAGATTCTCTTTCGATAAACTATAAAGGCCGGAATCAGGAAATGGCTATCAAGTATATGACTGGTGCAATTCCGGTACTTCTCTCTACCAGAGGTTATGGCCTTATGTGGGATAATTACTCGGTTGCCAGCTTCTTTGGTGCTGAGGCTGCAAATACCAAATTCAAATATGTATCGGAAAGTGGTAATATGGTCGATTATTATTTAATCTATGGCCCCGATTTCGATCATATAGTAGCTTCTTACCGCAATGCCACGGGAACCGCCCCAATGTTCCCGAAATGGTCATTTGGCCTTTTCCAGTCGCAGGACAGGTACAAAAGTCAGGCAGAAATTTTATCGGTTAAAGATAAATACCGTATTAACAAAATCCCTGTTGATTGTATTGTCCAGGATTGGTTCTACTGGGAACCAAATGTTATTGGATCGCACGTAATGTGGCCCGAAAGATACCCCGACCCAAAAGCAATGGTCGATGAATTGCATAAGGCAAATATTCATGCCATGATTTCCATCTGGCCTGTTTTCTCAAAAGGGACAAAGACATTTGACCAGATGGTTCATTCAGGAGGAATGACAGATATTTTATGGGATAATGCAATGACCCATATTATGGATAGTTATTATGATGCTCACAGCCCTCAGGCCCGAGCACTATATTGGAAACAGGCATACGACAGTCTGATAGGGCGTTACGGCTGGGATGCATGGTGGATTGACCAGTGCGAACCCGATAACGGAGGCGATCTTGATGCAAGAAGAAAAAGCAATTTTGCTATTGGAAGGGGTATAGATTACATGAATACTTATTCCTTAATGCATGCTACCGGTTTATACAATAACTGGAGAAGAGATATTCCGGAAAAAAGAGCCTTTTTCCTTATCCGTCAGGCATTTGCAGGGCAGCAAAGAAATGCTGCAACATTATGGTCGTCAGATGTTACCTGCACATGGAATGCTTACAGGAACCAGGTACCTCAGGGGATTAATGCATGTGCATCGGGTATTCCTTACTGGACTTCAGATATTGGCGGCTACCATTTTCACTGGCAGGCTCCTGATTGGTCAACACCGAATAACCGTGAGTTATTTACACGATGGTTTCAGTTCGGAACATTCAGCCCCATTTTCAGAATTCACGGAAAAGGCGAGAGGGCTCTATTCTCCGACAACTGGGATGCCACAACGAAATCTATATTGTTGAATTACGACAATTTACGCTACCGGCTTTTACCTTACATCTATTCGCTTGCCTGGAAAGTAACCAGCGAAGGCTATACCATTATGCGATCGCTTGCTTTCGATTTTCCTGATGATGCTGCTATTAAATCAATTCCTGATCAGTATATGTTTGGTCCGGCTTTTATGGTGAGCCCGGTCACAAAGAGTTTATATAGTCTTTCAAATAACAAGGATATTAAGAAAACCAGAAAGGTATATCTTCCGAAAATGGCAAATTGGTACGACTTCTGGACAGGTAAATTGATTACCGGCGGACAAACAATAGATGCTGATGCTCCAATCGAAACCATTCCTCTTTATATAAGGGCCGGTTCAATTATCCCAATGGGACCCTACCTTCAGTATGCTACTGAAAAAGCTGCAGACCCAATCGAAATCCGTATCTATACTGGCGCTGATGCCAAATTCGTTCTTTATGAGGATGAAAACGATACCTATAATTACGAATCAGGAACGTATTCCACAATTGCCATGAACTGGAATGAAGCTGAAAAAACCTTTACAATAAATGACAGAAATGGTAAATTCCCCGGGATGTTGGAGAAAAGAACATTTAAAATTGTTTTGGTTAATAGTAATAATGGCACCGGAGTAGAACCGGCTAAAAAGGCAGAGATTGTCGAGTATAACGGGAAAGAAATTAAAATTAAAAAATAATCAAACCAATAATAAGGCGTCTCTTAATTGAGGAGATATGGTAAGCCTCCTCTTTTATGTCTGATAAGTAAAATAAATCTGCACCTGTTTATCCTCTGAGAGCTGAAAAAGAAGGTTCAGTTTATTATTTGTGGTAGACGGTTACAGTACTAAAACAAATGAAGGCAAAAATTAGCAAGAACGGATTATTGCCAGTAAAAGTCTATTTGAATCATGCGTTACTACCAAACGTACAGAATTGAGTTGAACTGAAATCTGGCAGCAATCCTGTTATCTTGAAGTATAATGCTGTGGGTCGTGGGTATTTTGTTTTCAAAGATAACCAACTAACCTCAGAATGGAAACAGCCAGTTCAACTCGCGACAGAATGGTACCTTAAACCATCCGTACTTGCTTTTAATTGCTTCTCACAATCAAAAGGAGAATTCGGATGGTATAGGTTTATGGCACCTCCGGGAGTTCAATCAATGTTCATTCAATCCATTTCGAGGCCAAAAGTATGGGTTAACGGAATTGAGGTTTTAGCGATCCAGATAGAATCGAATCCCGAAAGATATACTGATGTAAAAATCCCTGTTTGGAAAATTGTTTTTTCTGGTGGCTTAATGAATTCATCGTCCATTGCATTTAAAATAGAAATCAAATGATAGCGATAATAACTAAGCTCAGTCATAAATTTATTGAAAACCCTATGAAATTTTTAGTAACCATTTGTCTGGTACTCATTGTATTTACTTCAAATGCACCAGAAAAAAATTACATTAAGGTTACAAACCTGAAATGTGAAAATTTCATCAACCCCCTGGGTATTGATGCTCTGCATCCTGTTTTAAGCTGGCAAATACAATCAGAAATCAGAAATTTTAAACAGTCTGCCTATAGGATAATCGTATCCGACAATCCCAATAAACTTTCTGCTGAACTTGGAAATGTATGGGATAGTAAAAAAATTAACTCAAGCGCATCTATCCTTATTCCATATAAGGGAGTACCGTTACAATCCTCAAAACGCTATTTCTGGAAGGTAATGGTTTGGGATGATTCGGGCAAAACTACAGGATGGAGCGAATCTGCAACCTGGGGAATGGGGCTGATGAACGCGGGCGACTGGAGCAACGCCCAATGGATTGGCTATGAAGATTTACCCGATTCCATGAGAGTTGTCCCTGGCATGGCCTCAGTTCAAAACAATATAGGGAATAAAGCATTGCAGAGGCCTGTTATTCCTTTGTTCAGAAAAGAATTTGAACTCAGCAGGAAAATTGCCTCTGCCAGTCTTTTTATCACCGGGTTAGGTCAATACGAAGTTTACATGAATGGTACAAAAATAGGGAAAGGCTTTTTAACTCCCGGATGGACAAGTTATGATAAAACTATTTTATATAATACATATGATGTAACTAAAAACCTTGAGACAGGGGAAAATGTTATTGGAGCGATTGTTGGCAACGGTTTTTATAATATTAACCGCGAGCGGTACTGGAAACTGATTATTGCTTATGGCATGCCTAAGATGATATGCAAACTAAAGATCACCTATTCCGATGGTTCAGAGGAAAATATTGTTTCCGGGGCTGACTGGAAAACAGCTCCTTCGGCAATTACCTATTCCAGTATTTACGGTGGTGAAGATTACGATGCCCGTCTCGAGCAAAAAGGCTGGGAGAGACAAGGGTTCGATGATCGTATCTGGAAAGCAGCAATCCTTCCACATGTGCCAAAAGGGACTCTTAAGGCTGAACAGGATTATTCAGTTACTGTTGAGGAAACATTTAATACAAAGGCTATCCAAAAGAATGAAACCGGAAAATATTTATACGATTTTGGTCAAAATGCTTCAGGTATTATTGAATTGAAGGTTAAAGGGAAAAAAGGACAGGTAATTAAACTCATTCCCGGGGAATTACTTACACCTCAAAAAGAAATTAATCAGAAAGCCAGCGGAGAGCCATACTATTTTAACTATACCCTCAAAGGAGACGGAGTTGAAACCTGGAGGCCGAAATTTACCTATTATGGTTTCCGCTATGTAATGGTTGAAGGAGCAATCCCAGATACATCCAAATCACCAGGCGAACTTCCTGCGGTTATTTCTTTAAGTTTAATGCATACCCGAAACTCCAGTCCGCAGAATGGTTCTTTTCAATGCTCAAACGAACTTTTTAACCGCATCTATACCTTAATAAACTGGGCCATAAAAAGCAACTTCCAAAGTATAGTTACTGACTGTCCCCATAGGGAAAAACTGGGATGGCTCGAACAAACTTTTCTGATGGGGAATTCCGTGAATTTTAATTTCGACATTTTGCACCTATACAAAAAGATTGTGAACGATATGTCGGATTCTCAATTGGAGAATGGCCTCGTGCCAGATATCGCTCCGGAATATGTGCCATTTGGAGATGGCTTCCGTGATTCTCCCGAATGGGGAAGCGCTTCTGTTATTTTACCATGGCTGGTACATAAATGGTATGGAGATCAGTCGGTTATGGAAAAGGCCTGGCCAATGATGACCCGTTATGTAAAATACCTGGGAACCAAGGCAAATAATCATATTCTCTCGTACGGCCTTGGTGACTGGTACGACCTGGGGCCTAAAGATCCCGGACCGGCACAGCTCACTCCACGCGAGCTTACGGCAACCGCAATTTATTATTACGATCTTAAATTGCTCGCACAAATGGCAGAAGTACTCCATAAAGACCAGGAGAAAAGCTTTTATTTTGATTGGTCAGAGAAAGTGAAACTAGCTTTCAATAATAAATTCTTTAATACTAAAACCAACGTATATTCAACCGGAAGCCAGACAGCCATGTCGATGCCACTTTGTTTTGGACTGGTTGATGAAAAGATCAAAGAACAAGTTCTGAATAACCTGGTTGATTCAATCATTACCGGCAATAAGGCCCTCACCGCAGGAGATATTGGATTTCATTACCTTATTGAAGCTCTGACAAAAAACGGAAAATCACAGTTGTTATTCGAAATGAACGCACGCGACGATGTTCCCGGATATGGTTTCCAATTAAAAAGAGGAGCAACTTCATTAACCGAATCCTGGTCAGCAAATGAAATATCCTCTAACAATCATATGATGTTAGGCCACTTGATGGAGTGGTTTTATGAAAGCTTAGGCGGAATTGATCAACAGTCAAATTCCTATGGTTTCAAAGAAATACTTATAAAGCCTGAAATGGTTGGAGATATTAATTTTGCAAACACTTCGTATCAGTCACCTTATGGCCAAATTATATGTAACTGGGAAAAACGAAAGGATTTTACCCTTATTAACGTTGAAATTCCTGCTAATTCATCAGCAACATTGTTTCTTCCTGTAAATGAAACCTCAATCGTTACGGAAGGGGACAAAGTATTAGGGAAATCTTCCGATGTTCAGGTTTTGAAAAGGGGGAATGGACAACTTATATGCTATATCGGGTCGGGAAAGTATTCCTTCAGGATAACTAAATAACTTCGTAAAACTAATTTAATTTTACTGCTATGTGTCTTTAATAGAAGAACATATTTTTAAAAAACTTAATTTATTGAAAATGACAAAAGTGGGTTTATTTGGAATTGGACTGGATACATACTGGGGACAATTCAAAGGACTATATGACAAACTGAAAGCATATCAGGAACAGATTAAAAACAGGATTGCCGGTTATGGCGTTGAAGTAATAGATGCTGGCATGGTAGACAATCCCATGAAAGCACAGGATGCTGCATTATTATTAAAGAGCAGCGATGTGGAAATACTCTTTCTATATGTATCCACATATGCCCTTTCATCCACTGTTTTGGCTGTGGCAGCGAAAGTGAAAGTACCTGTGATTATTCTCAACATGCAACCGGTTGCCCAGCTCGACTATAAAAGCTTCAACAAGTTGGGTGATCGTGGGAAAATGACCGGAGTATGGCTCGAGCATTGCCAGGCCTGCTCGGTTCCCGAAATAGCCAGTGTATTCAACCGCTCGGAAATCCAGTACGATTTAGTAACTGGCTATCTGCAAGATAATGATGCCTGGCATGAAATTCAGGCATGGACTGAAGCTGCCAGGGTAGCTGTTGCCATGCGCAAAAACCGTCTCGGAGTTTTAGGGCATTATTACTGTGGAATGTTGGATGTTTATACCGACCTCACCAAACAATCTGTCATATTCGGGACCCATATTGAACTACTTGAAATGTGCGAACTTAAGAAATACCGGGACGAAGTTTCAAGTGCAGAAATAGATGCCAAGATCAATGAGTTTCAAACCGTATTTGAGGTAGTTCCGGAATGCGGGAAGGATGAAATTGTTCGCGCAGCTCAGACATCCGTTTCGCTTGACAAAATTATAGAGGCCCATAATCTTGGCTCGATGGCTTATTACTACGAAGGCGTGTCGGGTAACGATTATGAAAACATCGCTACATCAGTCATTGCCGGAAATACACTACTGACAGGAAAAAACATTCCCGTAGCTGGCGAATGTGAAGTAAAAAATGCGCAAGCAATGAAAATCTTAGCCGAATTTGGAGCCGGTGGATCATTTTCCGAATTTTACCTGATGGATTTTAAAGATGATGTAATTATTCTGGGACATGATGGCCCGGCTCACTTTGCCATTGCCGAAGGACAGGTAAAACTGGTTCCGCTTCCTGTCTTTCATGGAAAACCAGGCAAAGGATTGTCCATTCAGATGACTGTTAAGCATGGACCGGTCACACTGCTTTCTGTGGTAGAGAATAAAGAGGGTTTATTTCTACTTGTTGCCGAAGGTGAATCGGTACCTGGACCTGTGCTCGAAATTGGGAATACGAACAGCCGATACAGATTTTCAATCGGTGCAAAAGATTTCGTGAACTGTTGGTCAAAACAAGGACCGGCTCATCATTGTGCCATCGGCGTGGGCCACATCGCCAATAAGCTGAATAAACTGTCTTGCATACTTGGTATTCCGTTTGTACGCGTTTGCTAGTTCTTTGAAAAATCAAATTATTTCTTAAAAGAATTTGTTATAGTAAGAATAATATTACTTTTATGCTTTAAAGTAATCGCGAAAGTTACCGTGTAAGTAAATATTAAAATTTAAAAATTATTTTTTACTGATAAAGGCACGAATATACGACATATGCTGAAGGAAATTAAGCCCTTACCTAAAAGAATGGTTTTTATTCGAAGGTATATTAAATAAGAAGAGATTTCATCACTTTTTTGAATCATTTATATTTTCCATATGTAACAAAAATTTATTAGCTTGGGATTATAATGATTGCAAAAAAATATCCGAATGGCAAAATTCAGATAGATGCAAGATAATGCAAGAAAAAAGGAGCCACTGTTAGCATGTAATTTATCAAAATTTAATCTTAAAGCGCTTAGTATATTATATTTGGATTTGAATAAAGAGTTGTATTTTTGATAACCGAAGCGAAATAAGTTAATTATTTTACATTGATATTTTAAGTCACCTTATATGAAAGAACTTATTTTATATAGTGATGAAGAATTAATGCGGGAAATCAAGGCTGACAATATGTTTGCTTTTGATCTTATATATAAAAAGTATAGTAAAAAGCTCTATAAGTTTGGTTATTCTCTTCTTAAATCACATGAAGAGACAGAGAACCTTGTTCAGGATGTTTTTCTTAATTTGTGGGAAAATCGACATAAAGTTGAGAAGGACTCATCAATTAAATCCTATATATTCGCTATAACTTATAATTCAGCTATTTCCATTCTCCGTAAAAAAGCGATGGAATCTAAGTTTGTTGAATATTTGAAGTCTCTGCAAATAATCTACGAGAAGCCTGTCAATATGGAACTTGAATATACTGAGTTGACAAATAAAATAAATGAAATTGTATACGCATTACCTCAGCGCCAAAAAGAGGTTTATCTGCTGCATAAGGTTGAAGCCCTGAAATATAGCGAAATTGCAGTACTCTTAGATATTTCTGTAAATACTATTGAAAACCATATGTCTCGGGCACTAAAAACTATCCGTAAAAAACTGGGCAATTATTCTCTCATTGCAATACTCTTTTTGCATCTTTTTGTATAGTATTGATATTCAAAGTAATAAAATTAATTTATATAAATTTATTTTCCAGGTAGTGGTTATTACCTTTTACTACGTCTTACTATTGAAAAGCCCGGCTAATCAGTTGAAGTCAATACTACTTTTATACGGATACAGATTGGGTTTTTGGGATTATGTTTGGTTAGTTGTCAGGTTAGTTAAGGGTAATGAAGCGCTTCCGGTATAGGACCGGAAGTGCTTTTTGCCTAAAATATTTTTAAGAAATGGATAAAAAATTATTGGAAAATTATTGTAATAATACATGCTCAGAAGAAGAGTTGAAATCGGTTTTAGAATGGTTTAATAGCTCTGCCTGTATCTCTGAAAGCAAAGCTCTTTTATTGAGTATATGGGAAGAATTGTCTGATGAGGAGAGTAACCCACAAACAGATTTTGATTTTATTCTGGAAAAAATTCACCACAAAGTCAATCTGGGCCAATCGAAAAAGCTTATTGAGAAAGCTGATCAGAATTTAATAAAGTATAACAGGAGAAAGCATTTTTTAAATATTCTTACAAAGGCTGCAGCAATACTTATGATTCCGGTTTTGACATATGGTTTGTACATCTCTTCTAAATACCGGACAACCAGGCATAATCAGATTTTTATAACTCAGGCATATAATGAGGTCTTTTCTTCTGCAGATGCGATTACTAAAGTTGTTTTGCCTGATAGTTCAATAGTCTGGCTGAACCATAGCAGTTCATTAAAATATCCGGCAATCTTTCATGGAGATATCCGGACAGTTGAGCTTACCGGAGAAGGATATTTTAAAGTAGCTCATAATCCAAAAATCCCTTTTATCGTAAAAACGGGAAAAATTCAGATTAAAGCTGTTGGGACTACATTTAATATAATGTCTTATCCTGACGAAGACAGAATAGAAACTTCACTTATAGAAGGTTACGTTGAGTTACAACAAACTCAGCCAGATGGGAAGATAATCACTCTGTCAAGAATGACACCGACTGAATTGGCTGTTTTTCATATCAGTAATAACGAAATCAGTACCAGAACTATCAATGATGACAGGTATTTTTCGTGGAAAGACGGGAAACTTGTATTTAATAAGGAACCAATTGGAGAAGTTGTTAAAAAACTAAGCAGATGGTTTAATGTTGATATTCAGATAAAAGATCCCGAATTACTTGATCTTAACTATACCGCTACGTTTGTTCATGAAACACTACCTCAGGTAATGGAGCTTATTGCCCTTGTGTCCCCGGTGAAATATTCTATTTCAAATAGGAAAGAAATAAGTTCGGGAACCTTTTCCAAGAGAAAAATCATCCTGAGTTACAAGAACAAATAGAATACGAACATGATCCTAACCAATAAAATGATATGCTTATGAAACAAAGCTAATTATGAAAAAAGCGGGATAGTGCTACCACACAATCCCGCCAGACTAAGAACTAGATTTCTGTTAAAAAACTTAAGTAAACTTAATCCATTCAAATCTATGAAAAAATTTCGAGATTATTGTGAAAGGAACCTTTCTGGATTCTTTTCAAAAAAAACAATCAATGTCATGAAACTAACCCTACTATTATCTATCCTGACAATTTCTCAGCTCTGGGCAACTGAAACATATTCTCAGATGACTAAGCTAACCCTAAAGCTTGAAGATGTTAAAATCTCAGATGCACTGAAGGAGATTGAAAATCAGAGTGAGTTCTATTTTCTTTACAGTCCTAAACTAATCGATGTTGAAAGGAAAGTAAATATTGATGCGGAGAACGAAACAATCAAAGACATTTTAAGCAATCTGTTTGATAAGAAAGTTAAGTTTGCTGTTTTTGACCGTCAGGTTGTTCTCACCTCAGATGACCAATCTGAAATACTTTCAGAATATCAACAAAAACAAATTACGGGAACCATTACCGATGAATCAGGGAACAAGTTGGCGGGTGTTACCATTCTTATCAAAGGAACCACTAACGGAATTCTTACTGACGCGTCAGGTAAATACATTTTAAATGATGTTCCTCAGGACGCTACGTTAATATTCTCTTTTATAGGAATGGCCACACAGGAAATTCCCTTAAATGGCAGAACAAAAGTAGATGTAATAATGGCAGAAGCGGCTGTCGGACTTAATGAAGTGGTCGTAGTTGGCTACGGAACAGAGAAAAAAGCAGATCTTACAGGCGCAGTAGCTCAGGTAAATTCTACGGTTTTAGAAAGTCGTCCGCTCGTCAATCTAGGACAAGGCCTTGAGGGTACTATTTCAAACCTACAGGTATCTCAGAGCAGTTATTCACCAGGATCCGGAGCAGCATTCAATATCCGGGGTTATACATCTATAAATGGGGGCAGCCCTCTCGTCCTGATAGATGGCGTTGTAGCAGATCCAAATACACTGAATCCTAAGGATATTGAAAGCGTCACAGTACTGAAGGATGCTTCATCGGCTGCAATTTATGGAGCAAGAGCTGCTTACGGTGTGATACTTATTACTACAAAAAAAGGTAAAAAAGATCAGAAATCGACTTTAACGATTTCAAGCTCTTATTCTATCCAACATCCGACCAATGTTCCACAAATGGCTGATAGCAAGCAGTATCTTGATTTTGTTAATCAAGCCAGTATGAATACAACTGGAGTATTACAGTTTGATCAAAGAACTACGCAGCATATTCTAGCTTATTATAATGATCCTGCTCATAATTCGGATGTTTTCTATGATCCCTCAATTGATCTTACCGGAGTATATAATTACTGTGCTAATACTAATTGGGCTGATGCACTTTATAAAAATGGTGCAGTGAAACAATTAAATATCAGTCTGTCTGGAGGTTCGGCGAAGACCCAATACTATGTTTCCTATGGTTTAATGGGCCAGACCGGAAATTTGACTCCATATAATGATTTATATAACAGGCATAACATAAGTATTAATGTCACCTCTGATTTATCTAATTGGTTGACGGTTTCAGGAAGAACAAAATATTCAAATGGTTATCAGGATCATCCTTCACAAAATACCTCAATGGGATACGAAAATTGGGACATCTCCCCCCTGATTCCTATAAAACTTCCTGACGGTTCATGGTCTGGAGAAGGACATTTTACTAATCCATTTTCTAATGCTGCAGAAGGTGGTTGGGATCATACTAAGACCAATGATTTGTTTTTGACAGGTACTATTACAATCCGCCCTATAAAAGACTTAAATATTAATGCAGATTATACCTTTAATCCGTATAATCAAAATCATGACCTTTATATTCGTGAGTATTATGAACCAAGAGCAGATGGAACAACAGCTCTTTATCCCTGGACAAATCCAAATTCCATTACAGATGATAATACTCTTCGTTTCTACAATGCAGTAAATATATATGCGGATTATTCAAAGAGCTTTTCAAAAAATAATTTTAAAATTCTGGTAGGATATAACCAGGAAACCCAAAGCACACAGTTCTTTAGTGCGCAAAGATTAAACCTGATTGATAATGATCTTCCAGCTATAAACGCGGCAACAGGGATAGCGACTGTCAATGGAAGTAATACACTCTGGGCGGTTCAGGGAGAGTTCTTCAGATTTAATTATGATTATGACGGTAAATATCTATTAGAACTTAATGGAAGATATGATGGTTCTTCGAAATTTCCGACAAATGACAGGTACGCTTTCTTTCCTTCAGTATCAGGAGGCTGGCTTATATCGAAAGAAGCTTTCTGGGATAATCTGAAATCTTACGTCGATGTTCTCAAAATCAGGGGCTCATACGGATCTTTAGGTAACCAGAATGTTCCAGGGAACTTCCCTTATGTTTCTTCCTATATTATTACTACTGCCCCTACAAGTCCGGGAGCAGCAGGCAATATAGCCTCATACATACTTGGAGGAGCTACGCCCGTCACCATGCAGGCAGGCAGTCTGGTCAGCCCTTCTTTAACTTGGGAAAAAGTAAATCAATGGGATATAGGCTTTGATTTAGGCTTCTTTAAGGATAAATTATCAGTAAGCTATGACTACTACAATAGAGCCACAATAGGAATGCTTACGCCAGGAGAAACTCTTCCAGCGGTGCTTGGTGCAGCAGTTCCCAATCAAAATGCTGCCAATTTGAAAACCTATGGTTGGGACTTTGATGTTACATGGAAGGACCACATCGGAGATTTTTCCTATAGTATCTCGGCCAACTTATCTGATGCTCAATCTGAAATTACAAAGTATTCGAATCCTAGCGGTCTGTTGAGCAGTTATTATGCAGGTGAAAAAATTGGAGATATATGGGGATTTGACGCAGCCGGATTGTTTCAATCTAGTGCTCAAATAGCTTCCTCGCCTGACCAATCTCAGTTATATGCGGGAACATGGAATCCTGGTGATGTAAAATATGTCGACAGGAACGGTGATGGCAAAATTACATTTGGAAACAATACACTATCCAATCCGGGGGACCAGCATATTATCGGTAACAGTACACCCAGATATCTGTACGGTGTGACAATGAATGGTGCATGGAAAGGAATTGATCTAAGTTTATTTCTACAGGGCGTAGGGAAAAGAGATATTTGGCCTAATCTAGACTGGGCTGATCAGGATCGCTTTTTTGGAACTAATGGGACTTCTGGATTTGCTCCTTCGAAATATGCCATGGACTACTGGACAACTCAAAATCCGAATGCTTATTTCCCCAATAATTATCTAAGTGGATGGGGCGATGGAGGACATGGAAACAGACAGATTTGTGGAAGGTATCTTCAGAATGGAGCTTATATGAGACTTAAGCAGTTAACCCTAGGGTATACAATACCGGAAGAAATAGTAAAAAAGGTATCAATAAGTAACTTAAGGGTTTATTTTACAATGCAGAACGTTCTGACTTTTACCAAACTCACTCAACTTTATGATCCTGAAGCCAATTCATCCAATTCATATCCGATACCTTCATCGTACGATTTTGGTATTAGCGTTACATTTTAAATTATTAAAATCATAATAAGATGAAAATTAAACATTATATAATTATTATAGCAGGAATACTAGTCGCTATTTCTTCTTGTAAAAAAGTACTCGATACTATTCCTCAGGATTCAATTACCGATTTAAACTTCTGGAAAACTCCAGCTGATATGAAGTTGTTTGCTAACGGTTTTTATACCACTCTTCCAGGGCCAGCTGCTAATTCCACATACCAGGTTTTTTACGACTCTCCCAGCGATAACCTTCTCGCAAGTACACCAGATCCACTTCTTTTTGATGCAATGGCAGTGCCTCCATCTGGTGGCGGCTGGAGTTACACCGACTGGTCAAATATCAGAAATCTGAATTACGCTTTAAGTCATTATAAGACGGTTGTTGGTGATACGGCAGATATTAATCAATATATCGGAGAAATCAGGTTCTTCAGGGCTAATGAATATTTCAATAAAGTTAAAACCTTCGGAGATGTTCCCTGGATAGACAAAAATCTTAATGTAACGGACAATTCTATTTTATTCGCTGCCCGTACTCCAATGAAGACGGTGGTAGATAGTATTATTACCGATCTTCAATTTGCCGTTTCACATCTTCATATCCCTGCAAAGGTAGATCTTGGAAGATTGCACCATTATGCCGCATTGCAGATGTTGGCGCGTGTTTGTCTTTACGAGGGAACCTATCTGAAATATAGAAATATCAGCGGATGGGAACCTTATTTGACATTAGCAGTTTCTGCTGCTCAAGACATAATGACTAACGGAGGTTATAATATTGTGAAAGGAACTGGTCCTTATTCCTTTCAGGGTTATCCCTTGTATTATAAGCAACAATTTATACAGGAAGATTTGACATCCAATCCTGAGTGTGTGCTTCCCCGCATTTATATACTTGGTATTGTAACAAACAGAGAATCAGGAAGTGGATTTGGAGCAGGATATGGGGTAACCAAAGATTTCATCGAGTCATTCCTTTGCACAGATGGTTTGCCAATTTCACTTAGCCCGTTATATCTTGGCGATGACTCTGTGTGGATGGAAATGGCTCATAGGGATCCCCGATTAAGGAACATGATTGATAATAAATTCCTGCCAATGTTTATGAACGGAGCTGATCTTGTTACGTACCCAGTGACTCCGGTTACTGGGAGTATATGTCCGACAGGATATCTTATGGCTAAATTCAGAGATCCTATAGTAAAAGAGAATGATGCTAATGCGACAACTGATGACTGGTTTATTTTCAGGTATGCCGAAGTTCTGTTAACATTTGCTGAGGCAAAAGCTGAACTGGGCACCATTACACAGGGCGATCTGGACAATTCCATTAATTTGCTTCGTGCCAGACTGGATGAACCCGGAAATTTTACAATGGGTCGTTTAACACTAAATCCCCCAACCGATCCGAATGCGCTTATAAATGGCCAGCCACGGTACGGATATGTTGTATCCCCTCTTATATATGAATTAAGGCGTGAGCGCAGGATAGAGCTTGCTTTTGAAGGTTTTCGCTGGGATGATATTGTTCGTTGGCATGCCGGTAAACTCATTGAGAATCCTAAAACAATGGTAGGCCTTGTGGTCGATTCTGGTGTTATAGCTAGGTATAAATATTACAATAATGGATTAGATCAGTTTTCCGGAAGACCACTGTTGACCATAACTGACTGGGACGGTAAAACAAAAAAACTGCTGCAGCCATATACAGTTGCATCGCGCACATGGGATGAAAAGCTGTATCTTTATCCACTTCCATTAGATCAGCTTACGCTTAATACAAAGCTTGTTCAAAACCCGGGATGGAATTAGTTATTTGATGGAGGTTGAGACTTCTTAACCTCCATCATTTTTTTATATATAAGAATACCTGAATTTCAGTTTCCAAATCTGTTTGCAAGGTTTATTATTTTCTTTTTCAGTTTCTATCAGTAACAGGATTTTATATATACTATCTATAGAAGCCTGGTAGATCTGTTTAATTATTATATTAAAAATATCAAAGACGAACTCATGAATAGAATGATATCTGGACTTTCCATTGCCTTCATATTGACTTTAGTTATTGTTCAACCACTGCGTGCACAGACAATCCACACTGCCAGGTTAAAGGTTTACGGGCAATTACTCAATCCACGCGAATACCCGGATGATGCCCGCAGGCATGTGAAGCCACCGGATTGGAACCTCATGGGTGACCGGACGCATTTCACAACGCTGCGACAATTTCGTGTGGTAAACGGACAACTTACCGGTTACGCTGAGGAGATAGAGCGTTTTACAAAGACATTTGATCTGGGCGATTTCATCTGGCCGAATAATTCATTCCTTGTTGCTAAAAACATCCCCGATCTGGTAGACGAAATAAAAAAGCGTGACCTATTCTTGTATGAGATATGGGGCTATGTTCCGGGTTCAGGCTCTGGTGGGCAGTGGCAGCAAGTTGGCTTAACTCCCGAGATATCAAGCTTGTTTGAGACAAAACTCGGAGACCACTGGCTGGGCATGGATATGGGAGAACAGGATGGACGCTACGTTATAGCTTATGCCAGCCAGATGTATCCTTCGTCAGCTAACCGGCCCCAGCAATATCTGAATTTTCACAGGCATATGGAGAAGATAACAAGTGAGTGCGGAAACAAAATGGCCGCTCTTACGGCTATTACATACGGGCACTATTTTTTAAAGGAGGGGTTATATACATTAGTAGGTTCCGAGGCAGCGCAGGAACACCCAAATGCCCAGGTGTTTTACGCGTTTGACCGTGGTGCAGGTAAAGAGTATGGTGTGCCGTGGTTCGGTAATGCCTCAATTTATAATCGCTGGGGAGGAAAGAGCTATGGTGACACCAGAAGCAGTCCCACAAAGGGAACCAGTCTCAGTCTTCTGAAACGTCTTCTTTACAGCCACATTTTATATAACTCAATGCTGGTAGGTTTCGAGAATGAATGGTTCGCTGGCGACAGCTTATCACCTATCGGTAAAATTCAGCAGTCGGCCCAGAGATGGGTCAGGGTAAATGGCCAACCCGGCGTAATGCAAACGCCGATATGTATTATGATGGATTTCTATATGGGCTGGATTTTTCCGGATTACGATAATATCCTTTACCGTGTGTGGGGAAATCTTCCGTACGGCAGCGGAGATTATCTCACAAACAATATTTTTGATATGCTTTACCCGGGCTACCAGAACTCTTCATTTTTTCACGACGAAACAGGTTTCGCAACGAGCACACCCTATGGAGATGCATCTGATGTCATCCTGAGTGATGCACCGGAGTGGCTTCTGGAGAGGTATCCGTTAATGATTGTAGCAGGAGAACTTTCCGGAGGGGCAGAGGTTCGCGACAAACTCCGTACCTATGCTGAACATGGCGGAAATCTGTTAATCACGGCCGGCAGTCTCCGGAATCTGCCAGGTGGTCTGGCTGGTATTGAAAGTGAAGGACATGCCAGACTTTTCAGCGGTGAGCAAAAGATTTCTATTGGATCTGGTTCGATCACAGAGGGCCAGCCATTTGAACTGTTACCCCTGAGTGTTCCTGCCGGAGCGCAGATTCTGGCCAGTGTGAACGGGACACCGGCGGTAATAAGGATGCCGCTGGGCAATGGTATGATTACGGTGTTTGCAAGTCCCTTTGGGATTGGAGCAGAAACCACTGTTAAGGAACCAATAGTAAGCCCTGTAGATAAGCCGTTAGTAAA
>Ga0182019_10000424_pt1 | contig 20923 bp, 20 predicted proteins | sample 812E2MmetaG_FD_120483 | JGI IMG/M metagenome (GOLD analysis project Ga0182019, IMG submission 120483) | Permafrost microbial communities from Stordalen Mire, Sweden - 812E2M metaG | ecosystem: Environmental > Terrestrial > Soil > Wetlands > Permafrost | place: Sweden: Stordalen | collected...
GTACGGGAATTGTGCGCCGTCCTAGCAGACAACGAACGCCTAGACTCCGCCCGCGAACGGCTGGCATCCAGATCATGAGCGAGACCGGCCAGTCTGGGGCCGAGGACTCAGTTTGGCGCTTCCTGCGCCGCTTCAGGCGCCCAGGATACGGGATCGTTCGGAGTCAGCCAACCCCCGGCCTTGAGCGGAAAGACACGCCCGAATAGGCCGCAGATAGAGGCTCCCGATAGGCTCCCTTCGGCCCCTGCTGGGTGCCGGTGATCATCGGTTTCGGAACAGACCGGAGGCCGTGGGCCGCGCGCGGCTAGTGCCCTGGATCTGGTAGAGCGGCGTCTGGGTGACAGAGAAGGCCTACCGCTTGGCGTGCCAGAGCCCCAGAGGCGGCAACTTGCACGATCGTTCCATCGTGCCGACTGGCGACGCCCTCGCAACGAGTAGAGTATGAAGGCCGGACCAATGGCGGGATCGCGATGGCGTGATTGGAGGGTCGTCGCCGTGACAGATATGTCGGTCGTGCGGACGTTCCGAGGGAACCGCCGCAGCATCGTTGAGGCCCAGGCCGCGAGCGATGCTGAACAGATGGCCCGAGAGGGCTACACCGTTACGTCGCAGATCTGGTCGGACCCGCACGTTGGCTTCCTACAGAGACTCTTCGTACTCGGTCCTGCCGGCGCCGACCAGCTGCGCGGCGACTCATCGTTGACGGTCACCTATGAGCGAAGGTCGTGGACGCCCGACGATCAGCCGTAACTGAGCGTCCGTCTTTGCCCGTCGGCTCCATCTTCGCCTGCACCCAGCCGGCAGCGATACTGAGTGCCTGGCGGCCCTCACCGATCTCCTCGCCTGCCTTCAGGTGGTTGCGGATCGGGGTCTCGAAGAGGACGAGGGGCTTCTGGGTCGGGTGGTCGAGTCGTGGCTCAGCCGAGCCAGCCATGATCATCTTGGGGCTGGGGACCCGCCAGATCGTGGCCTGGTCCCGAGTACCCAGGAAGCGGACCTTGGCGCCCTTCTTTCTCACCACCCAGCAGGGCTCGTGGCTCCAGTGATACCAGCTCCGGCCCATCGCGAAGAGACCCTTGTCCCAGATGACCTGGGCCACGATCTCGAAGCCGATCCGCTCGAGGCCCTGTGCCACTTCGCCGGCATGGACGCCGGCGTGCCAGATGTAGCCGACGGCGAGGCTGGGTACGAGTTCAAACGCCTCGGACCAGTCGACTCTGGTGTCACCGCTCATCGTCGTGTTGCGGGCGCCCGCCTTGCGCATGGACGCCTTCTCGGCTGGTCCGAGGGCGTTGTACACCCCGTCGCGCCAGGAAGCGTCGTAGCTGACGCCATAAGGCGGATCGGTCGCCAGCAGGCGCGGTTCCGCGCCATCGAGCAATCGCGCTACGGCGTCTGGATCGGTGGCGTCGCCGCACAGGAGTCGATGGTCGCCGAGAACCCACAGATCGCCGAGCTTGGCCCGCGGGGCGCGGGTCGCCTCCGCCAGGGCCTCATCGAGATCGAAGCTCTCGACTCGTTCGCGCTTCTCGCGGACCTCGAGCGAGCGCCGCAGATCGGCGATCTCGTCTTCCCCGAAGCCCGACAGGCTTAGGTCGACGTCCGGGCTCTACTGCAGGTCGGCCAGGAGCCGGGCCAGGAGTGGCTCGTCCCAGGAGCCTGAGATCTTGTTCAGCGCCAGGTTCAGAAGCCGTGCCTGCTCGACGGAGAGGTCGAGGTAGGTCACCGGAACGGTGGCGAGGCCGAGACGCCTGGCAGCAACCAGACGCTGGTGACCGCCGATGACGGTGCTGTCTTCCTTGCGAGCCAGGACTGGCTGTACGAACCCGAACTGGCGGATGCTGCGCTCCAGGGAGTCCAGCTCCTCGTCGGAGATCCGCCTTGGGTTGACCGGGTCCGGACGAAGGAGGTCGATCGGAACTTGCTCGATGACGAGGGCAGGTGCGCTGAGGGCGACGCTCATGCGATGCGCTCCCCCACTCCGTCCGAGCGGAGCGTCTCGTCTCCCTCAGGCTGCGCTCGTCCACCGACGCATGAGAACGAAATCGATGTCTTGAAACCTCTCGCCCCGACCAAACTCACCAATCGATGCCCTTAGCTCGTACACGGGCGGTAGTGCGGCGTTGAGGCCCAGTTCGATTGCGTCTGGCGTGAGTTCGTAGATCATTTGTTCGAATCCTATCACTTCGGCTCTGGCAAACAAGCCAAGAGCTAGAGCCTGGCGTCCGTCGGGCCCCGAATCGGCCCACAGCTTCGGTAGCGAGCGCAGGTAGGCCACGGTGGCAAAAGCCACTTCACCCGCTCGTGGTCCGGGCCCAAGAAGCCTAGCCCGCGCAAAGAGACCGACGGGCCGGGATAACAGCCCGTCGGTCTTGTCAACTCCGGGGCGGTCGCTCCGGGCTATATCGGCCTGACTTAGCGGCTGATGCTCCGTCGCTGCATTTCGACTGCGGCGAGACCCAGCCCGCCGAAGGCGAGGCAGATAAGCAGTGCGAACAGCGGCGTCGCGTTGTTGCCTGAGTCGGTGCCGCCGGTGCTTGTAGGCGGCGGCGTGGTTCCGGGCGTGGCCGTCTCGCCCTGGAAAGAGTCGAACGGGGTTGGGCAGGACGTGTCGGTCGCGACTGCGGCCGCATCGGCGACCCCTACTACGCACTGCGTTGGGGTCGCCACCGGGGTGCCGGTCGGGGCCTCGGTCGGCGGCACGGTCGGCGGGTTCGTCGGCGGGAGAGTCGGCGGGTCCGTGGGAGCCTGGGTCGGTGGGACGGTTGGCGTCGAGCAGGCTCCGCCGCTCCATGTCGCCGAGTTCTGGCTGGTGTGGTCCGAGGCCCAGCGGACGTAGAGCGTCGTCACCGATGCCGGCGTCGAGAGCGGGTTGGCGCCAGCGGCCATTGTGACGTCCGTGGCTCCCGAGAAGCCGGCGTTGTCTGCCCACTGGATGTCGTTTGTGCCGAAGTCAGACGACGGGCCCGTGAGGGTGACCGTCCAGTTATGGACGGTCTGGTCGTTCGAACAGACTGAGGCGATGCTCGGCGCCGACCAGGCGAGCACCAGGCCCATGGTCGCGGGCATTAGCATGGCGAACAGCCCGAGGGCTGCCACAAGCGAGAAAACGCGATGCGGTTTCACAGTTCCTCCGGGCGTTGGGCCACTAGCGAATACATCCCTGGCCTATGAGATCGGGGCCCTCACCGCGGGGCGATCCGTCTCCGAGCGGTTGGACACTACGCGATACATGAGTGCATCAGCGTTAGTTTCAGGGGGTGGTTCAGGCGTACTGGAGGGCGCAACAGGAAAGTCGTGAGGCCCGGCGGTGGCTCGCAGCGCGGGATGCGACGGGCGTGGAGCCGGTAGGTCGCTCATTCGGGCGAGGCTCTCCGAGCGCCATTGCCGAGACTGCGGATCAGTGCTCCGGCCTGCCCTCAAGGTCGTTGCCGCCGAACGCGCTCTCGGCATTCCGAACCAAGCACGACGACAGAAGCTTTCACCCGATGGCTTGATAGCGGCGAGATCGACGGGCGGGATCGTTCCGGATGCCAATTCCGCGGTCGAGGAGGAGGCGCGCGTCTGAGGTTCGCTACTTGAGCCCCAGGGCGGCGCACGCATACTGCGCCGCACCCGTTCCGTTAGATCGACATCGTCAGGCCACCGATCGTCCCGGTACACACGGGGCTCCCGGCGGGACGCCTGAGACGATGGTTGCTGGGTGCGCTGCTTCCCATCCGGTCTTGCCGGCATTCTGTTGCGCAAGGTACTGGGCGCACTCCGGAGCATCGGCGCCGAAGTACACGAAGGTCATTGGGGCCAGGCCAGTTCCCACCGGACTTATCTCAGATATGTCCAATTCGGGTTGCGACCAGCACTGCCGGATTCTAGAATGCGGCTCACGACCGCTCACCTCTGGTGGGCCGGTCCCGTAGGCTCCCGTCGTCCTCCCCCTCGGATGGCGGGAGCCTCTTCTTCTTTCGGCCCTAGGCTCCGCTCGCCTCGGCTCCGCTCGCGGTGCTGGCACATCCGTGACGGAGCAATCGGCTTCTGGTCAGCGAATCGGTGTCGGAGGCTGCGAGGACGGCGGCGCTGGCTACCTGCGTTGGCTCGTCAGCCACCGGACTGCTCCCACGATGACGGCCACGACCACCACGCCGATGAGGGCGATGTGATTGGGCCCCCGAAGATAGCGAACGTCCGGCAATGACGCCGTCGGACGTCGCCGAGGCGATCAGAACCTGGAGTAGATGGCCTTCCCCAGCGCGACCATCGCCGCCTGCGCCTTGGCACTCGCGTCGTAGGGCATGGTCAGGATCTCGATGACGTCGGCGCCTCGCTTGATGAACAGGGTGTTGCCCAGGACGCCCGCCTGCTCGCCTAGCCCGTCGATGCTCTGGGCGAGCCCCATGCCGGACGCGGCGTAGGAGTTCGGCTTCAGCACAATCTCGACCGCGCTGCCGGCTGCAAGCGCTGAGCTGCTCTCGTTCCCCGTCAATTCGAAGTCGCATGTCAGCGGGGCGGCGCCGGTCATGTAGTCCCAGCTACCTCCGAAGGCCGCGACCAGGTCGGCTGGCGTGACGACGCTGCAGACGTTGGTGATGTTAGACGTTGAAGTGTCTGCGGCTCCGTTGCCGGGCGCGGAACCGCCAGTGCTGTTGCCGGGCGCGGAACCGCCAGTGCTGTTGCCCGCGGGCACACTACCTCCGCCTGAGCACGCGGCCACGAATGCCGCGACCCCGACGAGCATGAGGAGAGAGGCGCGCCGACCGCGCATGGGAAGAGGGAGGGGACGCACGTTCACCTTCATCGGTAGGCGCCCGACGAACGGGGGAAGCCGTCGGTGGCCAGGCGACCCGCTTCCGGTCAGTCTGAAGGCCTCAACGACGAACGAGAAGGCGCCGCCCCACCCTGTGCCCCACCCGATCCGCCAGGTGGGCCGCTACCTCAGCGCAGAGCCGGAGGCCGCCGACCGTGGGCAGCTTGCCCGTAGCGACCCCTAACGCCCGCTCGCCCTCTTCGAGCTTCAGGGATCAGCCCCATGGACGCCGTCACGATGGTTTCATCGTGACGGCGGCAGGCCGACCAAGGCGGGCCCATTCGGGTCCCGAGGGAATGGAGCCGAAGGTCGACCGGGATGGCCGCAGCGTGGCGATGGGCTTCGCGGCATCGTAGCCGACCCGCTTCGGAGTCTGGGTCTCCTCGCTCGCCCGACTCCGGGCCCGTTTGCCGGCGAAGTTGAGCTGGTCCCAAAGAACACCACTTGGACCGTCGGCCATGGGCCCGACGGCGGCGTACACCCTTGGAATTGCCGTACCATCGTTGTCCGGAGGATATGAGTCTGTGGGTTTGCCATTCGGCGTTCGTGTCCCAGCCTTGTTCAAGACTCCAACTGGGGCCGCGCTGCTGTCTTTCCTGATCCCGGGCCTTGGGCAGGCATCGGCAGGGTATCGGGTTCGCGGCGCGATCGCGGCAATCCCGGCGCTAGCGTTCCTGGGCGTTCTGGCGCTGATCCTTGCCTACGATCGCGGCTCGCTGTCCGGTCTCCCTCAAGACCAGAGGTGGCTGACGAGCCTGCTGATCATGGACGCGATGCTGTTCGTCTACCGCCTGTGGGCCGTCCTCGACGCATCGGTGCTGGCCGCCAAAGCGCGACCCGACACATTCCAGATAGTCGGACCCCCGAGCAAGTGGCTTGTCGGCGTCGGCGTCGGCGTCCTTCTGATGGGCATCATCGGGGTCCACGCGGCCGTGGCCGAGCTCGACCTGACCTGGCAGCATGCTCTCGACTGCCGTACGGGAGCGACGCCGTGCTGGTTCGACATCTCGTACCCGCAGTGCGGCCGCCCATTCCCCGCCGACGCCGAGTTCGGAGTCGTGGGCGTGAACCATGGGATCGACTTCAGCGCCAACCCATGCCAGGGTGCGGGCGATGGCCCGCCCGAGCTCACCTGGGCGGGCGGAGTAACGGCCCAGCTCTACGCCAACACCGGTAACCCCGGACCCGATCTTTCCTCTCGCTGGCCCGACGCCCAAACGTCCCCGCGCCAATGCAACACATCAACCGTGGCGGGATCAGATACCGCCGATTGCGCCTACGACTACGGCTGGAATGCGGCGGCCGACGCCTACAAGACGGCGGCCAGCGCCTATGTCTCCCTGGGTCTGGCCTCTCCGGGCGCGACCAGCACGCCGTCCCCGAACGTGTGGTGGCTCGACGTCGAGATCAACAACAGCTGGCGGACGGACGTCACCCTCAACGTGGCGGATCTCGAGGGCGCGGTCGCGTATCTCCAATCGATGGACACAGCCGGCATCGGTTTCTATTCGAATCAATACCAGTGGAACCAGATCACCGGCGGCACGTCTGTCTTCTCCGGCTATCCGAGTTGGGTGGCCGGTGCCGGCTCCGCCCGGGAGGCGGTAGCCGACTGCAGCGCGAAAGGCTTCACCGGCGGCCGTGTTGCGATGGCCCAGTATCACGCCGTCGGCTTCGACGGGGACTTTCTCTGCCAGGCAATAGCGCGGAGCTAGCAATTGCCACCGGGGCTGGGGACCGGATCGGCTTTGGCCACTGTCACGATGGAATGTTAGTGCGCCCCGATGACGGGAGGCCCGACCCTTGACGCCGCGCGTGGCGGGACCGAATCTCACAGCGCACGAAGCACCAGCAGGGGAACCCGATGTCCGCTCAGCTCAAGCGATCTCTCGTCGCGGGGGTCATAGCACTGGCCGTCCTTCTCATAGCCCATTGGTTTGACGCCGGTGTGCTCGCGGACGCCCAGCACCAGGCTGCCCGCACGTATGACGCCGGTCCGCTATTGGACTTGACGGGGATCGCCCACGTGCTCACTGCGGCGGGAGCCGTCGCGCTGGCTCTGGTGGCCTGGCGATCTCGGAGCCTTCTCGTTGGCGTCGGCTACGTCGTCGTCGGTGGTTTCGTGGTGTTCCTGCCGGCGATAGTGTGGGCGTTTGCCGTAAGCGTGAACGGGGCGGCGCCCCTCGCCCCTGCCCCGATCGCCAAGACATTGAACCAGTGGTTCATTGATCTCGGGACGGGCGTAACTGGCGCAGTCTTCACAATCGCCGGGGGGATGCTCGTCTCCGGGCTAGCCGTGATCTGGTCGGTGCTTCAAGGCCGGCGCGGTGCTAACGCGGCATTGCCTGCGACCGAACCGGTGGCCCAGTCGGACGCTACCTGATCTCCTCGTGCCCTGGCGGGCAAAGGCAACGCCATGACCACACGGTTAGGTGGAGGGGAGCGTGCCCTAGCGCGGGGGTGGGAGCATGACCGAGGCGGACGCCCGAGCCGGCCGGCACCGGGGCCGGGATTGTCAGCGACCCGCGGAGCGGAAGCCAGCCTGAGCTGGTTCGCGGCGCTCATCTGGTGGTTGTCAGGCTTGATCGGACGGGGCGTCGAAGTCCAGGCGCTTAAGCCCTGCTGGGGTCCTGAGCACACAACGTCGTGTGGGACCCCCTCGCGCAAGTCTGTGCGAGATCAAGATCACTGGCTTATGGCATCGTTATCGAGACTGCCACAGAGGTGATAGAGCGCTTATCCGGCGGAGGCATAGTGCACCTGGCCGTCACCTGGTATAGCCCCTTCGCCCAGGTGTTGCCCCACGGGAAGGGACCGCTGCTGCCGTCGCCCCCAATCGTGAAACTGGTCGACGTGATGGGCTTACTACCTCGGCCAGTCCGACGGGCAGTCAGCGTGCACGTCGCCGATGGGAGAGACTGCACGACGAACGTAGCGTCATTGCCGTGCGCAGTAGGCGGGGTCGCCTGAACCGTCGCAAACATGACCGGCGTAGGCGCGGGCGTCGGCACAGGTGTCGCAGTCGGAGGCGGGGTGATGACCGGGGTGGGTGTGTGGACGGGGGTTGGGAGCGGGGTCGGAACCGGCTTCGGCTTCGGGGTCGTGCCGGGTGTGTCGGTCGGGGCCCCGGTGGGTGTGGACGAGGTGCCCGGGGACGGCGATCCATTGCCGCTCACCCCGCGGCCGGTCGACGTGCTGGGCCCAGCACTCGCGAGCACGGGCGACGTCGGGCTCTCGCTGCCGCCGCCCGCGACGTAAAGCGTCGGCGCCGTGCCCGGGAATCCGGGGACATCGGACGACGCGTGGGTTGAAGCCCTGAAGACCCAGTTTGTGCCGATGATCAGGGCCAGAAGAACGCCAGAGCCGACGAAGACGAGCCAGAAGGGCGAGGCCCGCCGCTTCTTGCGCGTGGTGTCGGATTCGTCAGACTCGAGCGAGCCGGACGCGCTGCCCTGCAGCCAGCGGTTGGCCGCGTTGGTCGGGATCGATGCGAGGCGGCGCAGGCCGAGGACGATCGGCAAGAGGACGGTGGCAAGGGCGGAGCCGACCCAGACCGCGACGACGCGAACTGTCAGCGCGGCGGAGGCGAGCCACGCGTATACGCGCGTATCGCTGAAGTTTCCGAAGCCGTTGGAGATGCGTGGGCCGCGTACGCGATCCGGGACGGAGCCCGGGCTCGCATCGAGGAACGACAGGCGGCTACCGGCCTTGTGCCCGAAGGCGGTTCCTGCGGCGCGCAACGTGGCCATGGCTCCGGCGATCGGCCCGAGAATGCGGGTCTTCCAGCCCGGTTCAAGGGCGTTCTGCTTACGGAAGATGCCTTCGTTGGAGAAGAGCGGCTCGACCGCCGGCCTGGCCGGTTCTATGGCGGATGCAGAGGCCGTGGTTTCGCCCTCCTCGTCGCGGTGGGCACGAATTATGCCGAGCGTGTCTTTGGCCGGCGCGCGAACGTAGCCTTGCACCTCGACCGGGATCCTGGTAGGCCAGGTTGGCGTGGTGGGCTCTCCGCGCGCGGGCGTCGGCGCCGGCGCAGCCGTGGCCGAAACCTCAGCCTCGGTCGTAGCCAGAGTCTCGGCCCGAGCCGGAGTGGGGAGGGCGCCATTGATGGCTGCGGTTGCGGCGATCTCAGCGGTGACGGCGCCAACTTCCACGGCAGCCACGCGGCGGGCGTCCACGCGCCCGCGCGCGCCGCTCGGTGCGGCGGAGTTCGCTGTACGTCCGGCGTTCGCGTCAGCCGGATCGGTGGAGGGCTGGCTACTGGACCCGTGGGTATTGGATTCGAAGACGGTCACGCCGTCTTCGGGGTTTCCAGAAGCTGGCTCGCCCGGGCGGTGGGGATCCCGCCGGCTGGGAGTCCGCCCGCTCACCATGTTGCGGCAACCTCTGCTGTTCGGATGTACCGAGCAAGTCTCCGACGGAGGCAGCATCGCGCAATGGGATAATGGTCACAGAGCGAATAGAGTGTTTGCTCGGGTCGTTGCCTGGTCCGGGGCTGGGCTGGATTGGGACTAAGCTCATCGCCAGGTAACCCCTCGGTCCGGGCCTCCGAGGGCGGCGCCCGGCCGGGCTCGTCGGCCGGGCGCCGCCCTCGGCCTGCTACTTGAGATGTAGGTCGACGCCCAATAGGACGAGCGGCCACAGGAGCACGGCGAGGACTGCCGAGACGATCGGCATCACTGTGTTCAGATTCGTGAAAAACGCGTGACTCGACGCGACGACGAGTCCTATGAGGAGATAGATGATGCTGACGAGGGACGAAAAGGGATCGGATCTCATGCCTATTCTCCCAGCTGTGCGCGCGATCGGATCGCGGCCCGACTAACTGCGAGTGTGTTGTACCGGCATCACCGCGGCATTACGGTTCGTCATCCGAGCGGGCATCGAGACCCGAGGAGTTAGGCATCCGGTCGACGCGTACCCGACTACCCCGGGAGCCTTTCAGGTGAAGCTGACCGCTCGCGTGGCACGCGAGTGGCAACTTCTCCGTCCTGTTCGTGCATCCCGAGCGCCAACCTCGGGAAAGTCCAGAACGCGCCGCCGCATAGACAGGTAGGAACGACGGAGGAGGCATCGTGCCAAACGCGGCTCCGGCTGGGGCCGCCTCGACTTCAGCCGAGCGGGTGTTTTCATCCTCGCGGATGGCGCCAGATCCAGCCTAGAGTGAATGAGAGGCAGTGGCCGCAGCGTCTGCCTGCATCCTAGCTGCGAGCTGGGGTCAGGCTCTGTGCCGCTACCGCGGCGGCACCAGTTGTGGCAGTGGGAGGTCTTGGGTTATGTCTGACACGAACCCGGCCGAGCCAGAGGCGGAACTCGCCCAACCGGTCGTACCAGAGGCGGAACCCGCGCCACCTGTCGCACCGACGCCGACCGCCGCCGGCGGTGTCGATGTCCAGACGCCGCAGATGGTCATCGCTCCGCGGCAGGGGCCGGGCTTTCTTGCTCGGGCAGTCTGGTTCGTCTTGGTCGGGTGGTGGCTTACGGCCGTCGTGATCGCAGTCGCATACGTGCTGGCACTGTCGATCCTGGGATTGCCGTTTGCTTTCTATCTGTTCAACCGTATCCCGGCCTTCCTCACCCTCCGGGGCCGGAGCAAGACGTATCAGGTCGAGACCGCCGCCGATGGAAGGAGATACCTGACCTCGGCGAACATCGAGCAGCGTCCGATGTGGATGCGGGCCATCTGGTTCATTTGCGTCGGCTTCTGGTTCGGGGCCATCTGGATGGCTGTCGCCTACGTCCTGTGCGTGCTGATCGTGACGATGCCGTTCGGGATTGCGATGTTCAATCGAGTCGGCGCGGTGATGACTCTGCTTCGCTACTAGAGGCTCGCCCGTCAGTCTGCTGAGCCCACTCTCCGCCGGGCTTTCCGGGCGACTGCGGCCATCTGGCGTCTTGAGCCGACGGCTTCCTCATCCCCCGGGGCAGGATGTCGATCGCCAGGCCCAGAACGAGCGCGCCAATTGATGCGCAAGACGCTGCGAAACTGACGCGGCTGCCCGGCCGCAGTCCACCAAGTGCAATCACCACGATTACCGCGACGGCGCCGCCCAAGTAGGCCAGCACGCCGCAAGCGTTGAGTAGATGATGTCGCCGCGACCAGTCGCCGCGCCAGTCTTCGACGCGGACATCGGCACGCTCCAATGCGCGACTGCGATGCGCAGCCGCCTGCCTGCCGCGTGGAAGAGCTCGGTCGCCCGGGCGCGTGGGCCTCGCCTTGCGGTAACCAGCCGAGCCAGAACCCCGGCAACTGCGGCCAGCCCAGCCAGAACCCAGGCAATGGGCCCTCCGACCATCCCAATGCCTCCAACAATCCCGGCAATGGCGGGGGCCAACGGGCCACAAACCGACTGGCGCGGCTCACCCCTAGGACACGCTCGCGATCGAGGGGGGAGTACTGTGATCGGCCGGCAACGCTGGTGAGACTACTACGCGCAGGGAGCCGGCGTGACCCCTTCCATTCCGTAGTAGCGGCTGTCGGTGCCGAAAAGGTAGACCGACAGCTGAGCCACCAACGAGAGTCTCAGACGACTCGTCCACGTGCCCTTGGTCGCCAACGTCGCGGGATGGTAGTTGTACGGCGGCCCCAGAACGCATTGCGAGATGGCGGTGGTGTCGACGTGGCCGGCGAGGGAGATGTAGTTGCGGGCTGTCTTGAGCGGGAAGTTGGTCTGGAGGGCCTTCCCGGCGACGCTCAGGACATCGGCGAGGTAGCCGATGCCGGCGGGGCTGGTCAGCTTCTTGGCCAGGGCGATCAGAACGTCCTGCTGACGGCGTGAGCGCGTGTAGTCGTTGTCGCCGGAGCCGTGGCGGGAGCGGACGTACTTCAGGGTCGTGGCCCCGTCCATGCACTGGTTGCCAGCGGGGATGAAGGTGCCCGTCATGGGATCGTCGATGGCCCTGGGGTTGTTGACGCAGACGCCATGAGCGGCGTCCACGAGCTGGCCGAAGCCCGCGATGTCGACGATGACGTAGTAGTCGACCTTCAAACCCACGAGCCAGCCGACCTCTTTGGCGAGGGCGGTGGCGGCGGGATCGGGAGCGCGAATCGCGCCTGAAGCGACCAGGCTGGCAAAGTTGTTGATCTTGGTGTTGATGCCCGCCGTGCCGCCCCAATAGAAGTCGAAATTGGCCGTGTCGCGGGGAATGCTCAGGATGGAGGCCTTGTACGTCTGGGTATCGAGGCTCGCGATGAGGATCGAGTCGTTGAGGGCGTGTCTGCGTCCGGCCAGGAAATCGACGCCGGTCAGGAGGATCGTGATGCGGTGAGAGGGCGCCGCGGTAGGACTGGGGCTGGGTGTGGGTTCGGGCGAACCGGTCGAGGGAGGGCGCCAGGCGAGCGTAGGCGACGGGCTCGCGGTGGGCGGGGCAGTTGCCATGCCGGCGGGGGTCGGAGTCGGCTGATCGGGGATCAGCTGGTTGGAGGCGACACCGTTGTCGAAGTTGTAGGCCGCCAGCGCCAGGTTGGCCGCGAAGCCGTGGGCTGCCACTACCGCGATGAGCAGGATGGCGATCACCACGGTGTCCACCCTGCTCGGCCGGCGGCGGGGTCCGGCGACGGCATAGGCGTGGATCATCGACGCCGCGCGCCACAGGCCCAGGACCGCCACGCCGATGACGAAGCCCAGAGCGAAGGAGTTGTCGAGGAAGTCGGCCCCGAAGTAGCCCACGCCGTTTGCCACCTGCAGGGCCAACCAGAGGGCGGCCAGCACGACCGGAACCGCGAAGAACGCGGCCGCGAGGCGGCGTCGACTGTAGAGCTGCCCGAGCCCCGGCCAAAGAAACGAGAGCAAGGCCGCGACCAGCCGCGATCGGCCCGCCGTCGCGTTGGCCGGCGTGAGGGCGGACTCCCGGCCCTGCTCGGGGTCGCGTGCCGTCTCAGCCAACTCGGACTCTTGCTCGTGCTCGCTCAACCGCCTCCAGACCTCCGTCCGGCAACCGCCAGCGTAGCTCCGCCGCCTGGGAAGCTGCGTGAGCCCGTGGGACGTCGAACGGTCAGAGGGTGTGACTCCGGAAGCTAATACATCACCATCGTTTGAGTGTCACTTTTCGCCGCGGCATTACGGGTCGTCATCCGAGCGGGCACCGGGCCCCGAGTCGGCCACAGCCTGGGCCTAGAACGCACATGGGCGACGACGTCGGGCGGGGTCGGGCGTCCACTCTGGACCGGCGCCCGAGCGAGTCGTTCTTCCCGACCGACCAGCTCCTCTGACCGAGCCCGTCCCCGAAAGCCATGCCAGCGGCAGGACTCGAGCTACCTCGGCGGAGCAGCTAAGGTGCATCGAACAGACGGGGGCCGGCGGCGTGCGCCTCGACTGAGATGCTTGGGCGCCACGCCCGGCGGCCTGCTACTTGAAGTGTAGGTCGAGGCCGAAGAAGACCAGCGGCCACGCCAGCACGGCCAGGACCGCCGAGAGGACCGGCATCGGTCGGTTGAGATTCGTGAAGTACGCGTGACCCGACGCCACGATCAGGCCGACGATGAGGTAGATGATGCCAGCGATGGACGAAATCGGATCGGATCCCATGCCCACTGCCCTGCCTGTCTGCTAATCGGGTCTGGGAGGGCTTCCGATCCCTGAATACCCGGAGGACAAGCGTAGCGCGACGGTTGCTCGTGTCGAGAGCCTCTGCAGCCGGCTCGCGAAGATGGCATCCAGGCCTGGTCGACCGCGAAGCGGGCGAGGCCGACTGTTCGCCTCGGGCCCAGGCGAGCGGGAGGGTTCTCATCCTCGCGGCCGGCGTCAGACCAGCCCAGACTCACAGAACCCCATCCAGATTCATGCCTGACTTGGGCAAGCGCAGCTAAGGGAGTACCGAGATGACCGATGAGTACAACAAAGGCACTGTCAACAAGGGCAAGGGCAAGGTCGAGGAAGGGCTCGGCAAGTTGACCGGCAACACGTCGCAGCAAGCCAAGGGCAAGGCAAAGCAGGTCCAGGGTAGCGCCCAGCAGGCCGTGGGCAACGTCCAGGACGCCACCCGACGGCGCTGACAGGGAGACCGTCGTCGAAGACGGCATGAACTCCCACGCGCTGAAGCTCAGCCGGAGCGCGAGGCCCGTTCGTCTTTGACCCCAGCCCTCATCATCCCATTGGAGGAAACGCCGTTATGGGCATCATCGCGTGGATCGTCCTCGGGGCGATCGTCGGCTTCATCACGAATCTGATCATGGGTGGCTCGGAAGGCGTCATCGCCACGATCATCCTGGGCATCGTCGGCGCGCTCGTCGGGGGTTACCTGGCCGGCACGGTGCTGGGCGTCGCCGACGTGACCGGCGTCAATGTCGAGAGCATCGTGGTCGCCGTGATCGGCGCGGTCATCGTGGTCGCGGCGTATCGGCTACTGATGGGCCAACGCGCCGCTCAAGTCTAGGGTTTTGTCCCGTGGGGCCGGGTGGCATACGTACGCCGGCGGCGGATGCAGAGCGCGGTCGTCATCCCGGTGGGTACGCCGCCGGTAGCCCCTAAGCCCTCGCACGCTGAGGCTCGGGCGTTGCGGCCCCGCATTAGGGCGAGGCAGCGGAGCCCGGCAAGTCCCCGATTTCATCGGGAGGAGCAAACGATGAATGCTTCCGAAGTCCGTCAAGCGGGCAGCGATGTGTCCGCGACCGTGATCGACGCCGCCGCCGATCTGGCGTCCAAGGCGCAGGGGGGCGCGGCCGCGGCGGTCGCGGGTGTCCGGGTCGTCGCCGACGAGGTGGGGACGCGCCTGCCCGGCATCGCGTCGGCCGGCGCAGAAGGAGCTGCCGAGTCGGTGAGAATGCTCCAGGAGCTGTCCGATCCAAGGCTCCAACTGCTGATGGCGTTTTCCCTGGGCGTCGGGGCAGGGCTCTGGATGGCCGGTGCGCCGCGTCTTGTGACCCTCGCGGCGTTGTCTCCTGCGCTGGTGGTCGGAGTCGCGATCGCATCACGCAAGCGGGGCAATCATGGCCGTGGTCAGCGGCGGTAGCATCCGGCTGGCGGGGCCAGCCATGGCGCGGCAGCGCCCCGCGCCGACTGGCCACAACCCTGCCTTCGGACGCCACGACATGACAAATAGGAGGCCCCTGCTCAGGCCACCAGAAGTCGGCTGGCGCTGAAACATGGCCATTCTTGCGACGCTCTTCGCGGCCATCAGGAGGCAGGCGGGCCGGGTGCTGACGACGGCTCGTGGCTAAGCCAGCGCGCTGCTCTTGGGACGCGTCCCCCCGACAACTCCGTTATCGCTCAGATTCCGCGGATCTTTCATAAGGCACTCTCACGATCAGAGCCTCAACCCTCTCCGCAACCCCACGCCACGCCCCCGCTCCGAGCGAACATCTGACTGGCCTTGTGACGATGGTCCCATTGCGCGAGCCGACCTTTGCCGGAGACTTGTTCGGTACATCCGAAGATCGGTACATCCGAAGAGCAGAGGTGCCGCAAGATGGCCAGCGGGCGGACTTCCCGCGGGCGGAATCCCGACCGCCCAGGCGAGCCACCTCCCAGAATTCCCGAAGAGGACGTAACCGTCGTAGAGTCGAACACCCAGGAGTCCGGCAGTGCGCCGCCCGTGGTTGTGACTCCGGCCACGCCGGCGCCGACGCCAGCGCGCGCAGAGCCCTCGATACCTGCCCGGCCAACCTTGCCCCCGGTCACGGTCCGGGACTACGTTCGCGCGCCGGCCAAGGACGTGCCTGGCATCGTTCGTGCCCAACGCGACGAGGAGGTCGACGCCGCGGCCGCCGCATCCGCCAGCCGATCGGCCCGGACGCCCGCCGAGCCGCTCTTCTCCAACGAAGGCATCTTCCGTAAGCAGAATGCCCTCGAACCGGGCTGGAAGACCCGCATCCTCGGGCCGATCGCCGAAGCCATGGCCACGTTGCGCGACGCGGGAACGGCCTTCGGGCATAGAGCCGGTGCCCGGCTGTCGTCGTTCGAGCACGGACTGGGCTCCGCCCCCCAACCCGGTGGCCGACGCACTGTTCAGCCGGTGCTCCACCTGCTTGTCCTCGGGGCCTTCCTCGCTATCGTCGGTGTGACCGCGAGTGGCCAGGCCGCGCTCGTGACCGCCGATTCGACGACCACAATCCTCAACGCGACGGTCAGCGCCGACGCGGCCGCGGTGCGTAGCTTCGTGGGTCTCAACCTGAGCCAGGCGGACCTCCAACCAGGCGGTCTGAGCGCCGACCGGCTTGCCGCGCTCCAGCAGGGCCTGCACCTCCTGACGGATCGCGGCGGTATCCTTCACGCCGCGTTGCTGGCCCCGGACGGCACGGTACTCGCGAGCGACGATGGTGCGAGTGTCGGCCGAAAGGCCCCCGTCACGCCGGGCCTCACGAGCGCGGTCCAGGACAAGCAGGCTGAGGCGGCCATCGTCCAGAGCGACGACGCGGGCGCCCTCGCGGCGCTTGGAACTGATTCGGTACTGCGCGAGTACCTGCCGATCATGGACGCGGGCCGGGTGTATGCGACGGTCGCCGTATGGCGAGACGCCGCGCCGATCCTCGCGCAGCTCGATGAGGGCCGCATCCGTGTTGTTGTCATCACGCTCACGGCGGCGCTCGTGAGCGCGCTGTTACTCTTCTTCGTCTTCCGCGCGGCCCAGCAACGCCTTACGCGCCAGACGCTCCAGCTGCTCGAGGGGGCGCGCCGTGATCCGCTGACGAACGCCCTAAACCACGGCACGCTCGTGGACACGCTCGAGGCGCAGATCACAGCGGCGCGAGCAGGCAGCGGAGCCATAGGTGTGGCCCTGCTCGATCTCGACAACTTCGGCTCGCTCGACAACACATACGGTCATCCCGCCGGGGATCACGTGCTCATTGAGGTCGTCCGACTGCTGGCCGAATGGGCGCCACCGGGGGTGACCTGGGGCCGCTATGGGCCCGATGAGTTCCTGGTCATCACGGCGACCGGCGACGCGGCCGAGCTCGAGCCGGCAGTCGAGCAGCTGCGGACGACGCTGGCCGACGAGACGCTCCAATTCGAAGGCTCGGAGCGGCTCCCGGTGACCTTCAGTGCCGGCCTATGCGTCTACCCCACGAACGGTGAGTCCGTCACCACCCTCCTCTCGATGACGGCGATGGCGCTCGAAGAAGCGAAGGCAAGCGGCGGCAATGCGATCCGCGTGGCAGGGACGCGCTCATCGGCGCCGGGCTATGTCCAGACCTTCAACATCCTCGAGGGCCTCGTGATCGCCGTCGACACCAAGGATCGGTATACCCGCCGCCACTCAGAGGACGTGGCCCGCTACGCCGACTTCCTCGCCCGCCGGCTTGACCTCGACGCGGACACCAGACACGCTATCCACAGCGCCGCCCTGCTCCATGACATCGGCAAGATCGGCATCCCCGACGCAATCCTCCACAAGCCGGGCCGCCTGACGGACGAGGAGTTCGCCATCTCCAAGGAGCACGTGGCGCTGGGCGATTCGATCGTACGCGAACTGCCCGACAACGATCTCATCCGGGCGGGCATCCGCCATCACCATGAGCGGTGGGACGGTCGCGGTTACCTCGACGGGCTCGCTGCGGAGGAGATCCCCCTCGTGGCCCGCATCCTTTCCGTCGGGGATGCCTTCTCGGCCATGACCACCACGCGCGCCTACCGCAAGGGCCTCACTACGGAGGAGGCGCTCACTCGGCTTGAGGAGGCCGCGGGTAGCCAGCTCGACCCTCGGTTGGTCGAGATTTTCGTGCGAGGCATCCGGAGCGAGGCGGACGCCCCGCTGCCCGCCGAGCCGACTCGTGTCACGGCCGCCCAGGCGATCCTGGTCCCCGGGCGCCAGGTCGCCTGATGAGCCATCGAGCCCCGGCCGTTCTCACGCTGGCGCTCGCGCTCGGCCTCGCCGTCGCCGCCGGCGTCGCATCGCCAGTGAACGCGGCCCCGGGCTGGTCGATCACGGCAACGCCGCCCGCGCTCACGGTCGGCGCTGCCACCGATGTGACGCTGATAGTCACACCGGGCAACCAGGACATCATGTGCGTGACGGTCTCGGTGCCGAGCGGCTTCACCGTGCTGAGCGTCTCAGTTGCCAAGGCTCCGGGCGCGACCTGGGCCGCGTCCAAGGCCGGTACCGGGCCGACGCTGGCAACGTTCGCCACCAGCAGAAATCAGGACCAGCTCAAGAACGGCAATGCCAAATTCGTCATCCGCGTGATCGCGACGAGGAGTCCGCTGCCCGCGTGGACGTCCGCCGCCTACGGCCACTTCCCGCCGTGCTCTCAACCTCTGGGGCCTCCCGTTCGGCCACTACCACCATTCGCGCTCCCGCACCCACCCCCGTCTCCCCCGGCCCCGCCGCGCGCCACCCCGCCGAGGCCCGTCCCTTCGACCCTGCCGCCACGGGCTACCGCTGTCCCCACGGACACGGCGACTCCCAGCGCCGCGCCACAGCCCTCCCCGTCGGGCTCGACGGGTGGCGGCGTCGGCGCGGGTGGGCCCGGCGGTGCGACGACCAGTGGCGGAGGTGGGACGTCCCTCGACGTACCGCCACTGCCGGCCGGGGGCAACGTGCAGATCGACATCTCGGCGATGGGCGCGATCGGCGCCTTCGCGTGGGTCGTGCCGGGCCTGTTCCTGAGCCTGCCGGGCCTGCTCCTCGTTCTCATCGTCCTGGCCCAGGCCGGGTTCGCCACCGCCTTCGTCCCGGTCATCCAGCAGGTGTTTGGCGGAGGACGCCGGCGCCGCACCAGCGGCCGTCCGTTGTCGCCGGGCTGAAGCTGCGTCTCTCCCTCGCCCTCGGATTGAACCTCTGGCGGCGACTATTCCCGCTCTATTGGTCACCTAGTGTCGAAGGTACTTTTCGGTCTCGGACTGGTATCGCTCGGACTTCGGCGTTGTCTCGATGACGATGGCTCTGACGCTCGATAGGCGCATGGGGAGAGAGTCACTCGAGGTGGCCGGCGAGGCATCCGCGCCCCCGTTCCCACACGCAACTGCGTCCATATCAGACTGACCCTGGAGGGCACACCACGCCTCTTTTCGGAGCGCCCGGCTTCAAGAAGCCTAATGCCAAAGCAGACGTCCTGGGGCTGATCAAGGCACTGGGTAGCCAGAACAGCGACGTGCGCGAGGCTGCCGCCGAGGCGCTTGGCCACATCGGCGGCCCTGCCGTCGAGCCTCTGGTCGCCGCCCTCAAAGATTGGGACGTGCGCGAGGCTGCCGCCGAGGCGCTTGGCCACATCGGCGGCCCTGCCGTCGAGCCTCTGGTCGCCGCCCTCGAATGCGGAGACCGGGACGTTCGCAGGTACGCGGCGGAGGCGCTTGGCCACATCGGCGTCCGGTCCGCCGTGGAGGCCCTCATGTCCGCCCTCAAGGACCGGGGTGTGCTCGTGCGCGTAGCGGCGGACGCAGCGCTCGTGAAGATCGGCGGCCCCGCCGTGGAGCCCCTCATCGGTGCCCTAAGGGACCAAGACGAGGACGTGCGCAAGGCTGCCGCCGAGATCCTGTGCCGGATCGGCGATACCCGAGCGGTTGAGCCCTTCATCGCTGCCCTCGAATGCAGAGACCGGGCCGTGCTCTCAGGCATAGCCGCCGCCGCAGCTCTGGGTTAGATAGGCGACCCCTTCCACGGAACCCCTCATCGCGCCCGACCGAGCTCAGAACCGAGACATACGCAGTGCAGCCGCCGAGAAGCTCGGCCGGTTAAGCGTAACGCCGGGGATCGTCGGGGGGCTAGCTAGCGGCGCGGGGGCCGGTGTCTGGCTATACCCAGGGGCAAGGAGGGCCACGATGGCGAGGGCGGCCTGTGGACGTTCAACCCTTGGGGTCATTGACATCGGGTGACCAGTGCGCACAGCATGATCCTGACGAGTCTGCCCGTGTGACCCACCACTTTGGCACTGTGACCGACACGGGTGGTTCCTCCAGGTACACATGAGCGAACGGCGAAGACCGGCGCGTCCTGATCCACTCCCGAGCGGCCTCCAAGGCGTGCACGTCGCCGTAGCCCCCGTACAGGAAGTGGAACAGGCGCTCCACGAGAACCATCAGCGGTACGGGCCCCTCTTCGAGCAGATGCTCGAGGGCGTGGCCTACTGCCAGATGCTGTTCGACGAAGCCGGCCAGCCTGCCGACTGGATCTACCGCGAGGTCAACCCCGCGTTTGAGGCGCTCACAGGCCTGCGGGACGCGTCTGGCAAGCGGATCACGCAGCTCATCCCAGGGGTTCGCGAGACGAACCCGGAACTCTTCGAGATCTACGGGCGCGTCGCGGAGACGGGCGTCCCCGAGCAGTTCGAGACCTACCTGCCCGCCCTTGAGCGGTGGTTCTCGGTCAAGGTATATCGCCCCCAGGCAGGCCACGTCGCGGCCGTCTTCGAGAACATCACGGAGCACAAGCGCCTGGACGAGGCCCTGCGCGACAGCGAGCAGCACTACCGCGACGTCGTCGACAGCCTTGCCGAGGGCGTCGCCGTGCAAGACGCGGAGGGCCGGATCGTCGCGAGCAACCCGGCCGCGAGGGCGATCCTCGGTCTCGAGGTCGACGAGATCACCGGCAAGACGTCGTTCGACCCGGAATGGCAATCCATATGGAGTGACGGCACGCCCGCTCGCGGCGAGGATCATCCGTCGACGATCGCGCGGACGACTGGACGGCCCGTGCGCGACGTCGTGATGGGCGTGCGCCACCCGTCCGGGATCACCAAGTGGCTGCGCATCAGTGCGACACCACTCCGTAAGGGATCGGGCGACGAGGTTTCGGGCGTGGTTGTTTCGTTCTCCGACATCAGCGAAGCGCTACGCGTCGAGGGGGCCCTTCAAGACAGCGCGGTGCTGCTGAACGAGACGCAGGAACTCACCAAAACCGGCGGCTGGGCCCACGACGTTGCGTCAGCGACCGTTTCCTGGACCGATGAGGTCTACCGCATCCACGACGTGTCCCCCCACGAATACGACCCCAACAGCGCGGAGCGAGATATCGAGTTCTACGCGCCGGAGGACCGAGCCACCATCGACGAGGCGTTCAGGCGTGCCGTCGAGGAGGGCCTGCCATACGACCTCGAGCTGCGCCTGGTGACCGCGAAAGGCCGCGAGATCTGGGTCCGAACGGCCGGGCAACCGCAACTCCAGGACGGCCGCGTCGTGCGCGTCTATGGGCACATCCAGGACATCACGGAGCGCAAGACGGCCGCGGAGCAGCTCCGGGTAGCGCACGAAC
>Ga0182019_10000425_pt1 | contig 20919 bp, 21 predicted proteins | sample 812E2MmetaG_FD_120483 | JGI IMG/M metagenome (GOLD analysis project Ga0182019, IMG submission 120483) | Permafrost microbial communities from Stordalen Mire, Sweden - 812E2M metaG | ecosystem: Environmental > Terrestrial > Soil > Wetlands > Permafrost | place: Sweden: Stordalen | collected...
GAGGATGACGGGAGAGCCCAGACCGGGTAAACTCCCGCGTCGGCCCCATGAGCAGGGTATGCTTTGGCGTACCCCGTCACGGATCCAACAAACGCGCCCCGGCGCCTCACCGGCCCAGCCTTCCGGCCCCCCGCAGGCGCCACGCCGGAGCGACAAGGAGTAAGCACTTCAATGGGTGTTCCGAAGAGGAGAGTCTCACACGCCCGGCAGGGCGATCGCCGCGCGCATCTGGCGATCACAACCCCGCATCTCGAGCCGTGCTCGCACTGCCATCAGCCCAAGCAGGTTCATCACGCCTGCCCGGTTTGCGGCTACTACAACGGACGGCCCACGGTCGAGATCAAGCAGGAAAAGCCGCAGCAGCAGGCCTGAGAGCGTGGATCTGGGCACGGTCAGAACCGTTAGCCATGGCCCGATCCGCGTCGCGGTCGACGCCATGGGCGGCGACCACGCACCGCTCGAGATAGTCACCGGCACCCTGTCGTGGGCCCGGGCCCACCCCGCGGACCGGGTGCTGCTCGTCGGCATTCCGGAGCGCATCGCCGAGGTGGCCGGCGGACCGATTCCTCCGAACGTGGAGATCGTGCCGGCCAGCCAGGTCGTCGAGATGGAGGAGTCGCCCGCCCAGGCGCTCAAGAGCAAGAAGGACTCGTCGATCCTGGTCGCCATGGACCTGATCAAGCAGGGCCGTGCCGACGCGCTCGTGACGGCGGGCCATTCCGGGGCGGGTATGGCCGCCGCGGTCCTGAAGCTGGGACGTCTGCCGGGCGTCGACAGACCCGCTCTGGCGGTCCAGATGGTCACCGAGACCGGGCCTTTCGTGCTGCTCGACATCGGCGCAAACATGGACTCGAGCGGCAACAACCTTTACCAGTTCGCGCACATGGGCTCGCTCTATGCGGAGCGGGTTCTCGGCGTACCGAACCCCCGCATCGCACTCCTCTCCATCGGCGAGGAGAAGGGCAAAGGCGATCAGGCCGTCCAGCAGGCCACAGAACTACTCGACGAGGACGGCACCCTCAATTTCGTCGGTAATGTCGAGGGACGAGACCTGGTCAAGCACATGGCCGATGTGGCCGTCTGCGACGCCATGGTCGGCAACGTGACGATGAAGTTCTTCGAGGGGCTCGCCACGTTCATCTTCAAGCTGTGGGAGAAGGAGTTCCGCGGCAGCATCCGCGGCAAGCTCGCATATTTGCTGATGCGGCCGTCCATCGGACGGATCCGGACGACCTTCGACTACGAGAAGATGGGCGCCTCGCCGCTGCTGGGCGTCAAGGGGATGGTCTTGATCACCCACGGCTCGGCTAAGAGGCGAATGGTCGAATTCGCTCTCGATGCCGGGGCCGCGGCTGGACGGGCAAACATTCCCGATCTCATCGCGGACGCGTTCCGCGGCAAGTCGCGCCACGGATGAGCGCTCGTCAGTCCCGACCGGGACCGGTCGATTCCGAGGCCTCGCCGCCGGTCCAACCGACGCAGCCGGTAGATCCGAATCGGTCTGCCCGGCCCGGCCCGCTTGCCGTAAGCCACTCGGTCATAGTCGACATGGTCCGGCTGGCCGCGCTCGAAGTCCCGGGCGTCCTCAAGGTCGGTCGCGGCGGTCCGCTGGCGCGGCTGGGCGGCTCTCCGGTCCGGGCCAGTGTCGGAGACGGCAAGGTGTCGGTCCGCGTCTGGATCATCGCCCGGCCCGACTACGCCCTGACGCCGCTCGCGGTCCAGGTTCGCCAGGCCGTCGGCGCAACCGTGGAGCGCTTGCTCGGCATGGAGATCGGTGAGGTCACCGTCGTCATCGATGGGGTCAGGGGCCGGGGCAAATGACCCCCGCCGCCGAAGACGCGGGTCAGGTATCTCGCGGGCGGCGTGACGGCAGCGACGAGGTCAACTCCCACCGTCTCGGCCGCCGTCTCGCGCTCGCAGCCCTGTTCGAGGCCGAGTTTGGCCAGCGGACGGCGCCCACGATCCTGGAGCGCCATCTGAGCGAAAGCGCCGCCGACGAAACGACGGCGGACTTCGCGCGTGGCCTCGTATCGGCGGTCGTCGAAGACCGTGAGAAGATCGACGGCATGATCGAACGCCTGGCACCGCAATACCCCGTCGTCCAGCTCGCCAGGATGGACCGGACTCTGCTGCGTAGCGGCATCGGCGAGGTGCTACACTCCGGCACGCCGTCCCGGGTGGCAATCGCCGAATGGGTCGAGCTGGCTCGCACTTACAGTGGCGAACCGGCTCGCCGACTCGTCAATGGTGTGCTCGGGAGGATCACTCGCGACCCCGAAGCCGGTGCGCACCGCGCCTCGGATCCGGGGCCGCAGTAACCGTCAATCAACGTTCCAGGAACCCCGAGGAGGGCGTCAGTGGCCACTACCTACGAGCGACTCAAGAAGATCGTCGTCGAGCAGCTGGGCGTCGATGAGGAAGAGGTCAAGCCCGAGGCCTCATTCGTCGATGACCTGAATGCCGATTCGCTGGACCTCGTCGAGCTGATCATGAGCCTCGAGGAAGAGTTCGGGACGGAGATCTCCGACGAAGACGCCGAAAAGATCCGCACGGTGCAGGACGCCGCGGACTACATCGACGAGCACGCGGCCTAGCCCGCTGTTCGACTGATGCGACCCGCAGCCGCTCTCATCGAGCGGCTGGGGCTCGCGGTCCGCGACCTCGACCTGCTACAGCAGGCGCTGATCCACAGCAGCTACCTGCACGAGCATCGGGACCTGGCCGCCGGTCACAACGAGCGCCTGGAATTCCTGGGTGACTCAGTTGTGAGTCTGGCCATTTCGGACGCCCTCTATCGTCGCCATCCAGACGACGACGAGGGCGTTCTGTCCGCTCGGCGGGCATCGATCGTGAGCACCGCCGGTTTGGCCCGTCTGGCCGCCCGGCTGGAGCTCGGCGAGTATCTGCTGCTCGGCGAGGGCGAGTCTCAGCGCGGCGGCCGTCGCAGGCCGGCCTTGCTTGCGTCCGCCTTCGAGGCCCTTCTCGGCGCCCTCTATCTGGATCTCGGTTATGAGGCCGCCAGCGGATTCGTGACTGCCCTGGCCGCGCCCGAGCTGACGAGTGATCGTCCGCTCGGTGCTTTGAAGAGCCCAAAGAGCCGTCTCCAGGAATATACGCAGCGCCTCACCGGCGAGCGGCCGCAATACCGTGTCCTCGACGCTGTCGGACCGGATCACGACAAGCTGTTCCGGGTGGCGGTCGCCGTTGGGGGGAATGTCGTCGGCATCGGCCGGGGCCACTCCCGAAGAGTCGCCGAAACAGAAGCGGCGGCGCATGCCATCGAGACGCTTCGCGAAAGCTCCGGCGGCGAGCCGGGAGTCTCGCCCGAGCTGGCCGAATTCCTCGGCGCGGCAGGTGACGACCACCGAGGAGATTGGGTGGCCTCCGAGGAAGCGCGAGAGCATGCGGACGAGTCGTGGACGGAGATAGACCTGGACTTGGACGGCATATGACCGCGCCCGCCCGCCTGCTGGCTCTGCGCCTGCAGGGTTTCAAGTCGTTCGGTGAACGGACTATGGTCGAGTTCGGCCCGGGCATCAGCGCCGTCGTCGGACCGAACGGTTCCGGCAAGAGCAACCTGGCCGACGCGCTCCGATGGGCTCTCGGCGAGCAGGGTCGGGCGCTGCGGCTGCGGAAGTCCGAGGACGTCATCTTCGCCGGATCCGAGAAGCGCTCGGCACTGGGCATGGCGGACGTCACGCTGGTCTTCGGAAATTCGGACCGTTTGCTGCCGATCGACTACGAGACCGTCGAGCTGGGCCGCCGGCTCTTCCGCTCCGGCGAGAACGACTACCTGCTCAACAAGCAACGCGTTCGGCTCAAGGACCTTGTCGATCTGCTCGACGCCGCGCATCTGGCCGACAACGCCTTCCTCTTCATCGGCCAGGGCATGGTCGATCAGGCGCTGGCTCTTCGGCCCGAGGAACGACGGCCGCTCTTCGAAGAGGTCGCCGGCGTTCGCCGGCACGAGCGCCGCAAGCGCAAGGCCGAGGATCAGCTCCTCGAAGCCGAAGGCAACCTGGCTCGCGTGGAAGACGTGCTGGCCGAGCTGCGGCCGCAGGCCCGCCGGCTGGCCGCGCAGGCCGAGCAGCAGGCATCCCGCCAGACGGCTGGTCGCGAGTTCGGGGAGGCGATCATCGCCCTCGCCAGATCGCGCTGGTGCGAGGCTGCGGGTCGCGCGACGGAAGCCGACGAGCAGCTCGCGGCGGGTCGGGCTCAGATCGACGCGGCGCTGGCAGCGCTGCGAGGTGCCGAGGAGTTGTCTACCGCCATTGCTCGCGAACTTGCCACGGGCTCGGACACCGAGGCCGACCGGCGGTCGGCGCACGAGGCGGCGCGCGCGGCTCTCACAGACCTTCAGCTGCGTGACGCCCGGGCCGTCAGCGACGTGGCCTCGGCCCAGCGCGACCGCCAGCGGCTCGAGCAGGATCTTGCCGCCGCCGAGGCCGATCTGGCCGTCCAGCGCCGTGAGCAGGCCGCTCCGGTCCCCGCGCGCGACCTGGCTCTTGTCGCCGCCGTCGCGGAAGCCGAACGGTCCCTCGCGGAAGCTCTCGAAGAACTGACATCGATGCGTGCCGCGGAGCAGGCGCAGGGCGAAGCGCTGGCAGCTCTCCGTCGCGTGGAGTCCGCTCGTACGGCGGAGCTGGAGACGACTCGCCGCCGCCTGGCCGACGCGATCCGTCAGGCCACCGACGAGCGGGCCGCCGCCGAAGACGTGGCTCGCAACCTCGCCGCGGCCGAGAAGTCATGTGTCGCACCTCGAGCGGCGTTGTCGAAGGCGATCGACGACGAGAAGGCGGCAGTCGCCGCGCGGGAAGCGGCCCGGTCGGAACTCGACTCACGAGAGGGTGCCCGACAGGCCGCCGCCGAGGCCGCGGCATCGTCGACGAGCCGTGTGGCCGGGTTGCGGGGCCGGCTCGAAGCCCTGCAGGCGCGGCTGGCAGAGGACGAGACTCGGGGCATCTCGAAGGCGGCCAGGCGCGTCGGCGGCAAGCCCATCTCCGATGGATTGGAGGTCGAGGCCGGGTTCCGGGTAGCCGTCGAAGCGGCGCTCGGCGAGACGATGAGAGGCTATGTCGTCGGGCGCGAGGCCGCTCTGGGCCTCGACGGCCAGCGAGGCGTGCTCGTCCTCGAAGCCGCTGCCGAAGAGGGCCGGCGAGGGTCGGCCGGGCGGGACCACGCTGCGGAAGCGGGAGAGGCCGTGGCGGCGGCAGCGGCCGGTCAGGGCGGCGGGAGGCTTGCCGAGGCGATTCGCGTGGATCCGATGGGCGTAGCCACAAGGCTTCTGGCGAGATCGGTGTGGGTGCCGGACCTGAACGCAGGCATCGCCGTCCAGCCCAAGCTGCCGGTCGGTTGGGTCGCAGTGACACGAGACGGGGCCGTCATCACGTCCGCGGGCGTGGTCAGCATGGGCCGATCCGAGTCGCTGCTCGAGCGCCGCGCCGAGGTCGATCGGCTGGCCGAGGAAGTTGCCCGGCTGGAAACCGCCGCGACCGCCGCCACTGCCGCTGCGAACGTCACGGCGAAGGCCGCATCGGCTGCGCGGGCCGCCGTCGATGCGGCTCGCGAGGCCGAACGTCGTGCAGGCGCGGTCCGGCACGAGGCCGAAGAATCCGAGCGCCGTGCGACCAGGTCCCTGGAAACCGTCGCTCGCGAAGCAGCCTGGCGATCGGCGCAGGCGGGGCGTCTAGAAGCCGACCGTGACCGGCTGGCCGAGACCGTGAGGCAAGCCACCGAAGCCGCCGTCGTCGCTGCCGCGAGTCCCGCCGCCGGTTCGGATGGCGCGAGGACCGCCGCGACAGGACCTGCCGCCGAGCGTGCCAGTGCAATCCGCGAGTGGGAAGAGCGAGCCGCGTCCTTGCGTGGACGTCGCGATCAGCTCGGTGCCGAGGAGTCGTCGCTCGAGGCCGTGCGCCACGAGGCGGAGGCGCATCGAGCCCGTGCCGCCGCCGCGGCGGCGTTCGACCAGGACCGGATGGCCAGTCTGGAGCGCCAGACCGCGGAACTGGCCCGCCGCGAGCAGCAGATCGGGGCCGAGCGCGAGGGTCTCGGGGAGCAGCTGGCCGCGGCCGGTCTACGAGAGGCCGCACTGCGCAACGAGCTTGAGGAGCTCCGAGCCGCCGCCGCGGCCGCCCGCAACAGACTCGCCGAGGCTGAAGCCGCGGCGACGCACTCCCGCGACCGGCTGCGGTCCTGCCAGGAGCGAACACGTGGCGCAGAGGTCGCGGAGCTCGAGGCACGGTTGGCGCTCGACGCCATCCGTGAGGGTGTTCTGGTCGAACTGGCCGGTCTCGGGGACCTGGGTATCAGGCTGCTGATCGAAGAAGGATCGGGCGTGGACGACGCAGCCTTCGACGCGGCCACCGATGAAGGCGCCGCCGACACGGTCGAGCGCCGATTCTCGACGCCGGTGGTCTCATCGGTCCGCGCCGGCGGTGGCGCGCCTCCCGCGGCCGACGACACATCCACGGACTCGCTCGAGGACAGTGACTCCGCCAACGGCAACACCCTCGAGAGTCTCGTCACCGAGGCCACGGCCCGCTGGACCCAGGCTCAGCCGGTTGATCCGCCCGCGGCGTCGCGGCTGGCCCAGCTCCGCCGTCGCTTCCACGAACTGGGCGCCCCGAATCCGTTCGCCGCCGAGGAATACGAGGCCATCAAGACCCGCCTGGACGGGCTCGAGTCGCAGCGCACGGACCTGACGACCGCGATCTCCAAGACGCGGGCCTTGATCGACCAGCTCAACGTCATGATCGCGACCCAGTTCCGCGAGACATTCACCGCCCTCGAGACGGCCTTCGATGCCAGATTCAGACAGCTCTTCGGCGGCGGTTTCGCCCGCCTGAGCCTTACCGACCCTGACGACCTCGCGGGCACAGGCGTGGAGATCGTGGCCCGGCCGCCCGGCAAGAAGGCGCAGCCGCTGAGCATGTTGTCGGGCGGAGAGCGCACGCTCACGGCGGTGGCGCTGCTCTTCTCCATGCTCGAGGTGCATCCCGTGCCCTTCTGCGTTCTGGATGAGGTTGACGCGGCACTGGACGAGGCCAACGTGGGGCGGTTCGCCGATGCGCTCCGCGGTCTGGCCGAGCAGACGCAGTTCATCGTCATCACGCACAATCGAGGCACCATCGAGAGCGCGGATGCGTTGTACGGTGTGACCGTCGGCGATGACGCCGTAAGCCGCGTCATCAGCCTCCGCCTGGAAGAGGCGCGCGAGCTGGCGGACCAGGTTACCAAGAAGAGCGCAGCGGCAACGGCCGGCTGACCGGGAGAGTTTCCGTGTTCCTCCGACGCAGACACAAGGACGACGCCGCACAGACGGCCGAGCCGGCAGCTTCGCCTGAGGCGGAAGCGGCTGAGTCGCTCTGGCATACCGAGGCGGAGGAGGCGGCTCCGGCCGAGCCCACTTCTTCCGGCTCGTCCTCGTCGCGTACTGCCGCCCCCGTTTCAGACGCGGCCGATGACCTGACTCCGGGTGACCTGTCGGCCGGGCTCGAGCGCAGCCGCGGCGGCTTCATGTCGCGATTGCGCGGCGCCCTGCGCGCCGGCCCCTCCGGCGCCGACTGGGATACCGTCGAGGAGCTGCTCATCGCCGGCGACATCGGCGGTGAGCTGGCCATGGAAGTCGTCGAGCGGGCTCGGGCGCGCAAGGACGAGCCGTCGGCCGAGGCGGCGGTCAGGGCCGAATTGGCGACGCGACTGCTTCCGGGCGAGCCGGACTGGCGGCCGAGATCAGCTGCGCCGGGACAGCCGGCGGTCGTGCTCATGGTCGGCGTAAACGGCACGGGCAAGACAACCACCATCGGCAAGCTTGCCCATCTCTACCGCCACGACGGCGACTCGGTTCTGCTGGCGGCCGCGGACACTTTCCGCGCCGCGGCAATCGATCAGCTGCGAGTCTGGGCCGATCGGTCGGGCAGCCAGTTCGTCGCCCACGCCCCGGGCGCCGATCCGTCGGCGGTCATATTCGACGCCCTCGACGCGGCCGTAGCCAGGCACATCGACGTCGTCATCGCCGACACTGCGGGCCGTTTGCACACCAAGTCGAACCTGATGGAAGAGCTGGCCAAGATGCGCCGCGTCATCGACAAGCGCCTGCCCGGAGCCAGGCCGGAGGTGCTGTTCGTGCTAGACGCCACCACCGGCCAGAACGGCCTGGCGCAAGCCAGGGTCTTCCACGAGACAACGGGTCTGACCGGTATCGTCCTGACCAAGCTCGACTCGACGGCGAAGGGCGGCATTGTCTTCGCCATCGAGGATTCACTGGGCGTGCCGGTCCGATTTATCGGAGTGGGGGAGAAGCTCGGCGATCTCCTCCCGTTCGACCCGGACGCATTCATCGAGGCGCTGTTCGCCTAGGCGTGCCCGGACTCAAATGCGCCTGCGCCGCCAGTTGCCCGGCTTCAGCCGTCGATAGGGCGAGTCGACACGCCGCAAACCTTCGTGCGCGACCATGACCGAATTGTCCAGGCGGATAGCTTCGCGGAACTCATCGGCCGCCCGAACACGGTCGCCCCGGTCTTCCAGCAGGAGGCCGATGCTGGCGTGTAGCTGGGCGAGGTCGGGGTCTTCGAGCAGCGCCGATGTGAGCAGCTCCTGAGCGTCGTCGACGCGGCCGAGTGAGATCAGGGCCATGGCCCGGCAGTGCAGCGAGGGCAGGTGTTGTGGATTGAGCGAAAGGCCGCGACCGGTGATGTCGAGAGCCTCACCGAAGCGGCCGGCGCGTCCAACGATGCCGGCAAGGTCGGAATGGCGGTTGGCATCGGTAGGGGCCAGGGCCACCGCCTGGCGGGCTTCCATCTCCGCCTCCCACACCATCCCCGAAGCCTCGAGCGCGCAGGCACGCGCAGCGTGGGCCAGGGCGAGGTGGACGTTGAGACGAACCGCCTCGTCCGCGGACTTCATCGACTCGTTGGCGCGGTTCTGATCGGCCAGCGCCATGGCCAGCAGGGCGTGGGCAGCCGCGGACTCGGGGAATGTCTCGAGTACTTCGCGGAAGGCGGCCTCGGCCGTGTCGGGCCTGTTGCGGGCCAGTAGCTCGGCGCCGTGATTCAGTCGGGAGTCATTCGCGGCGGCACGGCCGGGCTCCCGGCCGCTTTCCGATCCTCGGTCCACTCGCCGTCCCACGTCCAAATCGCCGTCTCTCCGCATGCCGAGCCGTTGCGGCGGGAGCGTGCCGGAAGACCAGCCGTCCGGCAGAAGACAAAGGCTCGCCGCGCAAGGCTGACTCTATCGCACCGCGGAGAGCGAGAGCTGCGTTTGATCGCCGTCAGGCGGAACTGGACCGGCGGCCGGCGACAAGAACGGCCCGGTCCGGCTCCGAGACCGCCGCGCGCGGTATAGTGGAGGGGCCGGTCATAGCGAGCGAGCGCGCCGAACGCGCTCCCTGGCCGCGGTTTGAGGGAGACATGACTATGTCGCTGGCAGCGTCCCCGGCAACGCGCAAAGTGGACCTGCAGGGCCTGGTCCTGGCCGTTCTGCCGACCCTCGGGCCGGTGGTCGTCGGCGGTCTGCTCGGATCGGGCGGCATGGTATTCAAGGTTGCCTTCGGGCTCCTCGTCGTCCTGCTGCTCGGCTACACGTGGGTCTTGCGCGATCGGCCGGTGGTCCTCGTCACGGGCTTCCTCATCTGGCTGACCATCGAACGCCTGGTTCTGACCTCCGTGTCGGCCAGGCTGGACTCGACGACTCTGACGTGGCTCCTCGCCTACAAGGAGTTCTTCTTCCCCGCAATGTTCGTGGTCGGGCTTCGGCGCGCCAAAGTCGTGTGGGATCGGAGCAGCGGTATTGTCAGGTTCGTGGATGTGGCCGCGGTCTGCTTCGGCATCGCCATCGTCCTGGCACTGACGCTGACGGGTGCCCCATTTTCCAACCGCATCCTGTACGCCCGGCGCTTTGCCGAACTTCCATTGGTATATCTCGCCGGCCGACTGCTTCCCATCCGCCTGGCCGACGCGAGGGCGATCCTGCTCGCCATTGTTGCCGTGGCCGTTCCCGTGGCCATATTCGGCTTCCTGGAGAGATCGGTCTGGGAGAGCCTGATCTGGCGCGACCTGGCGCCCGCGTCGCAGTACTACCACCTCTCGATGCAGGGTGGGATCGCCGCATACGCCGGCGACTTGAATTTCGAGCAGTTGTACCAGGGGTTGCCGCTGAACTTCTGGCAGTTTGGGGCTGGGGATACCGTCCGCCGCCTTGTCTCGACGTACATGGAACCCACGACACTGGCCATGTACCTGGCCATCGCCGGTGCCGTCGCTCTATCTCTCTGGCCGCGAAAGTGGCCGACGTACGTGGTGACGGCGGTTCTCGCGGCCGCTGCCGTTCTCACCCTCGGAAAGGCAGGATTGCTCGTTTTCGGCGTGGCCGGAGGCTATGCCATCCTGGCCGGCCGGAGGCCGGAACTGCGGCGTCCATCGACCGTGGTCGGGGTAGCCGCCGCCATCGGCGTCGTGGTCGCAGTCGGGGCCGTCGCGATGCAGGCATTCGGCAGCTGGAGCAGTGCCCTGGCTCACCTTCGCGGGCTCAAGGACGGGTTTGACAGCGTGGTTCATGCGCCGTTCGGGACCGGACTCGGCTACGGCGGGGACTTTGGTATCGGCCAGGCCGGCGCCGAGAGCAGCATCGGCGTGATGCTCATCCAGATAGGTCTCCCCGGTTTCGGGCTGTGGCTGGCCTGGCTTGTCGGACTTGCCGTGGCCTGCGCCTATGCGGCTCGGAAGTCGGAGCTGGGGCTCGTGTGGCTGACCGTTGCGGTGGCCGTGTTCGCCTTTCTGATTACCGCCGCGTTTACCGAGTCCGCCGGGGGGCTCCTCGGCAATTGGCCGTATGCATTCCTGCCCGCCCTGGCGGTAGGTATCGACGTCGGAACGGCCGGGGAGCCAGCTGACGGGGAAGTCCCGGTCTCCCGGATCGGTGCGTGGCTGGGCGCTCGCCGCTGAGGGCGTCGGCCTTATAGGGACTCTCCGGATTTCCCGCTGCCGGTACGGTGCCGACGCCCCAACTGAAAAGCGGCCGTCTCGCCGACGCGAGCAGCGGCACGGGTCACCAGGTGGATGAGATGGCCGACGACAGCAACGACGCCAAGACCGAGCTCTCGATCCAGGATCACGTTCAGGCCGATACTGAGATCGGCGGACGCCCGGTCGCGTTCCACGCGGTACTGCTGAAGGTCTGCGAACGAGAGCTCTGGCTTGGCCTGCCCTCTCCCGACCGCCGCATCGAGCAGCTTCGACTGGGCCGACCGATGCGCCTCTCAATCGCCCGGCCGGGCACCGCACTGGTCGGCTCTTCCGAGTTCCTGAGGGCCATGGGTGGAAGCCGCTCGCGCGTGTTCGCGGTGAGGCGGCCTGAGGCGCTCGAAACGATCCAGCGCCGGTCCGCGGCCAGACTCGAGGTCGGCCTGCCGGTCCGCTTCCGCCAGATCGATCCGGGCACCTGGCTGCCGCGCGGCCGGAGCAGTACGGGGACGACCGTGAATGTGAGCTCGGGTGGACTGCTGTTGAGGACGGACGCGGCGCTTGCAGTCGGCCAGGACCTGGATCTGATGCTGCCCCTCTCCGGCGGCGACCGGATCTCCACCACCGACAGAGTTGTCCGCGTCGGTCCGGCAAGCGCAGCCGCGGAGGTCGAGTCGGGAGGGCCGGCGAACATCGAGGTTGCCGTCAGATTCACCCGGATTACCGCCATCGACAAAGAGTGGATCGTCCGCTTCATGCTGCTCACAGAGCATCGCCGTCGGGAATCTCTGCTGCCGCGTCCCGCGGCGGCCTATTCGTCCCAGATGCCTTCCGGCGGCGCGGGCCTCGTTTCCTAGGCCGGCGGGCGTCGGAGCGGGGATCGGAGTCGTCCACAAGCGGACCGGCATGAGGTACACTCCGCGAGCCTTCGGTGCCGCCAGAATCCGCGGCCCAACGTTGCCCCTGCTGTCGGGGCGACGGGACGGATCAGGGAGAATCCCAACCGCCCATGTTCGATGCTCTGAGCGACCGGCTGCGCAAGACTCTGGGTGCTCTGACGGGCCACGGCCGGGTCAGCGCCGCGGACGTCGATGCGGCCATGCGCGAGGTGCGGTTGGCCCTGCTGGAAGCGGACGTCAACTTCAAGGTCGTCAAGGACTTCGTCGGGCGAGTGCGCGAGCGCGCCACCGGCGTCGAGATCCTCGAGAGCCTGACCGCCGGCCAGCAGGTCGTGAAGATCGTCAACGAGGAACTCGTTGCGTTACTGTCGGCCGGCGACCGGAACCTACATCTGACCGGCAACCCCACCGTGATCCTGCTAGTGGGCCTTCAAGGCTCGGGCAAGACCACGACCGCAGCGAAGCTCGCCCGCCACTTGCACAAGCAGGGCCGCCGGCCGCTCCTCGTCGCCGCCGACCCGTATCGTCCTGCAGCCGCGGACCAGCTCGAGACACTCGGCAAGTCGCTCGACATCCCGGTCTACCGTGCACCCGTCGGAACGAGCGTCATCGACATCGCCAACGGCGGCTTTGCGGCCGCCCGCAAGCAAGTTCGCGACACGATCATCCTCGACACCGCCGGACGGCTGACGATCGACGCACCGCTGATGAAGGAGATCGCGGATCTGGCGAAGGCCGTCAAGGCGGCCGAGACGCTGCTCGTCGTCGATGCCATGACCGGCCAGGAGGCGGTGAACGTCGCCGCGGCCTTCCATGCAGCAGTGCCAATCACCGGCCTGGTCCTGACCAAGATCGACGGCGACGCGCGCGGTGGCGCCGCTCTGTCGATCAGCGCCGTGACCGGCCTGCCGGTCAAGTTCATGGGCACGGGCGAGAAGACCGACGCACTCGAGCCGTTCTACCCCGACCGGCTCGCGGGCCGCATCCTGGGTATGGGCGACGTGCTGACGCTCGTGGAGCGCGCTCAGGAGCACTTCGACGAAAAGCAGGCCACCAGGATGGCCGAAAAGCTGCGCAAGAACAACTTCACGCTCGAGGACATGCTCGACCAGATGGAGCAGGTCCGGAAAATGGGTCCGATGGGACAGATCCTGGAGATGATCCCGGGCATGGGCGGTCTGGCCAAGCAGGCCCAGGATTCCGTCGACCGGGGCGACCTGAAGCGGGTCGAGGCGATCATCCGCTCCATGACACCGCACGAAAGGCGCGACCCAAACATCCTCAATGCGGGGCGGCGGCGCCGCATCGCCAAGGGTTCCGGAACCAGGCTTCAGGACGTCAACTCACTTATCAAGCAGTTCGGACAGATGCAGAAGCTGATGAAGCAGTTCTCCGGCGGCCGCATGGGCCGGCGAATGCCCGGTTTGGGCCGGTAGAGGGAGCGGAACATGGATCCAACGACGAACAACAGCCAGGTCCCAAACCAGCCCCAGATGGTGCCGATGGGCGACGCCTGGGCTCCGGGCGTGTATGCCGTTCCGGTTGCTTCCGGCCCGCGCCGGTTGAGGTGGGCAATTGCCGGCGCCGTGGTCCTGTGCGTCGTCATGGTGACGGCGGGCGCCATGTACGTGCTGTCCGGGGCGTCGGGCCCGAAATCGCTCACCGCAAGCCTGGCCCCGAAGAATACCGTCGCGTTCATGGAAGTCAGGACGGACCTTCCGGGCGACCAGCACGCCAAGCTGGCCGACTTCATGAGCCACTTCCCGGGGTTCAAGGATCGGTCGCAGTTCGACACAGCTCTCGATGAGGTTCTCAACCGGCTGACTCGATCGATCTCGCCGGATCTCAGCTACACCTCGGCTTTCAAGCCGTGGATGGAGGGCGAGGTCTCGATCGCGGTCACGAACTTGGGCGGATCGCTCGCGCCCGCCGGGGGCGCCGTGTCCACGCCGGTCGTTTCCGCCGTCGCGACACCAACGGCTGGGATCCCGATGCCGATGGCGTCGTTCATGAACATGGACAGCTACTCGGTGCCGGACGTCGTCGCGATCGTGGCCCTGAAGGACCACGCCGCGGCCCAGGCCTGGGTCACGTCCGAGCTCAAGAGCAAGAACGTCACCACGACATCCTCGTCGTACGCCGGCACGACCGTCTATTCGTTCGGTACGGGCGCGAACTCGGGGTCGTACGCATTCACCGATCAGCAGTTGCTGATGGGTACCGCGGGCGGTGTGAAGGCGGCTCTCGACAGCAGGACGAACGGCTCGCTCGCAGACAGCGACAACTACAAGACGGCCATGAACTCGCTCTCGGGCGACAGCCTGGCCCGCTTCTACATCGACATGAAGGCGATCGTTGCGGACGAGCTGAAGAGCTACAACTCGACCATGGGCTCGATCGGCGGGTCCGCGATGGCCATGCCGACCCTGGCGCTGTCGGCCGAAAACGTGCCGGCATGGGTCGTCGCCGCGGTCCGGGCCGAGGGCACCCAGCTGGTCGTGAACGTGGTCATGCCTCGCCCGTCCGGCAGCAGCGCGACGACCGGCGACGGGAACCACGTCAGCACTCTGGCGCGATCCCTGCCTGCATCAACAGTCCTGGTTGCTGAGTTTCACGCCATCGGCAAGACGGCCACGACCGCGCTGTCGGCCGCCGACAAGCAGATGCCGGGCGACTCCTCGGTCAAGCAGGTCGAGGACGCGCTGGCCCTCATCGGTGGGCTCGACTGGATCGGCGATGGATCTGCGGTAGTGACCAAGCAGGGATCGACATATTCAGGCGGGTTGGTGATAGAGACTACGGACGCCACGACCGCAAGCAACAAGCTCTCACTGCTGCAGACCGGGCTCGCACTGGGCGGTAGCAGCATGGGCGTGACCAGCCGCAGTGAGGATCACAACGGCACAAGCATCACGATCATCCACGTTGCGTCGAGCGCCGTTTCGACCGTGGGCGGGCTGGACCTTGCGGTCGCAGCAAAGGGCAATCTCATCGTCGCCGGGATCGACAGCGGTTTCGTCAAGGCCGTATTGGATACGACAGAACCGACGTCGCTCGGATCGCAGCCGGACTACAAGACATTGATGGACGCGGTCGGGTCTAGCAACTCGAGTTCGTTCTATGTCAATATCCCCGCCCTGGAGGATCAGATCGGCCAGGCGGCAATGGACGTCTCATCATCGCGATGGACGACCGACTACAAGCCCTACTTCGACCACCTCGGCGGAGCGGGTTATGCCGTAATGGACGGCAATACGGTTATCCTGCGGTTCATCGTCACGGCCAAATAGCGCGCCGGGCAAGCCGCCGTCTTTTCAGGAGGAAACAGCTCGCATATGGCAGTTCGAATTCGCCTCAGCCGAGTCGGGGCCACCAAGCAGCCGACCTACCGCGTCGTCGTCATGGACGGCCGCAGCGCCCGTGACAGCCGCGCCATCGAAAACCTCGGCCACTACAACCCCCGGACCGATCCGGTGGAGTTCGTCGTTGACACCGAGAAGACCAAGAAGTGGCTTGCTCAGGGCGCCTCGCCCTCCGACACGGTGTCGCGGCTGCTCCAGAACGCCGGCATCATCCCGAAGGTCGAGCGCAAGGCCGCCCCGGTCAAGGCCGCTGCCGTCTCCAAGTAGCCGGCAGCCGCGGGCGACTCCCGAAGTCGCCATGAAGGCACCGGTCCAATCAGCACGCGAGGATGCCAATGGCAGCCAAGGATCTCGTTGAATACGTTGCCAAGAACCTGGTCGATGATCCCGACGCGGTAACGGTCGAGGTCACCACCGGCCCGGACGGAACAGTCATCGAACTCCACGTCGCGGAAGAAGACATGGGCAAGGTCATCGGACGAAACGGCAGCGTCGCCAAGGCGCTCCGGACCCTGCTCAAGGTCATGTCCGCGCGCGACGGCGAGTCCGTCTCCCTGGAAATCGGCTGAGCCCCTGCCTGTGACCGCTGGAGAGCGGCTCGTAGTCGGCCAGGTGCGAGGCTTCCACGGGCTGCGCGGCACCGTGCGCGTCGAGTCGCTGACCGACAGGCCGGAGGATCGTTTTGCCGTGGGTCGGACCCTCTTCCGAGAGGGTGCCGACAGTCCGCTGACGGTTGCTGAAGCCAGCCCGGATTCGCTCGGCTGGCGTGTTCGATTCGCAGAGGTCCGCGACCGGACCGCCGCCGAATCGTTGCGCGACGCATACCTCGAGGCCGTGGTGGCCCCGGGCGAGGAGCTGCCGCGCGGCGAGTTCTACTGGCATGAGGTCATCGGCGCGAAGGTGAGCGAGGTGGACGGCACGCCGCTCGGCGAAGTGGTCGACATGTATCGCGCCGGCGGAGCCGAAGTCATGGTTGTGCGCGGCGCCGGCGGCGAGATAGACGTGCCCCTGGTTCGTGCCGTGGTGCGGATCTTTGCACCGTCCCGCGGCGAGATAGTCGTCGACGGCGACGCGCTGGGTCTGCACGGAGACGACGCCGGCGGCGAAGCGGCGGAGATCGCAGCGCCCCCGCTTACGGCGCGGTCGGAAGTCGTCGACTCACGCGGTGAACCCGAGGTCGCACAGCCGAACGAGGACCGATGAGCGAGGCGGAGGTGTTGCCGGATTCGGCCGCCGGGATGTCGCTCGAGTCGGGGTCGGACCGTCCGCCCATCGAGATCGAGATACTCACGCTGTTTCCGGCGATGCTATCGGGGCCGCTCGCCGAGAGTATCCCGGGCCGGGTTCAGACACGCGGGCTGGCGACGATTCGCGTCCACGACCTGCGCCAGTGGGGCTTGGGGCGTCACAAGACGGTCGACGACTATACCTACGGCGGGGGAGCGGGAATGGTCCTGCGCCCCGAACCGGTCGCCGCGGCACTGGCCGTCCTTCGCCGCCCGGACAGCACGGTCATCCTTCCGGATCCGGGCGGAGAGGTCTTCGGCCAGGCCCGGGCGCACGATCTGTCGGAGCGGAGCCACCTCATCATCCTGTGCCCCAGATACGAAGGCGTGGATGAGCGAATCCGGTCGATGATCGACCTCGAGTTTTCGATCGGGGACTACGTCCTATCGGGCGGGGAAATCCCGGCCCTCGTGTTCGTCGACGCGATCCTTCGGCTGCTCCCCGGGGCCATCGACGCAGCCTCCACGACCGAGGAGTCGTTCACCGCCGGGCTGCTCGAGTATCCGCAGTACACCCGCCCGCCCGAGTTCGAGGGCCAGTCCGTGCCGGCGGTCCTGAGCGGCGGTAATCACGGACTCGTACGCAAGTGGCGGCTCAAGGAGGCTCTGCGGCGGACGATCAACCGCCGGCCGGAGCTCCTCGAGGGTAGGGTGCTGAGCAAGGATGAAGCCAAATTACTGGCCGAGCTCCGAGCCGAGCTCACCTCCGAGCCGGTCGCGGTTCCGGAGTCCAACTGAGCGGTCTTCGCCACGGCCGACACGGCCGGCTGCCCGGTCTTAGTGGAATTGGTTCGCCCCTTACACCGGGCTGGTTGTGCTATCCTTCGCCGTCGGCCGCCCTGGTGGCCTTCATAGGATGCGCCTTGATCGCAGCGACGCTGCGGGCCACATACCCATCGCCGCGCAGCCGCGCCGCCGTTAGAAGTAGGGATCAACTGTGAACGTGCTCGACGAGATCGTCCAAGACCAGATCCGGCCAGACCTTCCCGAACTCGCCGCGGGCGACACCATCAAGGTGTCGGCGCGTGTCGTCGAAGGTACCCGCGAGCGCATCCAGGTTTTCGAAGGAACGATCATGCGGCTCCGCTCCGGCGGCATTCAGCGCTCGATCACGGTCCGCCGCATCGCCAGCGGCGTCGGCGTGGAGCGCACGTTCAAAGTAAACAGCCCGCGCATCGAGAAGATCGAAGTCGTGCGCCACGGCCAGACTCGCCGCGCTCAGCTGTACTTCCTGCGCAAGCGGATCGGCAAGGCCGCCACGTTGCGCGAGCGTCGGGTCAACAACTAGATCCGATCCCGAGCGGCATGCCGAACGCCCGTCGCTCCAGCGCTCCACTAGAGGACCCCGCCCCTTCGCCCTCACCGGCGCGGCGGGGTTCATCTGTATCTGCCCCGGGCTCGGCCGGTGGCAGACTGACCATCGAAGCCTGGCACAGGGCCCGGCTCGACCCGGACTTCACCGAAGAGCGGATCCTGTGGTCGAGAGGCTACCGCCACGTCGCCGGCATCGATGAGGTCGGGCGCGGTTGTCTGGCCGGCCCCGTGACCTCTGCCGCCGTGATCCTTCCTCCCGGCTGGCTGCCCCGCGGCCTGCGCGACTCCAAGCTGCTCAAGCCCGAGGAGCGGCGCCGTCTCGACGTGGAGATCAGGGCGCACGCCGTGGCCTGGGCCATCGCATTCGTGGGCCCCGAGCTCATCGATCGCATCAACATCCTGCAGGCGACGCTGCTGGCCTCCACGCTTGCCGCCGCTCGGCTGCCGGTCCGGCCGGATGCCTTGCTCCTCGATGCCGTCTCGCTGCCGGAAGTGCCGATCCACCAGCGCGTGCTCGTGTCCGCCGATCGGTTGTGCGCGTCGGTGGCGGCGGCCTCGGTCATTGCCAAGGTCGCTCGGGATCGGCTGATGGAGGAATACGACGCCCTCTATCCGGGCTACGAACTGGGGCGCAACAAGGGCTACGCCGCGCCCGAGCATCGGGCCGGGTTGGACCTGCTGGGTCCGTGTCCGATTCACCGTCTGTCATTCGCGCCGTGCCGTAATCGACAGCAAATGGCCCTGTGGGACGATCCGGCCACGGATGCCGGCGATGGCATGGAGATCGAAGACCCAGCCGACTAGCGTCCGACGGAGCGATCGTGACCCGGACGGAACGGCAGATGGCAGGGGATGCGGCGGAGCAACTCGTCGCGGACGTTCTTGTCGCAAGAGGCTGGTCGGTGCTCGGCCGGAACGTCCATGCCGGCCGCAGCGAGCTGGATATCGTCGCGACCGATCCGGGCCCGCCCCGGCGGCTGGTAATCGTCGAGGTCAAGTGGCGCCGTTCTCGCGACTTCGGCGGGGGCGAGGAAAGCTTCGATTACCGCAAGCGGGCGCGGCTGAGGCGCGGCCTGGCGAGGTTGCTCGAGAGCGGGCGTCTTAGCGACGGAACGCGGCTGCCGGTCCTGCCGGTCGCCGTGGATCTGGCAGTCGTCGAGCCGCACTCACCAGGCCGCCATTCGGTTCGCCTCTACCGTGATGCGCTCGGCGAGTAGGCGGTCGGCGGGCTACCAGCCGCCGGGCAGCTTGCGGGACGCGGCATGGATCGCATCGATCACCGTCTTGCCGCTGCCGGACGGACTGAGCAGGCCGGCCTGGGATCGATTGATGATCACCGTCGGAGAGAGAACTACCTGAACCAGCCGCGAACCCGCGAAGGTGAAGGTCTCGATAACGCCCTCTTCCGCGCGGTAGGTCCAATGCAGGTCGAACAGCAAGTCTCCGAACGAGTATTCGATGAACGCCGGTCCGTTCGGCCGCTGGATCCACTGCAGGCCCGTTGTGTAGTGGGAGTGGCTGCCGAGAACGAGGTCGGCGCCGGCGGCCACGAAGGCCGCTGCCTGCGACTTCTGCGAAGCGCTGATGGCGTATGTGTACTCGGTGCCCCAATGGGGCATGACGACCACGACGTCCGCTCCCGCGTCGCGAGCGGCCTGGATGTCGGCCGTGACTTCGTCGACGCGCAACGCCGCCGCGCCCGGTTTGGTGGCACCGGCGAAGTTGCTCGAACTGACCGCGTCGTACGCCAGGACCGCGATCTTCTTTCCTCCTGCCGACAGCCAGGCCGGCCGGCGGGCTTCGGTGGCGTTCGCTCCGCCGCCGGCATGCTCGATCCCGAGGGCATCGAGATAGCCGATGGTCTGGGTGACCCCCTTGTCGCCGGCGTTCCGGAGGTGATTGTTGGCCATGGACACGGCATCGAGGCCAACGTACTTCAGCCCCGCCAGGAGATCGGGGTCCATCTGAAAGACCAGATTGTTGCCGTTGTTGCTGAGGTCGTTCTTGAAGTTGTCGACCGCAGGGCCCTCGAGATTCGCGATTGCCAGGTCCGCGTTTGCCAGGCGTGCTTTGAAGGCGCCGGCGGGACCCTTGTCGGCGGCGATGACGACATCGAAACCCATCCAATTCTCGTGGCGAACGACGACGGCATTGCCCGCCGACCAGGGGAAGTTGGGGCCCTTCTTGCTGGCCACGACATAGACCTGGCGAGTGAGGTTGATATCGCCTCCGGCGGCGAGCGTCCATGTCGAGGCGGCCGAGAAGGCGGTGTGCTTCTGCGACAGCACTGACAACGGCCAATCGGCCAGATCCCTGGTCCGATCCGAGCTGAAGAGCGAGACGCTGTCCACGGAAAGGGCAAGCACGTCCGGCGTGACGTCGTCGGCGCGCAACAGGCCGATCGTGGCTGCGGACGCGTTGACGGCCGTCTTGACCGCCGCCGCCGACACCACCTTCACATTCGCTCCGTGCGGAACCCCCAGGGTTGCGGTCAGTGCGTCGGCGTCGATATCGGCTACGACCATGGAGCTGTAGCCCGTCTTCTTGATCGCGGCGCCGGACCCGGCCCAGAGCGCGGCGACGTCGGCGCGGGTCACATTCCGGGCGGTGGACCAGAACGAAACGACGGGCACGATCGGGACCGGCAGTGCGGCAATGGGCGTAGCCGTCGGGTCGGGTGAAGGAGAGGCGGCAGTCGTCGGGGATGCCGCCGGGAGCGTGGCAGTGGCGACGAACGAGGGAGTCGCCACGGGCGCGGGCGATGCCATCAACGTGGAGCCGGCAACGGCGGCGACAAGGCACACCGCCCCGAGCACGCCCACAGTCGCAACCGCGCGACGGTTCGGCGGCGGTAGCTTTGGATTCCCGAAGGCCAACTTCATGGCGACGAGAGTACGACACCGGAGCGCTGTGCGTGGCCCGGCGCGTAGCCCGGCACGGAGCCCGGCACGGAGCCCGGCACGGAGCCCGGCACGTAGCCCGGCGAGGCCCACGAGGTCCCTCTGGACCGGAGCTGGGCTGTGCTAAACTCGCCGCCGGCCGTCGCGTTGCGATGGCTCCCGCAGTTCGCCCGCCGCATAGCGGTCGAAAGCGGAGATCA
>Ga0182019_10000426_pt1 | contig 20908 bp, 11 predicted proteins | sample 812E2MmetaG_FD_120483 | JGI IMG/M metagenome (GOLD analysis project Ga0182019, IMG submission 120483) | Permafrost microbial communities from Stordalen Mire, Sweden - 812E2M metaG | ecosystem: Environmental > Terrestrial > Soil > Wetlands > Permafrost | place: Sweden: Stordalen | collected...
ATGTAAAATCTTTCTGCGATAACCGGCAGATATCAGCGGATGGCATTAAGATTATCGAGAGTATAGAATGGAGCAAAGAGACCGGATTACCTTTAAAAATAAGCCTCGATATTAAATTGCCCGAAGGGTTTCCAGAAAAATATAAGGCCTCACTGATTCATGTGGCTGACCTTTGCAAAGTAAAAAAGACGATGGCCAATCCACCGCTGTTTGAAATAATTACCTCACACACCTAAAAAAATCTGCGGGAATCAACGTTCCACAGAGACTTTTAAACTCCCGGGGAACGCAGATTGGCGCAGATTATATCTCTCATAAAAGGCATCTGCTGATACCTTCCGCTTAATCGATATACATGTTTAAAAGCTGCTCATAGAGCTCCTGCTTGCCTGATAGCACATCAGGTTCTCCGTTTTTAACTGCTATATCATGCAACTTTGCAAGGGTAAGCTTACCGGTTTCAAATTCCTTTCCGGGACCTTTATCGAACGATGCATATCTCTTCTTTCTCATTTTGAGATAATCGCTTTCATTCAATACTTTATCAGCTATTACCAATGCTCTTGCGAAGGTGTCCATACCGCTGATATGTGCGACGAAAAGATCTTCTTTATCAGTTGAGTTGCGACGAATTTTTGCATCAAAATTAATACCGCCGTTCTTGAACCCGCCGGCTCTGAGAATTACCATCATTGCTTCGGTGACCTCATAGATATTGGTCGGGAACTCATCCGTATCCCATCCGTTCTGATAATCGCCTTTATTTGCATCAATGCTGCCTAGGAGACCTGCATCAGCAGCTACCTGGAGCTCATGCTGGAAGCTGTGTCCTGCCAGTGTTGCATGGTTTACTTCGATATTCAGTTTGAAATCCTTATCGAGTCTGTATTTTCGAAGAAATCCGATAATTGTAGCTACATCAAAATCGTACTGGTGTTTTGTCGGCTCCATAGGTTTTGGCTCAACGAGGAAAGTGCCTTTAAATCCTATCTTTCGGCCATAATCGCGGGCAAGAGATAACATCATGCCCATATGGTCGAGTTCGCGTTTCATATCTGTATTGTGAAGGCTCATATATCCTTCCCTGCCACCCCAGAACACATAATTCTCGCCTCCAAGTTCAACGTTAGCATGAATGGCATTTTTCAGCTGTGCACCGGCATTGGCCACGACGTTAAAATCGGGATTGGTTGCAGCACCATTCATATAACGGGGATTTGAGAAAAGATTTGCTGTAGCCCAGAGAAGCTTCACACCTGTATCTTTCTGCATTTTCTTCATTACAGGAACAATCTTATCAAGACGCTTTTCTATCTCAAGGACTGATCCGGCTCCAACGATATCGGTATCATGAAAACAATAATATCCTGCTCCAATTTTGGTGATAAATTCAAAAGCTGCATCCAGACGATATTTTATCTTATCATCATTGGGCATATCTTTCCATGGAAATGAATGAGTAGCATCACCAAATGGATCTGTACCGTCGCCACAGAATGAATGCCAGAATGCAACTGCAAAACGCAGATGATCCTTCATCTTTTTACCGGCTACAACCTGTTCAGGGTTGTACCATCTGAATGCCAGGGGGTTTTTCGATTTCCTGCCCTCGAATTTGATCTTCCCAATACCGGGATAGTACTCTTTCTTGCCTTTGTAAACCATAGTGGATATTTTTTAAATTTATAAGTTATATGTTTTTTGTAACTGCAAATTACGGAAAGTTTTAGCAAAGAACAGCGGGCGAACAGCTAAACTTCAATCGATTTCAGTAATTTTTTCCATCTGCCATAGGCTTTCTCATAAGCAGCAGTTTTTGATTTATCAGGTTTAGTCACCCCGACAGTTCTGAGTCCTGCGAATGCTTCTTTTGCCGAGTTATAATAGCCACAACCAATACCTGCGCCTCGTGCCGCACCAATTGACCCGTCAGTATTGTATAAATGGATCTCAGTGTTTATAATGCATGACAAGGCTTCCCTGAAGATTTTGCTCTGGAACATGTTGGCTGCTCCTGCCCTGATTACAGACGGAACAATTCCGGTCTCTTTCATGATGTCGAGCCCGTACCTGAATGAAAATACTATACCTTCCTGAGCTGCCCTGAAAAGATGTGCGTTTGAATGGGTATTGAAATTCAGTCCGATGATCCTGGCTCCTATATCCTTGTTTCCCAGCGTTCTTTCAGCTCCGTTTCCGAATGGCAGGATAGAGAGTCCTTCGGACCCGATGGCAATTTTTTCAGCCATATCGTTCATATCATTATATGACAATGTGTTGCCTGTATTCCGCCTCAGCCATGAATTAAGAATTCCTGTTCCGCTGATACAGAGAAGAACTCCTGCTCTTGGTTGAGACTTAGAATGATTTACATGAAGGAATGTATTTACTCTTGATTGTTTGTCGTATTGTTTCCTGTCAGTAACTCCATAGATCACTCCTGAAGTACCTGCTGTAGCAGCCACTTCACCCGGTTCAAGCACATTAAGAGAAAGGGCATTGTTCGGCTGATCCCCGGCACGGTATGAAACCGGTATTCCGGTTGGCAGACCAAGCTCGGAGGCAACTGGTTTCAGTAGTTTTCCCTGGATAGAGAATGAGGGAACAGCAGATGCGAGAATTTCGTTTTTGAATCCGAAATATTTCATGAGCTCGGCTGAGACTCCTTCTTCTTTGAAATCCCAGAAAATTCCTTCCGAGAGTCCTGAATATGTGGTCAGAGCCTCGCCAGTCATCCGGAGAGCAAAATAATCGCCCGGCAACATTATTTTGTAGATTTTTTCAAACAGTTCCGGTTCATTCTCTTTTACCCAGGCGAGTTTTGTCGCCGTAAAATTTCCGGGTGAATTCAGGAGATGAGAAAGACAAAATTCTTCTCCAATACCTTTAAAAGCTTTAGCACCATATTCAACTGCCCTTCCATCGCACCAGATAATTGACGGACGAAGAACTTTTAAGTTTTTGTCGAGTACTACCAAACCATGCATCTGGTACGAAATCCCAACAGCGCCAATCTCTTTCTTTCGGCTGCCCAGCTGTTTGTTGCAGTCAGCAACAGAAGCTTTCAGGTTATCCCACCATGTTTCAGGCTCCTGTTCAGCCCAGCCTGGCTTCTTTGCGATAATTTTCATTTCATCTTTCGGGTAAAAAGCGGTTGCCATGCAGTCGCCTGTTTCACCGTCAATTACAGAAGCTTTTACCGAAGAGCTTCCAAGGTCAATTCCGAGTAGTAACATAGTCTGAAAATTTATTTAATATTTTTCTCAGTGTCCCTCTGTGCCTCCTCTGTGGAACTCTGTGTAATAATTTTTGATAAAAACTTACACAGAGAGACACGGAAGTAACACAGTGTTACACTGAGAGATCTCACAATTTCAAGTTTTGAAATATCCCGGTTTCCTCTATCAGTAGAACACCCTCCGCTTATCAATCTCTGAAAGGACAATAGAACCCGGGGATCGGAAATAAGGTCATAACGTAACCATAACCTGTAACCATCATCGGCTTTAGACTGCAGACAGGTAAAAACAATTGCTAAGGAAAAAATATAAAAAAGGCGCTTCATTATATTATAATGAGATGCTAGCTATTATGAGAAATCTGTTTAATTGATGAATTACGGATGATAAGATTATGCTTAAGCACAATTGTGCTAAGGCTGGAGACCTGGGAATTCTTCAACAATCCAATAAGGGAGGCCGCTGCAACCTCACCCATTTCCTTTGCAGGATAATGAATAGTTGTAAGGTTCGGTTTGACAACCCGGCTGATCGGGTCGTTATTGAATCCCACAACTGCTATATCCCCGGGAACAGCAACGCCGGCCTTTTCAAGTTCCACAATAATTGAAACAGCAGTTGTGTCATTCGATGCAAAGACTCCGTCAGGTCTGGGCTTCATCCGTAATATTTTACCAGCAACTTCAATTGCATCTTTTTCGCTCATATCCGTGATAAAAAGGAGGTCTTTGGTAAACTCAATATTATTGTTGGCCAATGCTTTCTTAAATCCGCTTAATCGTTCTGAATAAACGTTCCGGAGCATATTGCCGCCAATGTGCACAATCCTCCTGCAGCCTTGAGCAATCAAATGAGAAGTTGCTTCATATGCAGCCTTGTAATTATCTATTACGATCCTTATACATTCATGGCAATCTGCAACCCTGTCGAAGAATACGACAGGGATGTCTTTTTTGATGAAAATATTGAAATGCTCAAAGTTTTTAGTATCGAAAGCAAGGGATACGATCAAACCATCAACCCTGCTGTTGAAAAGAGTGGATGCACACAAGATTTCCTTTCTCCACGATTCCTGTGATTGGCTTATTATAAGTCCATACCCGTTTTCTGAAGCTACCTTTTCAAGTCCGGAAAACACCGAAGCAATGAAATAACTATCAAGCCTGTGTACAACAACCCCAATTGTATTTGAACGTCTTTGACGTAAATTGCTGGCAAAATTATTATGTCTGTAGCCCATTTCACCGGCAGTTGCAATAATCTTTCTCTTGGTCTCTTTTTTTATGTGGGGATGATCCTTAAGAGCCCTGCTTACGGTGGATGGCGAAATATTTAATGCTTTTGCAATATCGTATATTGTAACTTCGCTGGTGCTTTTCATGGAGTCTAATTTATATCAAAAATAGAAATAAATGGTAGATTTTGAAACATTACAACCAATTTTTCTGCAATCGGTTGCATTTTATTATTAAATTAATTAAACCTTTTGCTGTTATGGATCTGAATGAATACTTTTGTAGGTGAGATAATGACAAAAATGCAAAGGCTTCTTTTAATTGCTATTCTCGCAGCTATATCGCTTAATGAGATGCAATCCCAGCCGACTTTCGGCACAAAATCTTTCATAGCTACAGACAAAGGCTCCCTTTCTATATTTTCAAAAGGAACTGTGGCTCAACTTGTTGTAAGCTCAAATGACTGGCCCGGCGTAATAAGGGCTTTTACTGACCTGCGGAATGACATAGGTAAGGTTACTTCGTCCATTCCTGTCCTGTCGTCTGATAAGATCCCAAAATCCAAAGACATTATTATTGCAGGAACAATCGGGAAAAGCAAACTCATAAACGAACTGATAAAGAGTAAAAAGATTGATGTTACCGACATTGAAGGAAAATGGGAGACATTCCTGATCCAGGTGGTGGATAACCCGTTTCGTGGTGTCAGCAAGGCACTTGTAATTGCAGGAAGCGACAAGAGAGGCACAATCTTTGGAATTTATGAAGTATCCCGACAGATAGATGTTTCGCCCTGGTACTGGTGGGCAGATGTCCCTGTCAGTCATAAAGATGCTTTATACGCGCTGCCTGGCAGATATGTCCAGGGATCCCCTTCGGTAAAGTACCGTGGCATTTTCCTGAATGATGAAGCTCCCGATCTTTCAAATTGGATAAGGTATAAATATGGAAGCGTTCTCCCCAGGGAAAATCCTCCCGTGCCTTCCAACGTTGCGAATTATGGTCACGAATTCTATACCAGGCTTTTTGAGCTTATGCTCAGGCTGAAAGCCAATTACCTATGGCCCGCGATGTGGAATAATGCCTTTAATGAAGATGATACCCTGAACCCTAAGCTTGCCGATGAGTACGGAATAGTTATGGGGAACTCGCACCAGGAACCTATGCTGCGTGCACAGAAAGAGTGGGATCGCCGTTACCAGAGAAGCGTTGGCAGCTGGAATTATGCTAAAAATCCTGATCTACTTGAATCGTTCTGGAAAGAAGGGATTAACAGGAACCGGAATTATGAGAGTATTATTACAATTGGCTTGAGGGGAGCAAACGATACTCCAATGGCTCCCGGAGGACCTGAAACTAATAAAACACTTCTGGAGAAAATTGTTGATATCCAGCGTAAAATAATAGCCGGGGAGATGAATTCAGACGTCACTAAGGTTCCCCAGCTATGGTGTCTTTACAAGGAGGTCCAGGATTATTATAATTCAGGTATGAGAGTCCCGGACGATGTAACACTCCTATGGGCAGAGGATAACTGGGGCAACATAAGGCGGCTTCCGACTGATGAAGAAAGAAAACGGAGTGGCGGTGCCGGGATTTATTATCATTTTGATTACCATGGAGGGCCAAGAAGCTACCAATGGATAAACTCGAACCCAATTCCGAAAATATGGGACCAGATGTCTCTTGCAAAACAATACGGCGCAGACAGGATCTGGATCGTAAATGTCGGCCACTTTAAGGGTTATGAATTCCCGATAGAATATTTCCTGGATCTTGCATGGAATACTGATCAATTGACCGGTGAAAATATAGATGAATATACAAGGGATTGGGCTGCAAGGGAATTTGGCCCGGAGTTTGCTTCAGATGTTGCTGACATAATGTCGCTCTATACGAAATACAACGGGCGCAGAAAACCGGAGCTTCTTTCACCTTCCACCTACAGCATAACCAGTTATAATGAAGGAGAAAAAGTAGTCAGCGATTATAACTCGCTTGCAGCAAAAGCCGAGGAATTGTATAAAAAGCTTCCAGCAGAGAAACATGATGCGTTCTATCAGCTTATCCTATTCCCGGTCAAAGCATCGGCCCTGGTGAATGAACTATATGTCACTGCAGGTAAGAATGATCTTTATTTCAGACAGGGACGTGCCGCCACTAATACTTTGGCTGGTCATGCACGCCTGCTCTTCAGCCAGGACACCAGTCTGATGGGATATTATAATCGTAGTTTTGCCGGCGGAAAATGGAACCACTTTATGGACCAGTCGCATCTTGGTTATACTTCGTGGGCTGATCCTCCGGTAAACAGTCTGAGAGCCATAAACCTGAAACAGGTTGATATTCCTGCCGGAGCAAAAATGGGGATCTCGGTTGAAGGTTCAGATGAAGCGTGGCCTGGTTCTGAGAATATACCCATCCTTCCTGAATTCGATGTTTATACAAATAAAAATAACTATATTGATATTTTTAACAGGGGAAATACACCTTTTAAGTTCACTGCATCATCTGATGATCCCTGGATAATAGTCAGCAAATCAAGCGGGAACATTGATGAGGAGGAACGGATTCTGGTCTCAGTGGACTGGGACAAAGCAGGGCGCAGACATACCACCGGAATTATAAGCATTTCAGGTGCCGGGACGACTGTAAATGTAAAAGTGCAAGCTTTTAAACCTGATCAACCGTTGCCCGAATCTGTAAATGGATTCGTTGAAACCGAAGGAGTTGTTTCAATTGAAGCGGAACATTATTCTAAAAACACAGCCACAGGGAATCGTTTCTGGAGCATAATTGAAAATTATGGCCATACTCTTTCCTCACTGAGGGCAAATGCTCCTGCAAATGCCTACCCTGCTTCTCCGGGGATAGATTCTCCATGTCTGGAATATAACATTTACTTTTTCAGTGTCGGAACTTTTGAAGTAAAGCCTGTTTTCTCTCCTACTTTAAACTTCATGCCAGGACGAGGGCTTCAATATGCTGTCTCATTTGATGATCAGCCTGCACAGATACTGACCCTAGTTCCTGAAAACTACAACGCACAGAACGGAAATACCGACTGGGAAAAATCAGTAAGCGATAACTACAGGATGAGTCCATCTAATCACATGATAGCTTCTCCCGGATATCATACTTTAAAAATATGGATGGTCGATCCCGGAGTAGTGATCCAGAAAATTATAATTAATACAGGTGGTTTAAAATCAAGCTATCTTGGTCCTACAGAAAGTTATCACGGAAAATAGAAATAGTGAATAACGCTAAAACAGAATAAGATGCAAAAAGCTAAAAATAAAACCAATTCATGAAGTAAATTTGTCAATACTTCGGTAAAGGCATCTCTTTTTTCGGTTTTAGCTTTAAAAGGTATCCCGGCAAGTGCTATCGGGAAGAATCCTTCCGACGATAGGATCAACATCGGATGGATCGGTAACGGAAAGCAGTTAGAAAATATAAGAACACTAAATTAAAACCTCTGTGGACTCAGTGGAATTTTTTCAATTCTTTAAGTTACACTGAGGTTCATTTGAAATATCTCTTTGCAAACTGGATAAAATACGGCCAGTTAGGTCCGGTTGTATGTCCTCCTGAATGCTGCCTGAAAGCAATATCACCGTTGATAAGTGAAGTTTCAATTGCAGGCATCTCTGTAGTACCCATTCCTTTCTTACCAAGCAGTTCATAAACAGGACTTGCTAATGCGCCACCAAGGAACATGCCTTTTCCATCGACCCATCCTCCCTCAACCGTTGGTGAACCTGCACTTATAAATACCGGACGGGGAGCACACATAGCTACGAGCTCATGAGAATCGACGGGAAGATCATTCTGAGTTAAAGGATCTGCAGCATATTTTATAAAATTGCCTGCGAACCAGTGGTATTCACCTGAACCTGCAAGATTTTCAACCTGTTCGCCGAATATACGACGGTATAGCTTTGTCCCTCCGGCTCCTGAAGAACCAATAAATCCTATAGCAAACCTTTCATCATATGCCATAGTTACGATAGCTGCCTTGCCATATCTCGAAAGACCTTCAATTCCTACTTTCTTTGCATCAACGGTTTTGTCAGTTTCAAAGTAATCCATAGCCCTGTCAGCTCCCCAGGCCCAAGCCCTGAGTGAACCCCAGTCGTCGGGTGTACGGGGAGCTCCTTTATTAACAAGGCCAATGATGCCGCTTCTCAGTCCTGCACCATTATCAGCCTGGATGCTTCCGGGGGCAATTATTGCATAGCCCCAGCCAGCTTCAAGAACCTGCTGCTGCCATGTAGGACCGGCAGGCATCTGAGGTCTGGGAGTGGTCGGCTGCAGACGATTAGCCTGTATAGTTGCAGGTCGTGCTACTGCCTGGAAAATAAAACCGAATTCCATGATCACAGGTACAGGACCTTTTACTGCAACAGGTGTCGCCAGTGTAAGGTCAATGTTTACCAATATTGAAGGACACAGAGAGTTATCGACATGCCCACATAGTTTTTTGGCAACTACCGGTATTGTTCCGACAGTATCATTTGTGACACTTACCACTTCCCATGTAACTTTAGGAACGCTGGCAGGAACACGTCCATAAATCTCCCTGTCAAAATATTCCTTTATCTCAGGGCGGCGCTTGTCCCACCATACCTTTGCCGACTTTACCTTTTTCCCGTTATTCAGAATGAGCGGATCGGGAAGCGAAGAATACTGTGTTGCTTTTGCCTCATCGTTATTTGCTGCATTTGGTGCAGATGGTGTTCCCGACGGTCCCGGTCTTGTTGCCTTTATCCCGATAAGATCACACATATCCTTATAATCTTTTTGTGTGAGCTGACGGATACTGTCCTGTGCCTGGCGGGAAAACTGTCCGGATGTTATCGTACTATAGAGAATTGCAAAACAAAGAGCACTGTATATTTTTCTCATAAAATCACATATTGCTATGGGCAATAAAACGCTTTATTTAAATAATCAAATAAGCGTAATCACTTTACTCAGGATGCCGGGTTCACCTTTAATCGTTTTCGGGTCCGGCTGGTGTCCGCCTACAAATACTTCAAATTTGCCTGGTTTTACTTTTCTCTGATTATCATTATCAATTATTGAAAATGCATCAGGAGAAAGTGTAAGAACAACACTTTTTGTCTCACCTGGGTCAAGGTGGATCCTCGTAAAACCTTTGAGGGCACGAATAGGAACAGGAACATCGGCAGTAAGATCTGACAAATAGAGCTCAACAACTTCATCTCCGGCAAGTTTCCCGGTATTCTTCACATTAACTGCAACTTTAACTGAATCTCCCTTATTAACAGTTTCTTTGACCTTCAGTTTTTTGTAACTAAAAGTAGTATAGCTAAGTCCGAATCCGAAAGGGAAGAGCGGTTCGCCGGTAAAATACCTGTAGGTTCTGTTTTTCATATTATAATCTTCGAAGGAAGGAAGATCATTGACTGATTTATAGAATGTTACAGGAAGACGTCCACCCGGGTTATAGTCCCCGAAGATCACATCGGCAAGAGCCTGCCCTGCTGCCTGGCCACCATACCATGTTTCAAGTATTGCAGGTATGTTATCCTTCTCCCAGTTAACAGCCAGAGCACTGCCATTAAGCAGCACCAAAATGACCGGTTTGCCGAGAGCATAAATTGCCTTAATAAGATCCTGCTGAACATCCGGAAGATCTATCCTCACCCTGTCACCTCCTTTGAACCCATCAACAGTGACCTTCATTTCTTCGCCCTCGAGTTTTGGGGTGATGCCCATACACATAATTATGATATTTGCCTTCCCGGCAACTTCAAGAGCTTCTTTCTTCAGCTCCTCCGGACTCTTTTCCCCGGGCATTCCCGCAGCCCATAGACAGCCCTGGGCATAAAGAACCTCAGAAAACCCTGCAAGTTTTTCTTTAATGCCACGCAGAGGAGTGATCGGATCGGAAGGAGTCCCGTTATAGTTACCAAGAAGTACAAAAGTCTGGTCGGAATTCGGGCCGATAACAGCAACAGTTCCAACATTCTTTTTAAGAGGGAGGATATCATTTTTGTTCTTGAGCAGAACAATTGATTTCTGTGCTGTCTCCCTGGCAAGTGCTTTGTTTTGTCCGCAATCCACCACACTGTAAGGTATCTTTGAATATTTCACCATCTCAGGCGGGTCAAACATGCCAAGCCTAAAACGTGCAGTGAAGAGTCTCTTTAAGGCAACGTCAATATCCTGTACAGTTATCAGGTTCTTCTCAAGCGATTCTGTCAGATTACGGTAGACTGAGGCACATTCAAGGTCAGTTCCGGATTTAACACCGAGAGCCGCAGCTTCAGCGGCTGTGGCAACTACCTTATGGCCGTTGTAGATATCGCTTATTGCGCCGCAATCTGATACTACATAACCGTCAAAACCCCATTCCGTGCGGAGGATTCCGTTCAGAAGGTTGCTGCTTCCGCAACAAGCTTCTCCCTTATAGCTATTATAGGCGCACATCACAGAATAAGCCTTGCCTTCCTTGATCCCCATTTCGAATTGAGCGAGGTAAGTATCCCTGAAATCCCTCTCATCAGTAATGGCATCAAATGAGTGCCGCTCAGGTTCCGGGCCACTGTGAACTGCAAAATGCTTAAGTGTGGCAATAGTTTTAAAGTATTTCGGGTCATCACCCTGCAACCCTTTTACAAACTGAACTGCAATTTTCCCGGTGAGAAACGGATCTTCGCCATAAGTCTCCTGTCCTCTTCCCCAGCGCGGATCCCTGAATATATTGACATTAGGCGACCAGAATGTCAGACCCTGGTATATTTTCCTTGAATCGTTCCTGATAAACTCATGATGCTTTGCGCGAGCTTCATCAGAAATTGCTGTGGCTACCCTGAAGATCAGTTTCTGGTCCCATGTTGCACCGAGCCCTATTGCCTGTGGAAAGACAGTCGCAATTCCGGCTCTGGCGACTCCATGAAGACATTCGTTCCACCAGTTATACGCAGGGATGCCAAGGCGTTCTATTGCAGGAGCTGCATTCATCATCTGGCTTATCTTCTCTTCAGTTGTCATTCTCCCGACAAGGTCATTCACCCTCTCTTCGACTGACAATGACGGGTTCTGATAAGGAAATTCATAAGTCTGCTGTGCACATAAGATAAGTCCAGCACAAAATAATTGTATAATGATAAATAATCCTCTGAAAATTATGATCCTGGTTTTTATTTTCATCTCATTAATAATTTTATATTTTAAAGTTTTATGTCTTTACTCACTCATGCCTTCCGCTGTCTCTGAATCTCCGCAACTCTTCGATCTCCCAGAAGGGATTTCAGTAAATATACCTCATTCCCTTCAAGCTATTGAGCCGATGTGCCATTGTACCTTTGCACAACTGTGCCTCTGTGACTTTAAGCCTTTGTTCTTCTGTAAATGCAATCTTTCATATCGCATATATTGCATGTGTATGGCAAATGTCTTACATTCTTTCCAATCCCGATAATTCCGCTGACCGATTTTTCAGGATCCATTAGTGATGAATCCGTCAGTCTTATGCCGCAATAAGTCCCAGGAAGAAGCTGAAAAAGTTTTTGCTGCTCAGAGACATCCCACCCACAATACCCGGGACTGAAACGATTTGTTATTTTATTTCCTGACGAAGCTATTGATTTTTCAAGATCGTTCTGCATAAGATCAACTGCTGCTTCAACTATTTCACTTCCGACAACATCATAAATATAACCCTCGAGGAGATCGCCAGACTTCATTGCCCATCTGCTCATCTTTCCTATCTCTTCGCCGGCAGTGCACAGGAATATAGCTGCAGATTCAGATTTCTTCAGCTGTCCATATACAATTTTTTTTATGTCGAAAGTAAGGTTGTTGATTGTTGCTGTTTTATCAGGATCATTGAATAAGATATCATCAAATATCCTGTATTCAGCCTTTATTGAGCAAATTTCTGCGGTTTCCTTCAGAGCTTGTCCGATAAGGTCACTGAAATGAACCTCTGATGGCTTACCGGTATAACCCAACACCTTTTCTATCTGAGAGACTGTCAGTTTCAGATCCTTAAAATCAAAGTGAAATGTTTTATAAATCATTTATTTGAAAGATATATTGAGTACCATTCGTACTTTTTGCCCCTAAATCCCGCTAAAAGCGGGACTTAAACATAGATTCATCCCTTGCTTTTGCACCTAAATCCCCTGAAGGGGACTTTAAGTAATTGCTGGGTCCTAAACCCCATTCAGGGGGGATGGAGGGCATATTCCAGATTCTGTAACGATTCTCTGTACTATTGATTCCCACCCCATGGTCATCAGGTGAATGCCGCTTATCCCTTTTTTACTCTTTGCTTTATCAATTATCTCAAGTGCGATCCTGACTCCTTCTTCTGGAGCCCCTTCACCTGCCTTTTGCATCCTTTCAAGTACACTTTTAGGCAATCTTACACCGGGCACCATTGTATGAAGGTATTCTGCCAGCTTATAGCTCTTCAGGGGAGCTACTCCCAGAAGTATAAATACTTTTTCAAGAACGCCCCTTTTGTCGAGCTGCTCCAGCCATAGGTCAAGCAATTCGGGTTCAAAGACTAGGTTTGTCTGGATGAACTGTGCGCCGGCATTTACTTTCTTCTGGTCATGAATCGCCTGCAGAACCGGGTCCGAGGCAAGCGGAGCTGAAGCAGCTCCAAGAAAATATTTAGGTGGTTCTTTCATTTTCCTGCCGTCAAGATAAATGCCTTCATCCCTCATCCTTCTCAAAATCCACAGCATTTGTATTGAGTCGATATCGACAAAGTTCATGTTGCTTGTCGGTGAAGGTCCTACTTTTGAACTATCGCCTGTAATGCAGAGAATGTTTTTTATGCCAAGACTGTTTATTCCAATGGCAGACGATTGCAATCCTGTTCTGGTAGTGTCGCGTGCGGCAATCTGCAGGACAGGCTCAGCATCGTTGTCAACTGTAGTTTTGCAGCATGCCAGGCTCGACATCCTCGGACTGGCTGACGATGAATCAGTGAAGTTGATTACTGATACCCAGGGTTTTACAAGAGCGATGTCATTTATGAGCTTGCTGGTGCCAGAACTTAGAGGTGGCGTGATCTCTGTTGCAATTACAAATTTTCCTGCGCGCAGATTACCTTCAAGTACCGACACTGGCTCTATGTATTTGGGTTTATGATACTCAGAGTCGCCGTTCCACCATTCCGGTTGGCGGATAGTTTTAAAAACCTTGTCCCAGGCTTCATCCTTCCTGCTTTTATCCCTACAGAGCAGGCTTTTTACAAAATGGCCTGAACCCGTCTTCCTTATCTGTTTTGCAACATCTCCCCATGTCTCTGTGCCTGTCTTGATCCAATCGAGAGGAGGAAGAACTTCCAGTAGCTTTTCTTCCCTACCGGTTTTAAGAGATCTGTTATATATTGCATACCAGATGCATTTTCTTGTCTCATCAACATAACAGTTTTTTTCAGCTGTGACTCCCCCGCATGGACCGTTCCTCATTCCTTTCGGGCATTCCATCGGGCATATAAATGCGGTCTCCTGAAGCAGGCAGTTTCCGCACATCCTGCATCCAAAAAGAGGACCTTTTGCACAAAGCTCTATCTTAGCCAGCAGCCTCCGTGAAAACTTCTCTTTTTTAAAAGGATAAAAAGCGGGCTGCCATCTGCGGGCAGGATTGATTCCTGACATTCAATTATTTTAAAATTGTTTGACCTAATAACTATTGACGGTTTTGAAAATATTCAACAAACCTTACTGCAAAATCATCCCTTCCGAGCACCAGGTCGGCAGCACGGACTGCAGCGGTGATTTTTTCAGGGTTAGCGATCGGGCAGGTAAGACCGTTATAAATTGCCAGCGCCATAAAAGCGGCATTCAGGGATTCCCTGTCGGGCAGCCCGAAGGAAATGTTGCTTGCTCCCTGGGTGATATTATGTCCAAGCTTCTGATGAATCAGCCTAATAGTTTCGAGTGTCACAAGACAAGCATTGGGATCAGCGCTCACTGCCATAGCAAGAGGATCAATAATTACATCTTCCGGTTTGATTCCGACCTTTAAGGCTCTCTCAATTATTTTTTCCGCAATTGAAACTCTTTTTTCAGGATCATGAGTTATGCCATCATCATCCATGCAGAGACCTATTATCGCAGCTCCGTATTCTTTGGCGAGCGGAAGAAGGTTTTTCAATGAAGCTTCTTCTCCGTTTACCGAGTTTATAAGGCATTTCCCTGCTGCTGCTTTAAGTGCAGCTTCAATTGCTCTTGGATTTGGCGAATCAAGACATAACGGAATATCAAATCTTTCCTGCAGTCGTCTTATAGTCTCAGGTAAAAGTTTTACATCGTCTACGCCGGGGAAACCCACATTTACATCAAGTATATCAGCTCCTGCCCTGATCTGGCTTTCTGCAAGCTCAAAAACATATTCAAAATTATTTTCCTGCAGAGTGGATACCAGTTTCTTTCTTCTTGTAGGATTAATGCTCTCGCCAATAATAATGACAGGACCGTCAGTATCAATCACAACCTCCTTTGTCTTTCCGTTAAGTACTGTTTTCATTCAGATTATTTTTATCCCCTTTCTTATCCCGCCTAAGCGGGATGATTAGTTCCTCCTCCCTTTAGGGGAAGGTCAGGAAGGTTTTTTTTGTATATCTGCAATTTAAAGTTAGCAAATTGCAAATAAACTTCCGCTAAGATACAAGTTGATTCAGATAATTCACAGCTCCCTGAGGACCGGGTGAATAAAAATCTGCACCGATAAGTTTGCAGTAATCCATCGATAACGGTGCACCTCCAACAAGGATTTTTGAGTTTGAGTATTTTCCCTTAATTGTCTCAACTGTCTTTTTCATGTTTTCCATTGTAGTTGTCAGCAAAGCTGACAGTCCTATTACAGCATCAGGATTCTCTCCGATCGATTTCATGAATTTTTCAGTGCTGACATCTACACCAAGATCGATCACTTCCCATCCGCCACCTTCAATCATCATTGCAACCAGGTTCTTCCCAATATCATGCATGTCGCCTGAAACGGTACCTATTATGAATTTGCCCTTTCGTTTTGTCTCTCCTGACAGAAAAAATGGTTTCAGATGCTTCATAGCACTATTCATGGCTTTAGCAGCCATCAGCATCTGAGGTACATAAATTTCCTTTTTGCTGAACCTGTTTCCTACGATAGCCATGGCGGGTATAAGTGCCTTTTCAAGGATGTCGCCAGGTTTTGCACCGCTGTCAAGAGCCAGTTTTGCAAGTTCATCAGCGCCATTTTCGCCTCTCATATTTGGAGGGTACGGAGACAATTTATCCATTTTCCCAACCTCAACACAATATGAAAGCATCTTAAGAATATCACTCATAAAAGGTGTTTTAAATACTTTGATTAAATCACGATTATACAATTTTTTTTGTACTATACATTCTTATTGCTTAATAATTTCTTTAATGATTTTCGATATATCCGATTCATCAATTATTGCCGAAATCTTACTAAACGAGTTATGTAACGGATAAGGCTAAAATGAGAGAACTGAGGTTCCTCTGTGAAATCAACCTCAGTTCTCAACCTAACTTAATTAACAATAAGTCTGCTTATTAATAACCCGGGTTTTGATAAGCAGCTTTTTCATCTGTGGTCATATCCAAACCATCGAGTTGGCCTTGCGGAATGGGGCGCAGCCAGTGGTGCAAATCAATTGAGCGCGTAACCACAACCGGTGTATGGTCTCCTAAAGCAGTACCGCAAATAGTGTAAGTGGCAGCGATAGTTGCCCATGTTTGCGTACGCACAAGATCGTACCAGCGGACGCCTTCGCCAAAGTATTCGCGCGAACGTTCTGCCAGAATATAGTTAATGGTTATAGTTGCCGGCGTGGCAGCTATCATAGCTGCGCTATTGTCTGCAACTTTTGCGATGTTACCGTTATTGTTCCATCTCCACTTTCCGGCACGTGCACGAATAACATTGATCAAATCAAGGGCGGTTTGACCAGCCTGTGTAGTAGCACCCTTCACTGCAGCTTCGGCAGCTATAAAGTAGAGTTCCGAGAATTTGGCAATTGGGAAAGGACGGGTAATGCTGCCATTAGGTTGTCCCAGTCCGGTGCCATTGTCAGTGCGGTATGTGCCAATCTTATACCCACAATTCGGATATACGAGTCTGCTTATGGCGTTCGGCGCTATCACAAAATCGGCTCTTCCGGGTAATACACCTGCCCCGACATTGCTTTTATATACCGAATTAGAGTAATCAATACCTCCCGGATCGCTGTCCAGGAATGTCAGTATTGGGTCACCCGGGGAAACCTGCATATCGTTTGCATTATACAAAAAAGCATTAGTAACACCCGCTTTATTCCAGTTGCCATGGTAAACAGTTACAAAGGTACCGTCGTAGCGGGAATCATTCGTCTTGTCTGCGAATGTGTTTGTAAATACCTCGATAGGAGGGGCCATGCGTACCCATGGACGTCCCAGGTGTTGTTCTGCTTCACGCTGAACAGAATTCACGGTTGTAGGCGAAGCCCATGATGTTTTAGAGCTTGTCATCGTTGTGTAATTAAAGGTCATCATCCAGGCTGCAAAATTATCAGAGGCACCGCCAGTGGCATAAGAGAGACTAGCATCGTTATAATATTCACTTGCCTGTGTGCGGTCTGCGTACAGCATTATTTCCTTATTGCGGTCGTTTGACGCCAGGTTAACATCATAAAAATTTGTCATTAAGCCGTAAGGACCCGGATCATTAATGGCGGCTGTTGCCAAGTTGTATGCCTGCTGAAAATACCATGAGGCATCATGTCCGTCAGGGTCGGTCCGGTCACACAATGGATAAGTAGGAATGCTGTTGGGGTTCTGGAGCCACCATCCATAGGTCAGGTAAGCCTTTGCCAGATAAAAGCGTGCAACATTTTTGGTTAAACCTCCGGTTACACGTGGGGTTGCTGGTAAATCGTTTACCGCTGTCAGCAGATCCGGGAATATGGCTTTTGTATAGACCTCCGGTACTGTGTTGCGCACAGAGGTTCTCACGGGAGTCGTGTTGAACTTCAGTTCCCCTGAGCCCAGATCCAAAGGTACACCGCCGAAAGTTTGCACCAGGTAAAAGTAGTCGAAAGCGCGGAAGAACCTGGCCTCGGCAATCAATGCATCCGAAACAGTTCCTAATGCTATAGCATTTTCAATAACGCCACTTGCGGTGTTGATGTAAGGAAATGCCGCAGTCCATAGTCCATTTGCATCGGAAGCGCTTGGAGTAATCAACCCCTGGCCGGAAATGTCCATGATCTTAAAATTACCAGTACCCCCACTCGCTCCCCATGTTGCTTCATCGGTACCGGTGAGACCACTACTGTAGAAGTATGCATTCCCCCATAACTGGCGCAGGTGGGCATACAAAGCAGTTATTCCTCCCATAACACCGTCCCTGGTTTGGAAATAAACCGGTGTATAAGAAGCGCGCGGTTGTTCTTCCAAAATTTTAGTGCACGCTCCCAGGAACAACACCATCAGGGCTGTTCCTATAATAGTTTTTATAAGTATACGTCTCATTATTATCCTTTTTTAAAATGTTATGTTAATACCAATCAAGTAGTTCCGAGTTGAAGGAGTATTAGTACCTATAGTCAACAGACGGCTCAGGCTGCCTGCCAATGGTACTGCCGCATTTTCGTTGCCGTATGAGTTGGTTTCGGGATCCATACCTGATTCTTTGTAATAGGGCGAGAACAAAACAAATGCGTTCTCTACAGTGAAGTAAAGACGCAATTTGCTAATACCAGCGTTTTTAATAAAGCTGAATTGGTCGAAATTATAACCAACTGATATGGTGCGTATCTTCAGGTACGATGCATCGAAATAACCCAATGTACTGCCATACTTTGGATTGTCGCCACCAACTCCGTTCGGTTTCGGATACTTTGCGGTGGTGTCCGTTGGCATCCAGTACTCTATGTTTACGTTGTTCCCCGATCTTGTATTCAAATTGTTGAGGTAGCCTCCCGATCCATAGATGGTACTGTTAAGAAGACCACCGTGTTTAAAGACGCCGACGATGGTCAGGTCAACTCCTTTATAAGTCACGGTAGTATTGAAGCCTCCCTGGAATTTTGGATTTATATCAATGATTTGCCGGTCAGCAGCTGTAATTGCCCTTGTCGGTGTAACACCATCAGCAGCATAAGTGCCGGTATATAATACCTTAATCATACCAACATTCCCTCCTGGTTCCAGAATAGACATATACTTATCTGAAGCTTGCCATAGTCCTATTTTCTGGTAGTCGAAAATTACATCAATAGGATAGCCGACGAACCACCAGTTATTTTCGTCCCTCGTTTGTCCGGAAGCAAGTGCTACCAGCTTGTTGCGGTTAGAATACACGTTGACGCCGGCTTCCCATGTCCAGCCGTTGTGGTTGTTCAAAATAGTGCCATCAAGTGTGAATTCCATGCCTTTGTTTTGAGTTTCCCCTATATTAGACCAGAAGCTGCCCACACCAGATGTAGGCGGCAGATTTACACTCAGGAGAATATTTTTGGTATCCGTCATATAGTACTCTATTGTACCGGATAGACGATTCTTCAGGAGGGCGAAGTCCAAACCAAAGTTCCATGTATTAGAGTACTCCCATCCTAAATTATAGTTAGGCAGTGAGGATACATAGTAACCCATGGAGTTTGTAGTTCCAAAGTTGTAAGGTCTGACGGTTAATAATCCAAGTGTTGAATAGGGGTTAATAGCCTGATTGGAGGTTTGTCCATAGCCCACACGCAGCTTCAACATATCAATCTGGGTGACATTACTCATAAACGATTCGTTTTTGATATTCCATCCGACTGATACTGCAGGATAGGTATGCCACTGATGTCCTGAAGCCAGCCTGGATGAGGCATCGGAGCGGATTGTAGCCGTCAGCATGTAACGGTCGCCGTATGAATACATTGCTCTTCCCATCCATGATGTCAAGCCGCTCATAGAATAGCCTTGGCTACCGGGGCTTAGAGTAATTTGACCTGTAGCCAGTCCCAGATTGTAGAATTGTAAAGCGTCTACGGGAACATCCTTTACTGAAAGCGCTGAACTCCAGTACATGGTTTGCTCGGCAGAGTACATCCCTACTAAATTCAACCTATGCTTACCACCAAAGGTGCGGTCGTAGGTTAGCAGGTTTTCAATTGCCCAGTTAGTAGTATTCGAATTGCTGATAGAAGCAGTTGAATTTTGCGAAACTGTGCCGCTGAATACCCCTACCCCTGTATAGTTGCCATAGTTACTCTGGCGGTAGTTCAAACCAACATTTATGCGATATTTTAAACCCTCAATGCCAGGGATTCTTACTTCGCTGTACAGAGTGTTGTAGGTGCTATACGCCTTGGTTTGGTCAATATATTTATCGCCCAAAGCTTCCAACGTTGTTTTTGTAGAAGTCCATGCAAGGCCCGATGTTGCTTGAAGGAATCTTTCTTTAATAGAGCCATCTGTGTTATAAATGTTAGCAATAGGCGAAGAACTACAAGCCGAAGAAACTGCTCCCAGGTTGTTACCATTGGTAATTGAGAAATTACTGTTTGTAGTAAAGCCGAAGCGGAAAAATTTGCCTATTTCCTGATCAAGGGAACTGCGTATCGAATAACGAGTATAGTTCTGCAGCGGTACAACAGCTTGATCACTGTAATAGTTCACACCAAAGAGGTAGCTGCCCTTTTCGGTACCGCCCGAAACGCCTAAATCGTGGCTTGTTACCATTCCGGTTTTGTATAGGAGGGATTGCCAATCGGTATTTATACTGTCTGCTTCATCCAATGTGTTGTGGTACTGATTAGATGCCGTACGGAGAGCAACAAACTCCGGTCCGTTCATCATGGGGTAACGGGCAAAAACGCTTTTTAAGCCAAAATAACTATCGTAGGTTACCTGTGCTTTTTGCCCGAATTGTCCTTTGCTGGTTGTTATCAATATAACGCCGTTGGCACCGCGTGAGCCATAAATAGCAGTTGCCGAGGCATCCTTCAGGATATCAATGCTCTTGATGATATTTGGGTCAACGTCGCCGATAGACCCGGCAAATGGTATACCGTCGATCACCACCAGAGGGTCGTTGCTGGCATTCAGCGAGCGTGTACCTCGAATGTGGACTTGCATTGTGGCGCCCGGTTTTGTACTGGTTTGCGACAATTCTACCCCTGATATGCGTCCTTGCAAAGCCTGCGTGATATTAGCCGATGGTACATCGCGTATTTTATCTTCGCTAATGGAAGCGACAGATCCGGTAAGATCTTTTTTCCTTGCGGTACCATAGCCTATAACCACAACTTCATTAAGACCTGTTACAGTTTCGGCAAGAGTTACATTAATTGAGGTTTGATTTCCAATAGTAACATCCTGAGCTTCATATCCAATAAAAGAAAAACTAAGAACTGAAGCTCCTGAAGTCACCGAAATAGAAAAACTCCCATCTGGTCCTGTC
>Ga0182019_10000427_pt1 | contig 20898 bp, 10 predicted proteins | sample 812E2MmetaG_FD_120483 | JGI IMG/M metagenome (GOLD analysis project Ga0182019, IMG submission 120483) | Permafrost microbial communities from Stordalen Mire, Sweden - 812E2M metaG | ecosystem: Environmental > Terrestrial > Soil > Wetlands > Permafrost | place: Sweden: Stordalen | collected...
GAGCGGATGGATGGGGGATTTTGAAACTCAGGAAGTGCGGCTCAGGGAACCGACAAAAAAAAGGCCGTGGGAACTCTGCACCACTCTCGGCGGCACGGCCTGGGGCTGGACGCCGTCCGCAGCTTCGCAGGCAATGAGTCTGGATAGTTGTATTGCGTTGCTTGTGCGGGTCGTCAGCCAGGATGGCAATCTGCTTTTGAATATCGGCCCACGGCCTGACGGTTCCATAGAGCCGGCACAGGTTCGCCGGCTGAAGGAAATCGGCGATTTTCTCCAAAAGTATGGGGAGAGCATATACGATACGCGAGGCGGGATTTATGATGCCCGCTGGGGCGGATCGACGATCACTGACCGGGCAATATACGTCCACATTGTGAATGTTCCCCCGGAGAAGAAAGTGAGCTTGCCGCCGATCGCTCAACAGGTCACTTCAGCGAGGTACCTGCGGGACAATAGCAAAGCTGCTTTTGTGCAGTCGGACGCAGGAATCTCTTTGGTGAATATCGCCGATAGGCAATCCGAACCGGATGTGATAATCAAACTCACGTTAAAATAGACGCCGGAGGTGCGGTTGATCGACGGCACGCCCCCGGTCGTTGAGTGCGCCCGATGACTGATGCCCCGGCTTCCCATTGTCATAGGAGATACAATGAAACATGGATTCGTGATCCTCGTGGGCCTTCTGCTCTCAATGGAAGCATGGGGTCAAACAATGCCGTACCAGAATCCGCAGCTGAGCTCGAATGAGAGAGCGAGAGATCTTGTGTCCCGGCTGACGCTGAGTGAAAAGGCGGCGTTGATGTGCGATATCTCAGATTCCGTTCCCCGCCTCGGTATCAAGAATTTCAACTGGTGGAGCGAAGCCCTGCACGGTTTGGCAAACAACGATAGTGTTACGGTGTTTCCTCAGCCGATTGCCATGGCGGCTTCCTTTGATGATGCCCTCGTGTACAGAATCTTCAATGCCGTCTCTGACGAAGTGCGGGCCAAATACAACCAGTCGAAGGCGAGAGGAATGCTCAATCGTCGGTTCCTGAGTCTTTCGGTGTGGACGCCGAATATCAACATCTTCAGGGATCCCCGCTGGGGTCGGGGTCAGGAAACCTACGGAGAAGATCCGTATGTGATGTCACGTATGGGAGTATCCGTCGTCAAAGGCCTGCAGGGGCCGCCTGATGCGAAGTACAGAAAACTCCTCGCCTGTGGCAAGCACTTTGCGGTGCATTCGGGACCTGAACCGAGCCGCCATTCAATCAATCTCAATAATATCGACCCGCGGGATTTGTGGGAAACGTACCTGCCTGCATTCAAGTCGTTGGTACAGGAAGCGGGCGTGCGCGAGATCATGTGTGCCTATCAGCGACTGGATGATGAGCCCTGTTGCGGGAATTCGCGCCTGCTCCAGGATATACTCCGGAACGACTGGGGCTTCAAATACCTTGTTGTTTCCGATTGCGGAGCAATTACCGATTTCTACCAGAACCACAAGGTCTCATCCGATGCGAGCCATGCTGCAGCGAAAGGAGTCCTGGCCGGTACCGACGTTGAGTGCGGGTTTAATTACGCATACAAGAAGCTGCCGGACGCCGTTGCAAGAGGTCTGATCTCCGAATCGGAAATCGACAAACATGTGATGCGTCTGTTGGAGGGGCGTTTTGATCTTGGAGAAATGGACGACGACGCATTGGTCCCCTGGTCGAAGATTCCAATGTCGGTTGTCAATTCTGATGAACACAAGAAACTCGCGCTGACGATGGCGCGGGAGTCGATGACACTGCTGCAGAACAGGAACAACCTCCTCCCATTATCGAAGTCCACCGAAAAGATTGCGGTCATCGGACCAAATGCTGATGATGAGCGTCTCATGTGGGGGAATTACAATGGCCGGGCAATTCGCACCGTGACAATAGTGAACGGCATACGAACAAAGCTCCCCGCCGAAGCGATCGTCTATGACAGGGCATGTGACCTGACGGAGGACAAGATCATAGAGAGCTCCATCAAAGATTGCACAATCGATGGCAAGGCCGGCGTCAGGGCCTCCTACTGGAACAACAGGGAGTTCAGCGGACTTGTTGTGGCCACAGAGCAGATCGTCAATCCCCTCAAAGTGACGACTGCGGGGCAGCATGAATTCAGCGCAGGTGTTCATCTGAAGGACTTTTGCGCGATGTACGAAACAGTATACAGGCCTTCGCAGTCCGGAGAAATGGCGTTCAAGGTCCAGGCGTTCGGAAGATTTGAGCTCCTTGTCAACGGTGATACGCTCTCGAAAGCCGGGAGGTGGAGACCGATCCCGTCCCGTATTCCGTTGAAAGTTGAAAAAGGAAAAGAGTACAAAATCGTCGCCCGTTTCGTGCAGCTGGGAGACTGGCCGGCAAGTCTTAGCCTGGATTTTGGAAAGGAATCTCCGGTGAGTTTTGGCGCCCTCATCGAGAAATTGAAAGACGTTGATCTTGTCATCTACGCGGGTGGTATTTCTTCTCTCCTGGAGGGTGAAGAGATGCCTATTGATATTCCCGGTTTCAAGGGTGGTGATCGCACGGATATCGAACTGCCCGCGGTCCAGCGGGATTGCCTGAAAGCACTGAAGGAGGCGGGGAAGAAGATCATCTTTGTGAATTGCTCGGGATCGGCAATGGGGTTAGTGCCGGAGACCCAGACGTGCGATGCAATCCTTCAGGCCTGGTATGCGGGGGAATTGGGCGGTCAGGCCGTTGCCGATGTGATTTTCGGCGACTACAACCCTTCCGGGAAATTACCCGTCACGTTCTACAGGAACGTCGGACAATTGCCCGGGTTCGAGGACTATTCAATGAAGGGGCGCACGTACCGGTTTATGTCGGATCCCCTGTTCCCGTTTGGATTCGGGTTGAGCTATACGACGTTCTCCATCGGGACAGCCAGCCTCAGCAAGGCGGAGATCAAACGGGGAGAGAGCGTCGGGCTCACGGTTCCGGTCATGAATGCCGGAAAACGCGACGGGACGGAAGTCGTTCAGGTGTATGTGCGCAAGGTCAACGACATTGACGGGCCGCTGAAGACCCTGCGGGGCTTTCAACGGGTGGACATTGTCGCGGGCAAGACCGGCCAGGCGGCGGTTTCTCTTCCTTCCACCGCGTTTGAATTCTTCGACGGGACAAAGGGCGCAATGACGGTGGCGCCGGGTGCATACGAACTGTGGTACGGAAGCAGTTCCGACGCAAGAGATCTGAAGATGATACAGGTCGTGATTCGGTAATGTCTTTTCCTTGCGACCGCCGAACATGATGTCTATGGAACTTGTCCGTATGACTTGTTGCGGCAACCGGTTCAGGGAGTGTGGCGTCATCAAGCCTTTGATGATGAAGGCTGTGGCCTATTGGCAAATCGCAATCCTCAGCATAATCTGCGCCGCGCAGGCATCCGGTGACGTGAATCCGTTTGTTCGTTACTACGACAATGCCCGGGCAACAAACGTACTTCTCATAAACATGCACGACGGGGAAGAAGCCGCGGACAGCAATGGCGTGAAGTGGAGGCTTGGTGTCGAGTCCAAAGCGGTCGCCGGACAGGCTGACGTGCAGGACTACTGTTTGAGATGGACGTTGCTAGCGGGGCAGGTACAATCCGCCTCGGTCGGCGTTGTCTTTGAATTTAAGGACTGGTCACCGGAGAACTTTGTCCTTGTTCCTGCCGCTGTCTATGACGGCAATCGGTTCGACATCAAGAAGATCGGTTATCCGCCCTATTGGTATGACCGCAATGAATGGCGCATTGATATGCCGACGACGATGATGCCGAATCCGACGCTGGGGCGGGGACCGGGCGGCGGGAGGATTCACCTGACAACCGGCGATGCATCTGTGCCGTTGCTCGCCTATCAGTCACCGTCAAACAAAGCCGGGTGGATGGTGCAAACCGTTCAAGGCAGCCGATTCGGGAACCATGAATTGATCATTGAAGAAGATACCGGGCGCTCCGCTGCGCGCTTCGAGATTTGTACTCCTGCCGCAGGTTGGAAAGCCGGCGATACCGTGACGATGCCGATTCGCGTCTATCAATTTCCCGCCGCTGGCAGGATCGACATGTTGCGACGTCTCTTCGAAGCCAGGAAGGATTTGAATCCCGTCCGGCGGAAGGAAGAGTTGCCGTTTAGCGCCGCCTGGGGATTGCTGCGTGATCTTTACCGCGACCACAGGTGGGATGAACGCACCGGACTGTTCTGGTTCAGCGATGTCGGGCCGGGGAAGACCTGGAATGACATCTGGCAGCTTGGCTGGTGCGGCGGCGGCCAGGTCACTTTGCCAATGCTCATTCAGGGTGATGAACAGACCCGGCGGCGAGCCATGAGAAATCTCGACGTCATTTTTACGAAAACGCAGGCTCACTCGGGTTTCTTCTACGCCATCGGGAACGGGGATGAATTCGCTAGTTTTGGGTTTTTGCAGAACTTCAAATACAACGAATGTCTCGTACGCTCTCAGGGCGATTGGCTCTACATGGCTCAGCGACAGTTCCAGCACATACGTGCACGAGGCGGCACAGTGCCGGACCATTGGATGTCAGGAGCAAAAAAGGAAGCCGAGGCGTTCGCGCGCGTGTGGGATACGTACGGACAGTTTGGACAATTCGTTGACGTCGAAACAGGCGACCTGTGCATCGGCGGGTCAGCATCAGGCGCTATTGTCCCGGGGGGTATGGCACTGGCCTCCCGGACGTTTCATAAGAAACGTTTCCTCGACATCGCTGAAGCGGCGGCTCGAAAATACTACAGGGACTTTGTTCTCCTCGGTTATACAACCGGCGGTCCCGGCGAAATCTTGTCGTCGCCTGACAGCGAGTCCGCCTTCGCCCTCTTTGAATCGTACATGACGCTGTATGAAATCACCGGCAGCGCCGAATGGCTTCGCTATGCGGAAGAGTTGTTGCCCATTTGCGCCTCGTGGACAGTGTCGTATGACTACAACTTCCCCCCCAACTCCGCAATGGGAAAAATCGACGCACACTCGTGCGGCGCCGTCTGGGCAAACGTCCAGAACAAACATGGTGCGCCCGCCATCTGTACATGGTCGGGTGACTGCCTGCTGAAATACTACAGGGCTACCGGCGACCGGCGCGCCCTGGAGTTGTTGACGGACATCGCCCACGGCGTTACCCAGTACCTCAGTCGATCCGACCGTTCCATTGGCACCATGCAACCCGGCAACGTGTGCGAACGTGTCAATCTCAGTGCCTGGGAAGGTGTCGCGAATGTCGGAGGGAGTATTTTCGGGTCGTGTTCCTGGTGTGAAACGGCAATTCTGTTGACTGTCACGCAATTGCCCGGCCTGTATATACAGCCTGACAAAGGTATCACGGTCGCATTCGATAATGTGCGTGTCGAAGAACTCAGCCATTCCGGTAATGCGATGAAACTCCGCCTGACCAATCCGACGACATTCGCTGCGGATGTGAGTGTGCTTGTCGAATCCTCTCAGGCGGCGCAGCGGCCGGTTGGTTCATTTGTCGCAACACCGTTGCCGGTCGTCCATCTTGATGCAGGTGCATCATCGATCCTCGAATACGCCGTGTCGGGAGGAAACTAATGACTCGCAGAAAGAAGTCCTCAAAGGCACTATTCCTGTTTCTTGTGTTCCCGTTGAGCCTGATGTACAGCGAAGTGAGACTGCCGAAACTCATCGGCGACGGCATGGTGGTGCAGCGGGATGCACCGGTAAGAATGTGGGGTTGGGGCTCTGACGGGGAGAAGATCACAGTCCACTTCGTTGGTTCGACTTGCACGACGACCGCGAACAAAGACGGAGAGTGGGAAGTGATGCTTCCGAAAGTGAAAGCGGGCGGACCGTACGTCATGCAGATTGATGCAAGCAATTCGATCACGATCAACGATATCGTCGTGGGCGACGTCTGGGTGTGTTCGGGGCAATCGAATATGCAGCTGGCGCTGGGGTGGCTGGGACATGTCTATCAAAATGAAATCGATAGCTGCGACAATCCATCCATCAGGCAGTTTGTTGTCCCGGGAGGGACCAGTTTCAAGGGCCGGGAAAAAGACTACAAGTTTGGACGATGGCTGCATGCTAATCCCAAAGACGTGCGCAGTTTCACCGCGGCGGGATACTTCTTCGCAAAGAAGCTGTATGAGGTATACAAAGTACCCATTGGACTTATCAACGCGTCCATGGGCGGATCCTCAACGGAAGCATGGATAAGTGAGGAATCGATAAAATCGTTCCCGAAATACTATGAGGACGCACAACGGTTTAAGGATCCGGGACTCCTCGGAAGAATAAACAAACAGGATGACGAACGGGTTGGAATGTGGAACAGACAGTTGGGGCAGAATGATGAAGGGTATAAAGATCCTCAGAATCCCTGGTTCAACCCCGGGCTCAACACGTCGGGGTGGGGGACAATTCATCTTCCCGGGTATTGGGCGGACACAGAACTTGGGCCGGTGAACGGCGTCGTCTGGTTCAGAAGGGAGGTCAGCGTCCCTGCCGCGATGGTCTCCCAACCGGCAACCCTGAAACTCGGAAGGATTGTCGATGCAGATTCTGTATTCGTCAACGGTAAGTGCATCGGGACGACAGGTTTTCAATATGCGCAGAGAAACTACAGGATTCCCGCGGACGTGCTGAAAGAAGGTGAAAATACAATCGTCGTTCGTGTCATAAACTACATCCGTCATGGCGGGTTCGTGCCGGGAAAACAATATGAACTCTCCGCAGGTGACGGGAAGATCGACCTCGAAGGTAAATGGAAATACCGTCTTGGAGCCTTCGCCGAACCTCTTGAAGACCGGTTATTTACAGGAAAGATCCCGACGGGTCTCTTCAACAGTATGATTGCGCCGGTTCTCCCGTACAGGATCAAAGGTGTTCTCTGGTATCAGGGAGAATCGAACACAAGCAGGGCATGTGAGCATTTCGAGCTTTTTAAGCTGCTCATACGCGATTGGAGGCAAAACTGGGGTCAGGGTGACTTTCCGTTTGTCTACGCGCAGTTGCCGAACTTCGTTGAAGTGAATGTCCAGACGACACAATATGACTGGGCGTACTTTCGTGAGAGCCAGCTGAAGGCTTTGTCAATACGAGGTACCGGGATGGCTGTCAGCGTCGATATCGGAGAATGGAATGACATTCACCCCGTCAATAAGAGGGATCTTGGCTACCGCCTGGCGCTCGCAGCTGAAAAGGCAGCCTATGGAGAAAAGCACAAGGTGTGCTCGGGACCGGTCTATACGTCAATGAAAGTTATCGGTCGCAGGATCTCCCTGACGTTCAGCAATGTGGGGGGAGGATTGGTTGCTAAGAACGGCGATACGCTGCGGTGTTTTGAAATCTGCGGGCCTGATGACAGGTTCGTCTCCGCAGAAGCGAGGATTGAACATAACACAATCATTGTATGGTCCAATGATGTGCGTTCGCCCGTTGCCGCGCGATATGCATGGGCGAATAATCCCGAGTGCGCAAATCTCTACAACAGAGAGGGGCTGCCGGCCTCGCCGTTTAGAACAAGCGAGCTTTACTGAGACAGGAAGCACATTAGAAATGAAGAACTTTCTTGTTGCCGCGACACTCCTGGCGCTTCTGTCGTCCCCGGGTGTTCTTGCTCAGAAAATGCAGAGCGACAACGGCGATGGAACGTACACGAATCCGGTCATTCCCGCAGATTTCCCGGATCCTGACGTCATCCTCGTGGATTCCACCTATTACATGGTCAATACAACCATGTTTGTGTTCCCGGGAGTAACGATCCTCAAGTCCTCCGACCTGGTGAACTGGCAGTACTGCAGCAACGCCGTTCAGCGGTTTGATGTTGGTCCGTGCTATGATCTCGAAGGCTGCAACAGATACGGCCACGGGCAGTGGGCGACAAGTCTCAAGTACAACAACGGGAAGTTCTATCTGTTGTTCATCACACTTGACGAGGGAGGATTCCTCTGCACGGCGGCCAGGCCTGAAGGTCCGTGGGAGATACGGAAACTGCCGAGGGGATTCTACGATCCCGGGCTGTTCTTTGACGATGATGGAAGAATCTATGTCGCGCATGGTTACAACAAGATCTTTGTAACCGAGCTTGACGCGAATTTCGCTCCGAACGGAAACGATTCACTCGTATACACGGGTGATATTCGCCGCGGGCTCGAGGGGACGCACGTCTACAAAATCAACGGGTATTACTATCTCTACTGTACGTACGGCGGTCTTGACGGATTTCAGGCGGCGCTCCGATCGAAGAGCATCTACGGACCATATGAGCAGAAGGTGGTCATACGGGACACCACGCGCGGCGTAAACTACGGGATACATCAGGGCGCGCTCGTAAAAACACAAACGGGTGAGTGGTGGACAATGCTTTTTGTCGACAACGGACCGTTCGGACGGTTTCCATCGCTACAGCCTGTTACGTGGAATGACGGGTGGCCGATGGTCGGAATCAACGGGAAGGCCGTCGTCACATTCAGGAAGCCGAACGTGGGAAGAGAATATCCGGTCACCGTTCTGCCGACCTCCGACGAATTCGACGGGCCTGGGTTGAAGATGCAGTGGGGATGGAATCACAATCCCGATCCGGCACAATGGTCGTTGACGGAAAGGCCGGGATTTCTCCGGCTCAGGACTGTAACGGTCGTCGATAGTCTCCCCAAAGCACGGAATACACTCACGCAGAGGATGTGTGCATACTATTCTGATACACTGACGTCTCTTGCCACAACCGCAATGGATATTGGCCGGATGAAGGAACGCGACATCGCGGGATTGGCCGTCTTTCAGGACCCTTACGCCTTCATCGGAGTCAAGAAAGCCGGCGGCAGGAATGTTGTCATGATGGTGAACAACGGCAGGACAATTGATTCCGTGGCAGTCGAAGGGTCAACGATCTATTTGCGCGCAGCTGCGATTCATGGGTCCGGCGCCGCTCCGTATTATGGGGGGGAGACAGTGCCTGGATCAGGCAGCGCTTCATTCTCGTACAGCCTCGACAACCGGTCGTTCGTGGTGTTGGGGAACAAGCTTCAGATGAAGTTCAACCTGAGGATCTTCACGGGAAACAAATTCTGCCTCTTTGACTTCGCAACGGTTGAAACAGGCGGCTATGTCGATTTCGATTGGTTCAGGACGAGTACCGGCCGGTTGTTCAATTCATCACAAACCACAAGGTGATCGTTATGAAGAAGTTCCTTCTCTTTGTATTGTGTATTCTCCCTCTCCCGTTGTCTGCGCAGACCGCGAAAATCAAAATCGATGTTGACAGAACTATCGGGGTGGTTGATCCGAAGATCTACGGGGTGTTCATGGAGCCTATCGAGTTTAGCGGGAGGCGAATGGGCTTGCCGGACACGGCCAGGTTTAACACCGTGTACGGCAATCTCTACGATCCATCGTCACCTCTCGCCGACGAGAACGGATTCAGGAAAGACTATATCGCGGCGGCGAAAGAGCTCGGGATTACAAATATGCGTTGGCCCGGGGGCAATTTTGTCATGGCGTATAACTGGCAGGACGGCATCGGACCGAAGAACCAGCGACCCGCCCGAATCAACCTCGCCTGGAGCGGCATCGACAACAATCATGTGGGCACGGATGAATGGGTGGCGCTGAACAAATCCATGGGGAGTGAGAATATTGTGTGTGTGAACCTCGGCCTCGCCACGATCAACGATGCCTGTGGCTGGGTTGAATACTGCAACTACAGGAAAGGGACTTACTATTCCGATTTGCGCGCGAAATATGGTCACGAGACGCCGTACAACGTGCAAATCTGGGATCTTGGCAACGAAGTTGACGGTTCGCCGTGGGAACTGGGCCACAAGAGCGCCGAAGAGTATGTCGCCGTTGCGCGGGAAGCCGCGAAGGCGATGAGATCCGTCGACCACGATATCAGATTCGTGGCGTCCGGATCGTCGTACTACGAGAGCACCGGTCAGTGGATTGAGTGGAACCGGAAAGTGCTTACCGGGCTCGGAGACATGATAGACTATCTTTCCATCCACCGCTACTGGGAAAACTCACCCGAGTACTACGCTTTCATGGGGCAGAGCGCGAGGGATTTTGAAGAGAAGATCACGGCAACGGCCGCGGAAATTGAAGCCGTCAGAACCATGAACGATTTCAAGAAGCCAATCTATATTTCAGTGGACGAATGGGGGACGTTTGGAAGGAACTTCTTGTCCGTCCTGCCGGTGGCGCAATGTCTCAACTCGTTCATTCGGCATGCTGATGTTGTGAAGATGGCCAATTTCACAATGTTCACGTCTCTGCTCTCGAGTGACAGGGTCAAAGGGACGTTCAAGTCTCCTCTTTTTCAAACGTTTAAGCTCTTCTCGAACAACTGCCGCGGGAATTCCGTCGACACGTACGTTGAATGTGATACGTTCAATACCGCGAAATATCAGGGCATTCCATTCCTTGATGTTACCTCGGTGTATTCAAAAGAGACAAAGACGGTCTATGTCAATGTCGTCAACAGGAGCAAGGACAAGGCAATTACCGCTGAGCTGACAAGCAGCTCAGGCGCATTTGCAGGGAAGGCGGAAATCAATGTGATGAGTGCAGCTTCACTTGATGAGCCATTCGCATTTGACAAGCAGGAGCAGTACAAGCCGGTTACGAAGGAAATCAAGACGGACGGGAATCGGATGTCCTGTTCATTCCCTCCGCATTCGTTCACGCAGATACGCGTAAAGATGGACTGACCGGAGAAACAGAATGATGGACAAATTCTGGAAAACCTCTTCGTTGTCGTTGAGGTGAGGACGGGTGTATGAAGTGGAGTGTTTCGTCTGCAATGCTGGGATTCTTGATCACGTTCGCGCGGGTGAATCCGCTGGCGGCCCAGTGGGTGCAGAGCGGCCCGTACGGATACGGCTGCCATATCAACGCCTTTGCCGTCTCTGGTGATGATGTTTTCGCCGCAGGCTACAATGGCATTTTCATGTCCACGAACGGTGGAACGAACTGGAAAGGAGCGGTCAACGGGCCGTTTAATGCGTGTCAGGCATTGGCTGTCTTTTTGAGTGCCACCGGAGTGCCAAATCTCCTGGCTGGATGCGGCCTCAGCATCCTCTTCTCCCCTGACGCCGGGGCAAACTGGCGCGTATGGGACAACGGGCTCGAAAACCGGTTCGTCAGTTCCTTCGTGGTGTCCGGCGACGGCATAGAAGGCTCAAATGTCTTTGCGGCGACCTCCTCGCCGTGTGGTGTTTTTCTATCGACTGACGGGGGCAGGAATTGGATAGAGGTCGATTCGGACCTGACGGAGCAATGTCACGCTGTCTATGCTCTCGCGGCGTCCGGCGCGAATCTCTACGTGGGGACTGACGTCGGCGTTTTTGTTCTCACAAACAGCGGGGCGACCTGGACACAGATGTACTCAGGTCCGGCAAATAGAGCCGTCAAAGCACTTGTGGTTTCTGATACGATTCTTTTCGCAGGCACCGCGAGTGGAGTCGATCGATCAACTGACAACGGCAAGAGCTGGAGTGAAGCCAATGCGGGCATGGCGAATACACCGGTGAGTGCGCTTGCGATCCTGGGGAATGACCTTGTCGCCGGCACGGATAGCAGTGGAATATTCCGCTCGACCGATCATGGCACGACGTGGGTCGCCGCGAGTACAGGTTTGACAGACTCCACAATTCATGCCCTGGCCGCTTCAGGCTCGCGCCTGTTCGCGGGCACGAATAGAGGCGTCTTCGTTTCCATCAACGGCGGGTTACAGTGGCAGGAGTCCAACACGGGCATAACAAACGGTCAGGTCAACGCTCTGGCCTGCATTGGCACGAATCTGATTGCCGGGATGACAAGCGGCGTTTATCGCTCGACCGGTGAGGGCGTGGGATGGGATAGGCTTGGCTTGAGCGGTTATGTCACAACGCTCGCAGTTTCGGGGACGGACCTTCTTGCAGGGAGGGCAAACCCTGATGGTGCTTTTCGGTCAACCGACAACGGTACGAGCTGGCTCGAAATCGATTCTGGTTTGCTGACACCTGGTATTACGATGGAAATATTGAGTTTTGCCTTTTCCGACACGAACATTTTTGTCGGGACCTATGGACAGGGGATATTCCTCTCCACAAACGAAGGGAATGCCTGGGCGCCGGTGAACAATGGACTCTCATCGATTAAGGCTGTCCGGGCGATCGTTGTTCATGGTTCGGCTATATTCGCCGGGACGAGAGACGGCGTTTTCCTTTCAACAAATAGCGGTGCAAGCTGGACACCGGCAGGTGCCGGATCGCCGTCCGTTGTCAATGCTCTCTTGTTCGCCGGGACGGACCTGTTCGCCGGGACGTACTACGGGGCCTTTCGTCTTGATGACGGTGGAAAGGATTGGATACCGGTTGATTCGGGCCTGACAGGGACCGACGTCCAGGCCCTTTCCGCTTTTGGCGGAAATGTCTTCGCCGGTACCGACAGCGGGGTATTTGTCACGACCGACCGCGGCACACACTGGACGGCCATAAGCTCGGGAATGCCGGCCAGATCCGTGAGCGGTATTACTGCGAACACTTCTGTTCTTTCTCTCCTTGTTTCCGGATCGGACCTCGTTGCTGGAACTGCGAACCTGGGTGTGTGGAAACGGCCTTTGTCCGAAATCACGGGCCTTGAAAGGAGAACCGACGAGGTTCCTGAAGGGTACTCATTGCGGCAAAATTACCCCAATCCCTTCAACCCGTCAACAGTCATCAGTTACCACCTGCCGGTTGTCGTACATGTTACAGTGAAAGTCTATGACGTCCTGGGGAGGGATGTGGCAACCCTGGTGAATGAGCGCCAGGGCCCGGGGGACCACTCCGTGACACTCAATGCGGCGCAACTGTCCAGCGGTGTGTATTTCTGCCGCCTGCAGGCAGGGACGTACCGGGGTGTCAAGAAGCTCATGCTTGTGAGATAAGGACATTGTGTTTTGAGGGCCCTGATACCTATGAGAACACTCATTGCTCTGATTGTGATTGCGCTTCTGCTCCCCGACAAGTCGTTCTGCGGTCCGGTCCGTCACAAGCATCGGCTGATCGTCCTTACCGACATAGAGGCGGATCCTGATGATACGGAATCCGTGGTTCGCCTGCTTTTGTATTCCAATGTTGTTGATGTGAAGGGATTGATTGCGACAACCTCCACGCATCAACGAAATGCAATACATCCCGAATCCATTACAAGAGTGATTCGCGGTTACGGGAAAGTGCGTGCCAACCTGCTGAAGCATGAATCCGGCTTTCCTGATGTCGGGTCGCTGTTAAGCCTTGTGAAGCGAGGCAGAGCGGAATATGGAATGCTGGGAGTGGGTGAAGGGAAAGATTCGGAGGGGTCGGAATGGATCATCAAGGTCCTTGAGGAACGGGATGATCGACCGTTATGGATATGTGTTTGGGGAGGTCCCAACACGCTTGCGCAGGCGCTCTTCAGGATCAAAGAATCAAGAACTGAGGCGGAGGCGAATCGACTGATCGGGAAACTGAGGGTATACGCGATTTCCGACCAGGATGACAGCGGAATATGGATGCGGAGGACCTTCCCGGATTTGTTCTACATCGTCAGCCCGGGTGGCTACGGAAGTTCAACCTGGAGTGCAATCAACCAGGTTGGGCCGGGAATCAGGAATGAAGTGATAAGCAACCGCTGGCTGGCAGAGAACATTCAGCAAGGCCATGGCCCGCTTGGTGCCCTGTATCCGGATGTAGCGTATGGGATGGAAGGAGATACGCCCTCCTGGTTGAATTTGGTCCCCAATGGGTTGAACGAACCGGAGCATCCTGACTGGGGCGGTTGGGGGGGACGTTACGAATTGTATCGACCTGAGTATTCGTCCCTGGATACGGGAGGCTTTACAGGCGGTGTACCTGTGGATCCCGAACCGCGGGCAATGTGGACGAATGCCATTGATCGATTTGTGCCGTACGTCGCAGGTGCGTATGGCCGGACAATTCTTCCGGACTCGGCAGCCATTTCAAGCAACAAGGCCACCCTGTGGAGATGGAGGGAGGATTTCCAGAATGACTTTGCGGCCCGGATGGACTGGTGCACGAAGTCGTACAGAGAAGCAAATCATCCGCCGGTTCCCGTCCTGTCTCATCCTGAGGAATTGACGGTAAAGTCCGGTGACACGATTACACTGGATGCCAGCGCCACCACCGACCCTGACGGTGATAATCTCAGTTACGTGTGGTTTCAATATCCGGAGGCCGGTTCGTACAGGGAGCCGGTAAGAATCAACGGTGCGGATAATTTGCGCAGGCTGTTCATAACGGCCCCAGAGGTCCGGAAAAAGGAAACGGTTCATTTCATATTGAAAGTCACGGACAAGGGAAGACCACCTCTTTCACGGTATAAGCGGGTCATTGTGACTCTGTTGCCAAAATGAGGCAGGGATGAATCCGGCATTAAATGACAATCAGGGTCTATCGGAGCCTGTCACAAGACAATCCAGGATGTTTCTCCCAATAGCAGACAAGGGTGTGACAATGAAGCAGATCTTCCTCGTATTCCCTGCCCTGCTCGTGTTCGTCTTCTGTGCCAACGCTCAGGACATCGCTAAACATGCCCCGCAGGGCTTCGACGCATTGCGTACGGACGTTCCTCATGGCAGAATAGATACAGTGACGTATGCGTCAAAGACGGTGGGGACAATGCGCAGGGCTGTCATCTATACTCCCCCGGGTTTTTCAAAAGAGAAGACATACCCGGTGCTCTATCTTCTGCATGGTATTGGCGGCGACGAAAAGGAATGGCTGACCGGTGGTCAACCCCAGGTGATCCTGGATAATCTCTATGCTGAAAGAGCCATCGAGCCTATGGTAGTCGTCATGCCAAATGGCCGGGCTATGAAAGACGATCGCGCTGGTGGGAATATTTTCGACAGCGTGAAGGTGCAGGCGTTCTCGACCTTTGAGAGAGATTTGCTTGACGACCTGATTCCATTCATTGAAAACACCTACAGGGTTTACGGGGACAGGGAGCACCGCGCAATTGCGGGATTGTCCATGGGCGGCGGGCAATCGTTAAACTTTGGTCTGGGCCACCTCGATGAATTTGCGTGGATCGGGGGGTTCTCCTCGGCTCCGAACACGAAGAAGCCTGAAGTGCTTCTCCCCGAACCCGATGAGGCAAGAAGTAAACTGAAATTGCTCTGGATTTCGTGCGGCGACGATGACAACCTGATAAGCTTCAGCCAGCGTACCCACGACTACCTTGTCGCAAAAAACGTTCCTCATATCTTCTACGTCGAGCCCGGCGTGCATGATTTCAAGGTCTGGAAGAACGATTTGTACATGTTCACCAGGCTTCTGTTCAAGCCCGTGGACGTCTCAACACTCTCGCACTACAGTGTCGTGGGATTACCGGCGTCAACAAATGTGAGAGGGGCGAAGTATCCCCGGATTCTGCCGGACCACATGGTCATCTTCCAGGTCAAAGCACCCGATGCGAAAAAGGTGCAGATTGACCTTGGAAAACTGTATGACATGAAGAGAGATAGCCTGGGAGTGTGGAGCGTGACAACAGATCCTCAGAGTATGGGATTCCATTACTATTCGCTTGTCGTCGATGGTCTGGCGGTGGCTGACCCGGCCAGTCAAACATTCTACGGTATGGGCCGGATGGCGAGCGGCATAGAGATCCCTTTCGCAGGGGATGACTTTTATGCGGTCACGGATGTCCCTCACGGTGACATACGAATAGTGCACTACTATTCCACCGTCCTCAGCAGATGGCGGAGAGTGTATATCTATACACCCCCCGGCTATGATCGTTCTTCAAACGAGAGATATCCTGTCCTGTACATATTACATGGCGGTGGCGAAGACGAAAGCGGATGGGCAACCCAGGGCAAAACCAATCTCATCCTGGATAACCTCATCGCCGCAGGGAAGGCAAAACCCATGCTTGTTGCAATGCCTGATGGGAACGTTGGTGTGTCCGGGTTCGGCGAGAATGCGCTGAAGATGTTTGAAGCGGAATTGAAACAATGCATCATTCCCCTTGTCGAGAAGAAATACAGGGCGGAGACCGATGCACAGAACCGTGCGCTCGCGGGCCTCTCAATGGGCGGGTTGCAGACATTGTATGCAGGGCTGAACAATACCGAATTGTTCTCCTGGCTGGGTGTATTCAGTTCCGGATGGATCCTGCCTGCGCAGAGTGGCATCGCGGATGCGCAACATGAGTACCTCAAAAAGAACAATGAATCAATACGAAGGAACCTGAAGCTTCTCTGGATTTCGATCGGCGGCGAGGAAGATATCGCGTACAAGAATTGTCAGGTCATGCGGTCGACATTCGACGAGTTGAAGATGGCGTACACGTACAGCGAGCATCCCGGCGGCCATACGTGGCCGGTGTGGAGGCATGATCTGAATGGCTTCGCACAATTATTGTTCAGATGACAGAAGCTCTCCCGGCCGGCTCTTGACACAGAATTGCAGAGGCGCATGGCATGAAAAACGCTCTTTCTCGCATTACAGTGTTCTCCGTTCTTCTGTTCAGCGGCGTTTCTGCTCAGGAGAAACTCTACCAGAATACCTTCCCCCTGACTGATGTCACCCTCCTGGATGGCCCGTTCAAGCACGCCCGCGATTTGAATATTCAGGTGCTTCTGAAGTACGACGTAGATCGCCTGCTCGCGCCGTACCGGAAGGAAGCCGGGCTGACGCCAAGGGCGGACAGTTACCCAAACTGGAGCGGACTTGACGGACACATCGGTGGACACTATCTCTCCGCGCTGGCAATCAACTATGCGGCGACGAAGAATGCCGAATGCAAGAAGCGCATGGAATACATGATAGCGGAACTCAAGGCATGTCAGAGGGCAAACACGACAAATCATCCCGCGTGGGGAGCCGGGTATGTCGGTGGAGTTCCCGGGAGCGAAGCGGTCTGGTCGACACTGAAAACCGGGGACTTCGCCGCATACCGTGGCGCATGGGCGCCATGGTACAATGTGCATAAGATGTATGCCGGACTACGGGATGCGTGGCTCTACGGAGGGAACGGGGATGCAAGGGAAATGTTCCTCGCGTTCTGCGACTGGGGCATAGCAATTACTTCCGGGCTGTCGGACTCCCAGATGCAATCGATGCTTGAGTCCGAACAGGGCGGTATCGCGGAGATGTTCGCGGATGCGTATCAGATGACAGGGAAGGCAAAGTACCTTACTGCCGCCCGGCGTTTTTCGCATAGAGTGCTTCTTGACGCGATGGCAGAAGGACGCGACATCCTTGATAATAAGCATGCCAATACGCAGATCCCCAAAGTCGTCGGCTTCGAGCGCATCGCGGAGCTGACTCGTGATGTGCAATACGGGAACGCGGCCGGGTTTTTCTGGGAAACAGTGACAAGAAACCGCAGTCTCGCGTTCGGGGGAAACAGCCGGAGGGAATTCTTCCCGGCTGCGCCGGCGTGCGGTGATTTTGTCAATGATGTGGAGGGGCCGGAGTCATGCAACTCATACAATATGCTGAAGCTGACGGAGGATCTCTTCAGGACGGCTCCATTGGCAAAGTACGCCGACTATTATGAAAGGACGTTATACAATCATATTCTCTCAACGCAGCATCCCGTCCATGGCGGTTACGTGTATTTCACGCCGGTGCGTCCCCGCCATTACAGGGTGTATTCCGAGCCCAACGAAGCGATGTGGTGTTGTGTCGGTACCGGTATGGAAAACCACGGGAAATACAATCAGTTTGTGTACACGCATCACGATGACTCATTGTTTGTAAACCTCTTTGTCGCCACGGAGTTGACCTGGAGAGAAAAGGGAATAGCACTCAGGCAGGACACCCGGTTTCCGTTTGAAGAACAGTCGACGTTGACAGTCACCCATGGGTCTTCACGTTTTACGCTCATGATTCGCTATCCATCATGGGTGAACGACGGAGCGTTGAGGATCGTTGTGAATGGCCGGAGTGTACCGTGGGCCGGTCATCCGTCATCCTATGTCGCGGTCGATAGGGCGTGGCAGGCGGGCGACGTGGTTCAGATTATGCTCCCCATGCACAATGCCGTCGAGCAATTGCCGAATGTCCCGGTCTATTTCGCGTTTCTGCACGGACCGATAGTGCTTGCGGCAAACGCGGGGAGTGAGGACCTCGCAGGTGTGATTGCAAGCGACGGCAGGTGGGGTCATATTCCCGGTGGCAAGAGGCTTCCTGTGGACAAGGCTCCCATAATCGTTACCGACGACATTGCGACAATCACGGACGGATTGGAACGGGCAATCGACAGGCCGCTGGCGTTTACTTTCCCCCCTGTCAGGATGATCAACCCTGTGAAGGTCCTGCTCGAACCCTTCTCTCAAATCCATGACGCAAGATATATGATGTATTGGATGGTTCTCACAAATGCACAATATCGTTCATATCTCGACTCGATAGCAGCTCTGGAAAAGGAAAGGCTGGCGCTCCAGGAGCGTACAATAGACGTCGTGGCTGCAGGCGAGCAGCAGCCTGAGGTTGACCACGCGATGCAGAGCTCGAATTCACATTCCGGGTCATCGTTGGATGAGTTCTGGCGGGATGCCGGCAACGGGGGCTATTTTAGTTACAGCCTCGCTACCAACCGGGAAACCGATGTGAGCGTGATCGTGCGCTACTGGGGAAATGAATGGGGAGGCCGGAAGTTCGACATCTCTATAGATGATGAGAAATTGCTGACGGAGGACAACACGGGAAGGTGGTATCATTCTCAGTTCCAGGAAGTCACATATGCGATCCCGGACTCGATGGTCAAAGGCAAAGATCACATCAGGCTGCGGTTTCAAGCGCTTCCGGACAATACGGCAGGCGCAGTCTATCGTATCCGTTTGGTGAGAAAGAACAACACGGCAGGAACGCACTAACGAAAGGGCAAGGCCGGGACCGGTGGAAAGTCTGGATGGTGGATCCTGCAGTTCTTCTCGAGAATCCGGGGTGGATTGCAGTGGCGTAAAATCAGGTACAGTGGGCCCGCCGGAGAGCGTTCACAGAGCGTATCAACAAGTGAGGAACATGCAAAACGTGAGGTCTGCCGTGGGGACGCGTAGAGCGATTGCGATTGCCCGTGTGTGCGTGGCATTTTTGGTGTGCCTTCTTCCTGGTGTGCATGCGGTCTGGGCACAGCAGCCGGACATCTTTCGCATGACGCCTGGGGACCGGGCGGCGTACTTTGCGAAGATCGGTGCGGAATCTGAGGTCGACTGGCGCAACATGATCGACCTTCTTCATCTTGCGCCACCGGGACCTCTCCCCCCCGCCGCGGAAGATCCCAACCGTCCGGAGATCACGTCCCGGAAGGACAGCTCATCCAACTGGCGCGACACGGCCGGCAACACATACGCCCGATCTCCCTGGGGAACGTGGAACAATTATGACGAATCAAAAGCCAATCCCTATCCGAACCTCCCGGACCCTCTCGTCTTGAAAAACGGCCGTCCGGTGACGGATCCGGACTTATGGTGGAGTGAACAGAGGCCGCAAATCCTCGTCGATTTCGACAGGGAAATCTACGGCAGTGAACCCGAGAGAACACCGGCAGTTCGTTGGGAACTTGTGAGGGCGGTCGATACAACGATCGGTAAATTCCCGGTATCAGAAAAACACCTCGTGGGGCATGTCGATAGTTCGATGTACCCGAAGATCGGCGTGGAAATCCAGATGACGCTGGTTGTCCCGGCGAAACCGGTACGTCCGGTTCCGGTCGTCATGGAGTTCGGGTTCCTCCTGCCTCCGGGGTTTGCATTTCCCGGCATGCCGAAACCGGAGGGTCCCTCCTGGCAGGAGCAGGTTCTCGATAAGGGGTGGGCCTATGCCGTGTACGTACCGACGACAGTTCAGCCTGACAATGCCGCCGGACTCGCCGAAGGGATCATCGGACTCGTCAACAGGGGAAAGCCGCGTGCACCGGGTGATTGGGGCGCACTACGCGCCTGGGCGTGGGGGGCCAGCCGGGCAATGGACTGTTTTGAAGCCGACAGATCCATTGACGCGAAGAAAGTCTGCATAGAAGGGGTGTCCCGGTACGGCAAGGCGGTTCTCGTGACAATGGCGTACGATCAGCGATTTGCGATAGCTCTTGTCGGCTCGTCGGGAAAAGGGGGCGCCGCGCTGTACCGGCGCAACTTCGGTGAATCGATGGGGAACATCTGCTCCTCGGGTGAGTTTCATTGGTTTGCCGGCAATCTGCTCAGGTTCGTCCTGGCTCCCAATGATCTGTCCGTTGATTCACATGAGCTTATTGCTCTTTGTGCTCCCCGCCCCGTGTTCATCAGCTGCGGGTCACCGGAGGTTGAAGGCCGGTGGATCGACGGCACCGGACAATTCATGGCCGAAGCGGCTGCCGGGGGGGTGTATGCGTTGCTGGGGAGAAAAGGCCTGGGCACATCGACGATGCCGCCGATCGGAACTCTTGTCGGCGGCGGGGCGCTGGCGTTCCGCCAGCACCAGGACGGGCACACAGTTGGTCCAAACTGGCCCTACTTTCTTCAATTCGCGCAGGAACACTTCGAGAAAGGAAAATAGCGCCTAATATTAAGGAGCCATACTTGTGAGAAACTTGCCTTATGTGGTTGCGATATTTGTGATGCTTGTCGCCGGACCGTGCATTGCACAGCAGCCTGCGCCGGTGAAAGTCGAGGACGGATTGCTACAAGGATCGTCCGAAGACGGGTTGACGATTTACAGGGGCGTTCCGTTCGCCGCCCCGCCTGTTGGTGACCTCCGATGGCGCGCTCCTCAGCCTGCCGGAAAATGGGATGGGGTGCGGGAAGCCGCCAGGTTCGCCCCCGGCCCAATGCAGGGGGGAAGTCCTCCGTCGGGAAAGAGCGAGGACTGCCTGTACCTGAACATTTGGACGCCGGCGAAATCCGCGAATGACCGCATCCCCGTGCTCGTCTGGATCTACGGCGGCGGATTCGGCGCGGGGGCCACCTCCGAAC
>Ga0182019_10000428_pt1 | contig 20895 bp, 11 predicted proteins | sample 812E2MmetaG_FD_120483 | JGI IMG/M metagenome (GOLD analysis project Ga0182019, IMG submission 120483) | Permafrost microbial communities from Stordalen Mire, Sweden - 812E2M metaG | ecosystem: Environmental > Terrestrial > Soil > Wetlands > Permafrost | place: Sweden: Stordalen | collected...
ATTTCCACAATTTACCTCGATGCAGCAGAAGGTGGAAGGGTATCTGAGAGGCTGATAGAAGAGGGAGCAATGGTTCAGAAGGGTGATGTGATCCTCCGGCTCGAAAACAGGCAGCTTTATCAGACTATTCTTGACAGTGAAGCCGCCCTTGCTGAGAAAGAGAATTACCTCCGGACAACACGAATTAATTTTGAAACGGAATTAATAGAGTCGAGAAGAAGCATTCTCGACAGCAAGTACAAACTGACCAGAAAAAAAAGGACATATGAGCAGTACCAGACTTTGTTTGACCAGGGATTAATATCGAAGGAGGAATACCTGCAGTCAAAGGAAGATTATGAGTATGAAGTTAACCTGCTGAAGATAAATAAGGTAAAAGCTTCCAACGATTCACTTCTTCGTGTCACTTCAATGATAACGCTCGACAGTGACCTGGGCAAGATGAGACAGATGCTTCAGCTTGTTCACGAGAGACTTGATAATCTCAATGTAAAAGCTCCTGTCGATGGACAGCTCGGGATGCTTGATGCTGAAATTGGTCAGTCGATCGGTGGCGGACAAAGGATCGGCCAGATAAACGTACTCACAAACTTCAAGATAAATGCACAGATAGATGAGCATTACATCGACCGTGTGCAGAGAGGCCTTTCTGCAACTTTTGATCGTAACGGTACAGAAATAAATCTTACCGTCAAAAAAGTTTATCCCGAAGTGCGTGAAGGACAGTTTAAGATCGATATGGTCTTCAATGGGACAAGTCCCGAAAACCTGAGAACCGGCCAGACTTATAATATAAAGCTTGAACTAGGGGCTTCCGAGAAGGCAATAATGATTCCCAGGGGAGGATTCTTCCAGAGTACAGGAGGACAATGGATCTTTGTACTGAATCAAGCCGGAACAGAGGCAGTGAAAAGGCAGATCAGGATCGGCAAGCAAAATCCTCAGTATTATGAGATACTCGAAGGACTGCAGGCAGGTGAAAAAGTAATCACATCAGGCTATGAATTATTTGGTGATAATGATAAAATAATACTAAAATAAATAGACCCCCTTCTTCCTCGCAGGCTCGGCATCTCCCCACATGGGGGGAGAAACAGAGGGAGTCAAAGATGATAGATAATATGCTTAATTAAATGATAATCAGTAACTAATTAGTCAATCAGTCATGATAAAAACAATCAATTTGACAAAGGTCTTCCGAACAGAAGAGATCGAGACAACTGCTCTCAACAATGTGAGTCTTCATATTAAGCAGGGTGAGTTTGTCGCAATCATGGGACCTTCAGGATGCGGGAAGTCGACTCTTCTGAATATTATCGGGCTGCTTGATAATCCGACAGCTGGAGAGTATTATTTTGACGGTAAAGAAGTGGGTCAGCTTAAGGAACGCAATCGCACTTTGCTGCGCAAAGGGAATATCGGGTTCGTTTTTCAGAGCTTTAACCTGATAGATGAACTGACTGTTTATGAGAATGTTGAGCTACCGCTGATCTATCTTAAGCTCAAAGCACGTGAGCGAAAAGATATGGTCGAAAAAGTTCTTGACCAAATGAAGATAAGTCATAGAAAGAAACATTTCCCGCAGCAGCTTTCAGGAGGTCAGCAGCAGCGTGTTGCCGTCGCACGTGCTGTTGTTGCTGGTCCGAAGCTCATACTCGCCGATGAACCGACAGGAAACCTCGATTCAAAGAATGGCATTGAGGTCATGAACCTTCTTACTGACCTGAACAGGGCCGGAACAACAATAGTAATGGTTACACACTCATTGCGCGATGCAGGGTATGCCCATAGGGTCATTAATCTATTCGATGGACAAATCATTACTGAAAGTTCACAGGTGGCTGAAGCCGTGTTATAATAAGCAGTACTATAAAAAACTGCGAAGCCATGATCAGACACAACCTGCGTATAATACTGGCAAGTGCTTTAAAGAATCCCAGGGTCGCATTAATTAATATTATTGGACTGTCACTGGGCTTGGCTTGTGCACTTCTGATGTATTTATGGGTGAGGGATGAGCTGAGCTTTGATAAATTTTATAAAAATGCCGGTCATATTTACCTCGCATACCTTAAAGGTACAAGTGGCAATAACATATCCTATCAATCAACAACTTCACCTGTCATTTCAAAACGGCTTAAAGACGAATGTCCGGAAGTCAGAGAATCAGCCAGATTATTTTCATTAGGTGAAACTACGGTTAAATATGGTGATAAGATCATTAATGAAACTTCAGGCGCAGCAGCTGATCAATCGATTTTTTCAATTTTTGATTTTCGATTTGTCAGCGGGTCTTCCGAAAATGTTTTTGAAGACCCTTCTTCAATCATCCTGACTGAATCAATGGCGCACAGGTATTTTGGAAATGAAGATCCGATAGGAAAGGATCTTCTGATCAATAACAAATTAAATTTCACTGTGAGGGGAATCATCCACGATTTTCAGAAAAATGCTTACCTGAGGTTTGATTTTGTGATCCCGTTTTCTGTTTTGCCACGATTAGATGTCCCTATAGAAGGATCTGATTTTTATCCATGCGCTTTTTACAATTATGTAATGCTTAATGAAAAGACAAACTATCTGGCTTTAAATGAGAGAATAGGAAAGAACATAACTATGGAGAATAATTCCATAAAATTTGAAATAGAGCTTATCCCGGTGACAAAAACCTATTTGCAGGATTCCGGAGGCGCCGGACGGCTCATCATTTTTTCAATTATTTCAATATTTGTATTATTTCTTGCGTGTATCAATTACGTAAATCTCACAATCGGTTCCCTTATTTCGCGGGTAAAAGAAATAAGCATCCGGAGGATCATCGGTGCTGAAAAGAAACAACTGGTTTTTCAACTGGTAACTGAAAGTGTACTGTTTGCTTTCCTGGCATCGATAGTGGCAATTATCATTACATACCTGTTTCTGGGCCTGTTCAATAATATTACCGGTAAACAGATTGAATTTAAATTTACTGATGCTGATTTTTTGGGCGTTATAATACTTCTGACTCTGTTTACCGGTTTCATTTCAGGACTCTTACCCGGACTTAAATTTGCTTCAGTAGTAGCCAATGACTTACTCAAAAACAAGCTGTCATCTTCATCAGACATCGGTAGTTTCAGGAAAGGGCTGGTTATCTTTCAATTAGTAATTACTATTTTTTTCCTTATTTCCTCAATAGTGATCAATCGTCAATCGAAGCTGATAACTTCTTTTAATTCAGGTTTTAACAAAGACAATATATATTATGTCAGACTTAATGAAGATATCAGTGGTAAAATACCTGAATTGAGACAGATACTCCTGCAAAACCCTCAGATTCTAAATATCGCATCTGCCTCAGTTCTGCCTAACCGGATAGTCACAGGGTCCTATTTTAAATGGGGAATATCAGAAGTTTCAGATAAAAGAATCTGTGAAGCCAGGGTCGATTATGATTTCTTAAAAATATTCGATATGAAATTACTGGCAGGCAGGTTTTTTGATATAGAACATCCTTCTGATGCTGAAAAATCTATACTTATAAGTGAAACTGCCTATAATATGCTTCAGGAAAAAAATGCCATTGACAAACCATTTCATTACGGGAATAAGACATATAATTTAATTGGGGTAGTAAAAAATTATCAGCATAATTCAGTATTATCTCAGACGCCTGGTGCGATTTCTTACCTTTTAAGTCCGAATTCAAACTCATATTTATTTATAAAAATAAACCCGGGATTGACCGATCTGGTTGCAAAAGATCAGACCATCCGGTACATACACAAAATTTGTGACAGCTTCAGCCCGAATAGACCTTTGTTCTATAGCTTCCTTAATGATGTGAGCTATAATATTGAAACACAGTTTGAAACACGAAAAGAACTGATTTTTTTAGCAACCCTCTTAACTATACTGATTTCAATAATTGGCTTATTCGGACTTGTTTATCAATCGGTTAAATACAGGGTCAAGGAGATAGGTATCCGTAAAATTAACGGGGCAAGAGTATCAGAAGTTATGTTGATGCTAAACAGAGGTTTTATTGCATGGATAGCTATTGCATTTATGATCGCAACTCCGATAGCCTGGTTTGCCATGCATAAATTGCTAAATAATTTTGCAAATAAAATCAGACTCGACTGGTGGATATTTGCCCTGGCCGGTCTGATGGCATTTGTGATTACAATATTGACAGTGAGCTGGCAGAGCTGGAAAGCAGCATCTAGAAATCCTGTTGAGGTTCTAAGATATGAATGAGCAATTAGCAACTAACTCTATATCATGATAAGCTTAAGACACATTTACAAGTACTATGATTCTAAGTTTCAGAGGACTTTTGTCCTGAAGGATATCGACCTGGAGATCCATGAAGGAGAATTTTTTACAATAATGGGACCCAGCGGGGCAGGCAAATCCACGTTACTCAATATCATTGGTATGCTGGACGAACCGAGCGAGGGAGAGTATTTTTTTCTCGATCAACATGTGACAAAACTGAGTGAAAAGAAGAAGGTAGAATTCCATAGGAATTATGTTGGCTTCATTTTCCAGGACTTTCACCTTATTGATGAGCTTACCGTATATGAAAATATTGAGACTCCGCTGATATACAAGGGTATGAAGGTTTCTGTCCGCAAAAGCGTGGTGGCCGATATGCTCGACAGGTTTAACATGGTTGCAAAAAAAGATCTTTTCCCCGCTCAGCTTTCAGGAGGTCAGCAGCAGCTTGTTGCCATTGCCAGAGCCATAGCCGGGAAACCAAAGCTTCTTCTCGCTGATGAGCCCACAGGTAACCTTCATTCCGACCAGGGAAAACAGATCATGGAGCTCTTAAAAAGCCTGAATAAGGAAGGAATTACCATCATTCAGGTTACACATAATGAGGAGTTTGCAAAATACGGAAGCAGGATAATCAGGCTTGCTGACGGTCTCATTTCAGAAGATAGTGGGATCGCAACTGCCGAAAAAAAGACAAATAAAACCAAATGAAGGTCTTCAGAAGAGTAAAACAGAATTTGCAATGGGTCCTGATAAATGTTACAGGACTTAGCATAGCAGTTGCCTGTAGTCTGATCATTTTACTTTATATTCTTCAGCAGACGAGCTATGACCGGTTTCATTCAAAAGCTGACTATATCTACCGGATTACGTTGGAGAGCAATCAGGGCGCATCGTCGATCCATCCCGCCCGTGTGTATGGTGATCTGCGGCAAATGGTGACCGATTATCCTGTAATTGAAAGAATGGTGAGACTGGTTCCATTCAGAAACGCGATTGTAAAGATCGGAGATCAGAAGTTCTATTCCCGTAATGCTTTCTTAACCGATAGTTCATTCTTTAAGGTTTTCGACTTTAAGGTTATTTCAGGAAACTCTAAAAAGGCATTCTCACAGCCGGGCCAGGTATTTATAAGCCGCACTCTCGCAATCAAATACTTTGGTACTCTCGATGTGATTGGGAAGGAGATTTCAATTTTACATCAGCAGGATCCAAATTTCAAGGTTTTCACGATTGATGGCGTTATGGAAGATTTTCCTGCAAATTCTCATTTTCATGCCGACCTGCTTTCTTCCTTTACAAGTGAGGATGATCTAACGACTTGGTCCTATACCTATTTTCTTATTAAGAAAGGTACTGACATAAATGCTCTCAGGGGAACCCTTCAGCAAAAAATGGAATCAGAAAATAAATCTGGCAATCCTGCCCCCGTAATATACCTTCAGAAGCTTACCGACATTCATTTGTTCAGCCATAAATCGCGCGAGATTGAGAATAACGGGGAGATCAGATCTATAGTCTTGCTTGTCAGCGGCACCATCATAATTATTTTTATTGCCCTTATAAATTTTTTCAACCTGAGCCGGGTGCAATTCATTTCTAGGCTTAAATCAATAAAAGTCAAGCTGATAAATGGAGCATCGAGAGGGATTCTGGCAGGTGAAATTGCCCTTGAATCGCTACTACTTTCAGTATTATCAATTTCAGTTGGATTAGTAATAGCCATCAGTCTGAGCAGGCATCTGGGGATTTCAATTTTCGATCCCGACAGGATTGTGCTTGTTTTTCTGGTTGTCCTGGGTTTTATCTTTACCATAGCGCTTCTCTCTGTACTTCCGCTTTTTACCTCAAAAATTGTCAACGATATAAAAGTTACCAGTCGCCAGGAGAACCTGTACACCTACCCGCTTCTAATCCAGTTCACACTGGCTGTAACCGCCATTGCCGCTACCATAGTGCTTAACCGGCAGATGGATTATATAAACAGACAACATCCGGCATCTCAGAATGCAAACATGATGGTGATCCCGGACAACCCCTGGGAGTCGATTCAGCGCTATGAGGTTTTCAAAAACGAATTGCTCAACAGTACCTTAATAACTGCAGTGACTGCAGCCATGGAAGACCCTGGCAGCGATATCCTCGACGCTGTAGATTTCGAGATGGAAGGCATTGAAAAGAAAGAAGGACAATCGATAAATATTTTTACGACCGATTCCAATTTTTTCAGCTCACTAGGTATCCATCCACTTGCCGGCACCACGGAGTTGGGATTCACTCCATCACAAAAATGGGAGTCTGATGCTGTTGAATTAAGCCAGCTTCGGGAAAACAAAAGCTCTGATAAACAGAAGCTTGCTGAGCTTGAAAAAAGAGTTGGAGGGTACCGCGAGAAATACATTCTGAACCAAAGTGCTCTTAAAATGCTGGGAATTTACAATCCTGGAAAGGCCATCGGGAAAAGATTCAGAATCAATTTCTTCCTGCCCGACCTCTTTCCGGAAGGTGAAATTGTGGGGGTAGTTCCCGATTTCCATTATACTAATCTGCATAGTGAGGAGAAACCGCTGGCAATTGCTCCCCGGAAGATGTTCAATTATTGTTTTTTAATAAGCATTGATCCGAAACAACGTGGAAAAGCCATAGCAAAAATCGCTTCAGCATGGCAAAAAATTAATCCTGAATTTCCGCTGCAATACGAATTTATAACAGATACCTACAGAAAAGTGTACGCAGGTGAATATGCACAAACACGGGTTTTATCGCTCTTTGCCCTTATCTCAATTATTCTCTCCGCATTAGGAATCTTTGCCATGGCAGCCTTCAGCATGCAGCACCGGATAAAAGAGATAGGCATCCGAAAAGTGAATGGTGCCAAAGTCTTTGAAATACTTGCATTGATTAATAAAGACTTTATAAAATGGATTGCCATTGCTTTTGTGATCGCGACTCCTGTGGCTTACTTCGCCATGCGTAAATGGCTGCAAAACTTCGCTTATAAAACAGAATTATCATGGTGGATATTTGCTGTGGCAGGCTTAATTGCGCTGGGCATTGCATTACTGACTGTGAGCTGGCAGAGCTGGAAAGCGGCAACAAGGAACCCGGTTGAAGCTCTGCGATACGAGTGATTACAAGATATGCTTAATAGAATGAAAAGGAATATTGCATAGTTAAAGAATCTCAAAAGTAAAAACGAAATTTCAAACCATGATAAAACTTCTATTTAAAACGGCATTTCGTAATATACGTAAAGATTTATACCAGACCACATTAAATATTTTTGGTCTGGCGCTTGGCTTTGCTGCATTATTATTTATTTCCACCTATTTTTTTCATGAATTAAGCTTTGATAAGTTCCATGAAAAAGCAAACCGTATATATAGATGTGTTGCACATGCAAAAATTGGTGGAACAGAGGAGATTTTATCAAATTCAGAAATTACTATATCAACTGCATCTAAAAATGATCTGCCTGAAGTTGAAGATGCTACACGGTTATTCTATGCGAAATACGTAACTGTAAAAGTTGCTGGAAATAAATATATAGAAGATAAATTCTGGTTTGCTGATGCTAACTTCCTTCAGATATTTGATTTCAAACTACTGGAAGGAGATAAAAAACTGGTATTGTCACAACCCAACAGTATTATTTTGACTGAAGATTACAGCAAAAAATATTTTGGCAATAAAAACCCAATCGGGCAGTCAATTGTAATTAGCGACAACGGTGATGTTTATCAAGTAACGGGGGTTTTAAAAAACATTCCTTTAAATTCTCATATGCAGTTTGGAATGTTGGCTTCCTTTTCAAGTCTGCCATTAAGCAAAAGGAATGAGATAATAGATTGGGGCAACTTTCGGGATCTGTATACTTTTTTATTAATAAAAGAGAATGTGGATATAAAGACACTCAATGAGAAATTTCAGGAATTCCCCATGAAATACTATAAGTCTATGTTTGCTCTGGCGGGAATTAATATGGAAGATTTTGAAAAAAAAGGAGGTTTTATTAAACATATCCTGCAGCCTTTGAGTGAAGTTCATCTGGATAATACATTTACCGATAATGTATTTTTATACGGGAATAGACAGCTTTTATATGCTTTGGGAATTATTGGGCTTTTTATTTTAATTATTGCGTGTTTCAATTTTATAAATCTCAGTACAGCCAGGGCATCTTTGCGTGCAAAAGAGATTGGAGTGAAAAAAATCCTGGGATCGAGCAGAAGAAGCCTTATCGCATTGATATTGACAGAGACGTTCCTGCAATGTTGTATTGCTTTGTTAGCTGCAATAATATTCCTAATATTCAGTCTTGGGTTATTAAACAGATTCACAAACTTAAATATTGAATTTGGTCAGTTCTTTAACAAATTTGGGCTGATTACAATAATTCTCATTCCTGTAATTGTAGTAGGTATCGCAGGGATATTCCCCTCCTTTGTGATTTCGAAGTATAATCCTGCGGAGGTAATTAAAGGTATTGTTCTGAAATGGAACTCTAATTCAGGTTTACGAAATGCGCTGGTTGCGTTTCAGTTTATTGTATTCATTGCATTGGTAAGCGTAACTGTTATTGTCAAAAAACAAGTTTACTTACTTCACAACCAGAATCCCGGTTTTCATAAAGAGAATGTTTTAGTAGTAAAAAACACAAATAAACTTGGAAATAACGCGATGGTCTTCAAAAATGAAATGCTTAAAGAGGGGCAAACCATAAATGCTGCTTATACTTCGATGGTGCCATCAATATTTGACGGGGACTCCAATCCATTCAGCAAAACAGATAAGAAAGAACAGGTATTTCTAAAGAGGGTGGATGCTGACAAAGATTTTATTGAAACATTGAAAATAAAAATATTGGATGGCCGTGGTTTTGCCGGTAATGCTAATGATGAAAAGGGGAACGCTATTATTAATAAGAAAGCAGCTGAAATTTTCGGATGGAGTGACTGCAGGGACAAGATCATTTACGATTATAACGATGGAGGCAAATACTTCAATGTCATTGGTATCACTGAAAACTTTCATCTTGAGTCACTAAGAAATGAAGTTGAACCTGCAATAATAAGGTGTTCAGACAATGGAAATTATCTGGCCATAAGGATCCAGCCGGAAAGTGCAACAAAGGCAATTGCTTCAGCTAAAATGTTATGGGAACAGTCTAATGACAAAGCTCCTTTTGAATTCACATTTCTTGATGTTTCGTTCGACAGCCAATATAGGAATGAAGTGAGATTCGGAAAAATGATAACCCTTTTCTCGATCATTTCAATAGCTATTGCATGTTTGGGATTGCTGGGGTTGGTTTCATTTACATTAAGCCGTAAGCGGAAAGAGATCTGCATCCGTAAAGTAAATGGTGCAATGGTATCCGAAGTATTAGCTATGCTTACCAGAGACTTTATAAAATGGGTAGTAATTGCATTTACGGTTGCCACTCCTGTTGCCTGGTATATCATGCACAAATGGCTCGAAAGTTTTGCTTACAAAACAGCTCTGAGCTGGTGGGTATTTGCACTGGCCGGTTTATTGGCCCTGGGAATAACATTGCTGACAGTAAACTGGCAGAGTTGGAGAGCAGCTACAAGGAATCCGGTAGAGGCACTGCGGTATGAATGAACCCCATCCCCCCAGGGGGGCTTTAAGAAATAAGTGGACATGGAAGAATTTGATAAATCAATGTATTACGGAGCGAAGCCTGAAACTTTAGAGGCTGCAAGAATATTGAGAGAAAATATGACACTATATGAAAAATTGCTCTGGGACCGACTAAAACAAAAGCAGGTATGCGGCTTAAGATTCCGTCGACAACATCCGATTGATTTCTTTATTGCAGATTTTTATTATCATGAAGCCAGACTGTCGTGGAGATTGATGGTGAGATTCACGAAAACCAAAAAGAATATGATGATGGTCGTTGTGCAGAAATGGAGAGACTTTGTATAAAAGTCATTCGGTTCAAAAATTCAGAGGTTAAGAATAATGTCCATGGGGTTATATCAAAGATTGAAGATGAAATTAAAAACAGAATAAAAAATCCCCCTTGGGGGATTTAGGGGTGGTTTCCTGGCAAAGCTGGAAAGCGGCGACAAGGAACCCGGTCGAAGCACTGAGATATGAATGACCCTCTCGCAATTGCCAGAGAGGGGTTAAGTGATTAACAATTGATGTCAATAATTAAATTTTCAAAGAAGGTAAAATGATAAGGAATTTACGGTTTGCTTTTCGAATATTAAAACAGAACCCTCTTTTGCTTTATATCAGTGTGCCAGGGCTGGCAGTAGGGTTGTGTGCCATTTTACTGCTTGTTGTGTATTTGAATTATGAACTCAGCTTCGACAAACATTTTCCAACCAATGATCGTGTTCTCAGGTTAGAGAATACCTTAGAAGAGGACAAGTCCAGGACGCTTTCCATTTCGCTTCGGACTGCATATACTCAATTGCCGGCAAAAGTTCCGGAAGTCGAGAAAGCCGTTCAGCTTTACCCGGGATGGCAATCAACCCTAATATCAGAAAAAGGAAAATTTTCTGCTTTGGACCTGCTTTATGCCGATCCGGAGTTTTTCGATGTTTTCGGATTAAAGCTATTACAGGGCAGTGCCACTGAAGCACTTACAGGGAAGACCAGTATTGTGTTGACAAAATCAACTGCCGAAAAACTGTTTGGCCCTGGAGATTGTATTGGGAAATCCTTTAAACTGGAAAAAAGCGATGTGATAGTGTCGGGGGTAATTAGCGACATACCCAAAACCACCCATTTTAAATTTGATATGCTGATGCCATTGGAATCCGATAAATTCATAGTCAGTCAGGGGAGCCTTGAATTCCGAACTTATTATTTAATTAAAAAAGGAGCCAGCATTGAAAAGGCCAGACAAAACATTGCGGCAGCAAATGATGAATTAATGATTGTCTGGAAAAGCAGGAGTCACCTCAACAACGGCAAAACGGAAACTACCACAGAGTTGCTTCGCGACATCCACCTGCATACAAAAGCACAGGATGATATGGTTCCCAAAACAAACTTATCGCAGCTTTATATTATTGTTGGTATTGCCTTATTCATATTTCTGATAGCCCTGATCAATTTCATTAATATGTATTTGCTTTATGGTGAAAAGCGTATTGCAGAAATTGCATCGAGGAAAGTTGCAGGTGCTTCAAGAGGCACGCTTGCACTTCAGTTCTACACTGAAACTGGTATAATTGCAGTAATCGCTTTACTGCTGGGATTAGGTCTGACGATATTGGCACAACCTTCCTTTGCAAAAATGATCAATCTCCCCCTGACGGTTTCTGATATGATAACCCCTACGGGTGTCATTTCAATTATGATTATTCTGGTCACACTTGGCTTAATATCAGGGTCTTATCCCAGTTATTTTTTGTCGAGAATCGACATGGTGACAGGTTTAAAAGGAAAGCACCAGCATATTACGCGCGGCAGGTTCTCAAAAATTGTGGTTTTAGTACAATTTTTTATCACAGTACTGCTCATATGTTCTCTTGTAGTTACCCGGGCACAAATCAGGTACATGAAAAACGTACCTCTTGGTTTTGATGTATCAGGTGTGATGATGGTCGAGGATCTTTCAGATCAGGTTATGAGGAATACCGGGAATTTAAAAATGGAGTTGGAGAAGCTGCCATTTGTTCAAGGCGTTGGTGCATCTCATCATCAAATGGGTGGAAGGTGCAGCGGCCAGTCGATAGCTTTGCTCAACAATCAAGAAGAAAAGCCAATAAAAGAATACAGAGTTTCATCCGGGTTTTGTGAAACAATGAAGTTACAGCTTATTGAAGGTGAGTTTTTTAATCGCGAAACGACCAATGGGAATGACATTATTCTAAACGAAGCGGCAATCAAGATGCTTGGTGTAGAGTATACGCCGGGAATGAGGGTGCTCTATAAAGATGAGCCTGCTGTAGTTTCAGGCATTGTTAAGGACTTTTATTACGACGGATATGCCGGAAATAGTATTGACCCACTTGTGCTTCGGCAGATCAATGATTATGCTTCCACATTTTATATACGCACGAATGGGAACTTATCTCCGGATCAGCAAAAACAGATTGTTGCAGTTTTTAAGCAGTTTGACACTGAGAATATACCAACATTTATTCCCCTTGGCGATATATACAAAGCCAAGTTTGAAAAGGACGAACAAGTGTTTACCATGGTCTCCTGGGGGACCTATCTTGCTATCCTGCTAAGCTTCGTGGGGATACTGTCATTATCTGTGTTGAATGTTGAACGCCGGACCAAAGAGATTGGGATACGAAAGATTGTAGGCAGCAGCGAAGGTGAGATTATCAGAAATCTGTTAGGCGAAACAATTTTATTGATAACCATTGCTTCCCTCTTCGCTTTCGGAGTATCATATTATTTATTGTTGCATTGGTTAAGTCATTTTGCATTGAAAATCAGTATGCATGCCGGATATTTCATTATCAGCGGATTATTGGCATTTGTCATCGTCTTACTGGCAGTGAGCTGGCAGAGCTGGAAGGCAGCAACAATGAACCCGGTTAAGGCGCTGAGATATGAATGACCCCCAACCCCCAGCGGAGGGCTTAAAGACATAAAACAGAGATTTGAATTGAGATATAATGTTAATCGAAACCGTGATTTCTATTTCATAAAATAATAACATGAAATACATTTTTCGCTATCTGAGAAAAAACAGCAGTTTTACCTTTATAAATATTGTGGGACTTGCTTTTGGATTCACATGTGCCATTCTTATTCTTATGCATGTATCCAAGGAGAGTTCGTACAACAGCTCCTTGCCTGATCATGACAGAGTTTTCAACCTGGTGCAGAAAAGCCCTGACTCACCTTTAGGTAATACCACAATAAGTTATGCCCTTTCACCAATGCTGGCCGATTATTTTCCTGAAATAGAATACTTCGCCCGCACAGAAAATTTCAGTTCAATCAGTAATTGTATTGTCTCTTATCAGGCTCCTGGCAAGAGCGATATATTGAGTTTCAATGAATATAACTTTTATCTTGCCGGCAGCAATTTATTTCAAATATTACAATATCCTTTTATTGAGGGTACCGGCGAAAATGCCTTGAAAAATGCCAATTCCATCGTATTGTCGAAGGAATCAGCAGAAAAGTATTTTGGAAATGAATCGGCCCTGGGCAAAACCCTTATTCTAAACGATGATAAATTTTTCACGGTTTCTGGAGTGGTCGATATTCCCGAATATGTAACATTCCACTTTTCTATGCTTGTTCAAGAGACATCTTTGCGATCCGAATCCTATCTCAAAGGGTGGGACAGCAATGGCCAGCCATTCTTTAAGTTGAAAAGTAATGTCGATTACAAAGCCTTCAACAAAAAGATCGAGCATTTTTACGCTGAGCGTAAACCTGAAAACATCCGCAATCCTGAACTCCTGACCCTTTCATTGATTCCTGCCACAGAACGTCGATTGTATTACAATAAAAATCCACTATGCCTTTTAATTTTTGCCGGAATTGTGGTTTTGGTTGTAAGTGTTTTAAATTATATAAACATGTCGACTTCGCTGGTTCAAAAACGAACATCTGAAATTGCACTTAAAAAGATATCAGGTGCCAGCAAAAATATTATAAGCCGGCAATTTTTACTGGAAACTTCGATAATTGGTTTTTTAGCTGTTCTTCTGGGGGACATCTTTTCTATAATAGGCAGCCCTATTTTCAGTAAACTTACTGGTTCAGATTTACTACCCTATTTAAAAAGCCATATCTCACTTTTCATCGCCATGAGTCTTTTACTCTGGCTTATTGTGTCGTTATCGGCAGGGTTTTACCCGGCATTGATTTTGTCAGGGGTAAAACCACTTACCTTATTCAGAAAAAGCAGCAGACCAAAAACAGGTTTCCAAGGCAAGAATGTTTTGGTCATCTTTCAGTTTATAATTTCCATCATACTGGTTATTATAACATTAATGGTGAATAAGCAATATCGGTTTATGACACGATTACCGCTGGGTTTCGATAACAAGATGGTAATGCAGATACCCTTAACCAACAAGCTAAAGGCAAGCTTTCTTAACTTAAAAGATGAACTAAAGAAGATTCCGGCGGTAAAAGATCTTTGTGCCGCTTCATCCATGCCTGCAGGAATACCAAATCATTCGGGTGTTATGTGGATCGATGACAAAGGAGAAAAACATGAAGATTCGTTTGCTTTTGCTATAGTATCAGATGGTTATACGCAAACATTCGGCATGAATATGTCTGTTGGAAACGAGTTTGTTGACAAAAAATCTGAGGAACTTAAAGGGATAATTGTGAATGAAACCGCAGCAAGGATTCTGGGTTATGAAAACCCACTTGGGAAACAAATTCAGTTTTGGGGCAAACAGAATGCAATTATTGGTATAGTAAAGGATTTTCAGAATAACTACATCTTCAACAGGGTTGCACCGATGGTAATGTCGGCTCACCCCGACAACCAGGGATTCGCAAAATATCTGTTCATAAGCATATTGCCAGGTGACATCGAACGAACAATAAGAACTATCGAAAAAACAATTAAAAAAATCTCACCTGAATTTCCTTTTGAGTACAGCTTCACAAACGCTGAATTCGAAGGCTATATCAACGAAATAAAGCAAATTAACAACACCTTCAGGTTTGCCAGTGTAATTTCGATTTTACTTGCCATAATCGGTCTTGTTGCGCTTACCTATCAAGCAACACAATCGAGGATAAAAGAGATAGGTATCCGAAAAGTCAATGGAGCACGAATAATTGAGGTTGTTGCGCTGCTAAACAATAGTTTTATGTGGGATATAATTATAGCGTATTTAATAGCTTGTCCGGTCGCATGGATGATTATAATCAGACTCTTGCAGGGTATCGATAACAAAACTACTATAACATGGTGGGTATTCTTATTAGCAGGGCTCATGGTAGGTTTTGTTGTCTTACTGACTGTTAGCTGGCAGAGCTGGCGGGCAGCATCAAGGAATCCGGTGGAAGCGCTCCGATATGAGTGACCCCCCACTACCTCTCAGGTTCGGCTTCTCCCCCCAGGGGTGGAGAAAAGAAGAGGAGGGTAATCAGAATGACTGAAAGCCTACGATAGCGTATCTTATCAGGATTGAGGCACTTCGTTATGAACTATCAATTAATAGTTAGTTGATATTTAAGTATTTGAGCGAAGAAACTCCTCAATCTTCTTTATCATATTCTTTGATCCCGCGTAGAATGGAGAACGCTGATGAAGCGATCGGGGGACGATATCAAGAATACGGTCCGTTCCGTTTGAGGCTTCACCGCCAGCCTGTTCAGCAATAAAAGCGATGGGGTTGCACTCATAGACAATCCTTAGCTTACCCTCGGGTGCGTTTTCATTCTGAGGATATAAAAAGACACCACCCATCAGCAGATTCCTGTGAAAATCCGAAACCAGCGATCCGATATATCTTGATGTGTACGGCCTGCCTGATTTCTCATCTTTCTCCTGACAGAATTTGATATATTTTTTTATTCCTGAAGGGAGATAGATATAGTTTCCTTCATTTATCGAATATATCTTACCATCATCTGGAGTCTTAATACAGGGATGCGACAGGCAGAATTCACCGATGGAAGGATCGAGCGTGAACCCGTTGACGCCATTTCCCGTCGAATAGACAAGCATTGTAGAAGATCCATAGATTATATAGCCTGCAGCTGCCTGTTTTGATCCGCACTGAATAAAATCCTCATTAGTAACTTTTTCTCCACGTGGAGTCACCCTCCTGTAAATTGAGAATATTGAGCCTACAGATACATTATAATCAATGTTTGATGAACCGTCGAGCGGATCCATGCAAACGACATAATTCCCCTTTCTGGCAAATTTGTCAGTAAATACTATTTCGTTCTGATTTTCCTCGGTTGCTACTCCACAGCATTCTCCGCTTGCAAGAAGCGCATCGATAAATACTTTATCAGCAAAGACATCAAGCTTCTGCTGATTTTCTCCCTGGATATTTACTTCTCCCGACCGTCCAATGATATCGACAAGCCCGGCTTTGTTGATTTTCTTGTTTACAATTTTTGCCGCGGTTCCGATATGATGAAGCAAGCTCGAAAGCTCCCCTTTGGCATACGGAAAATCTTTCTGACGCAGAGTCACAAAATCATTTAGTGTGGTTATCTTATAGCTATTCATTCTGATCACTAAGTTAAACTATTATTTCGAGCATCAGGCGATCCTCAGAATTGGTTTTTAAAGCGGAAATCCTAATTTTATAACAAATTTCATTTTATGAAGGTCTACAAATTCGGAGGCGCCTCTGTAAAAGATGCAGCCGGAATTAAGAATCTCACTTCTATTATTTCAAAGGAGAAAGAGAGTCTTGTTGTTGTGGTTTCTGCATTCGGAAAAACGACCAACGCACTGGAGATGGTACTGAAAGCCTGGCTTGCAGGAGGAAATAGTTACAGGGACCATCTCGATAATATCTACAGTTATCATGCAGCAGTTGCCGAAGAGTTATTTCCCTCCGGGAATTCGGCAAAAGGCAGAATTGATATGTCCTTTGCCATGTTGAAGGAATATCTTCTTAAGGCAAAGAAATCGCATTATGATTTTGAATATGATCAGGTTGTCTCGTATGGTGAGATATGGTCCACAATAATAGTTGCAGAATACCTGAAAAGGAGCGGGTTAAATGCTGCATGGGTCGATATCAGAAGTAGCCTGCTAACCGACGAAAGGTTCAGGGATGCCGATATTCTGTGGAATGAAAGCACCGGAAGAATTCAGAAAATATTTGACTTCAGCAAGTTCAGTATGTATGTTACACAGGGATTCATTGGAGGAACGATCAACGGCCAATCCACTACACTTGGCCGGGAAGGATCTGATTATACAGCAGCTATTATGGCAAACATGCTGGATGCGGATAGCGTTACTTTCTGGAAAGATGTACCTGGACTATTGAATGCCGATCCCAAATGGATGCAGGATGCCCGGAAGCTCGAGGAAATGTCGTATAGGGAAGCAGTGGAAATGACGTTCTCGGGAGCAAAGGTCATACATCCGAAGACAATTAAACCACTCCAGAACAAGAACATTCCTCTTTTTGTAAAATCTTTTCTTAATCCATCGGAGAAAGGAACCATGGTTGTTGCTTCCCCGACTCTTACCAAAATACTGCCAGTTTACATAAGGAAAGAGAACCAGATTCTTATCTCTATCCTTCCGAAAGATTTTTCCTTTGCCATGAGTGATAATCTGAGCATGATATTCCATTTATTCATGCTTAACGGCATAAAGGTAAATCTTGTCGAAGCCAGTGCTGTAAGCATTGATGTTTGCGTCGATGATGATAGACCAAAGGTAGAAACCCTGCTTTCCTCCCTGAAAGATGATTATTCAATCATTTATAACGAGAATGCAGAACTTCTTTCAATACGGCATTACAATCAGGAAGCAATTGACAGGATTACTAAAGACCGCGATATATTGCTTCAGCAGCGGACCAGGAGCACGGTCAGGTTTGTGGCAAGGAAGAATTAAGAATGCCACCAAGGCTCTAAGACACTAAGAATCAAGAATCGCAAAGATCATATTTTTTTGTAATTACAACTTTGTGAACCTTAGTATCTTTGTGACTAAGTGGCGAAGAATCTTATCGGTTAAAAGATAATCTCTGCCCCCGGTAATCTTCGTTAATGACACCATTATTATATACTATAGTCCCGTTTACAATGGTTGTCAGAACTTTTGATCTGAAAGTTGTTCCCTCGAACGGAGACCAGCCGCACTTATATAATATATTGTCCTTTGCTACGGTCCAGGAATTGTCCGGATCAACCAGACACAGGTCAGCCTTGTAGCCTTCCCTTAAAAATCCCCGTCCCTTAATATTAAAAAGTATGGCGGGGCTATGGCACATTTTATCGATTATTTTTTCAAGGGTGAAAGTATTCCTGTGCCACAATTCAAGCATAGCAACAAGCGAATGTTGAACGAGTGGGGCTCCTGATGGTGATTTGAAATAGGTGTTCGATTTTTCCTCGATGGTATGAGGAGCATGATCAGTAGCAATAACATCGATGAGGTCAGATTTCACAGCATCTGTGAGCGCTTCTCGATCGAACCTGGTCTTTATTGCCGGGTTCCATTTTATCCTGGAACCAAGTTCCTCATAGAAAGAATCGTCAAACCAGAGATGATGCACACAGACTTCCGCTGTAATCCTTTTTTCTGCCAGAGGGACCTTATTGCTAAGAAGTCTCATCTCATCGGCAGTCGACAGGTGAAAAAGGTGAAGCCTGGTATTGAACTCCTTTGCAAGACTTACGGCAAAAGAAGAAGAACTGAAGCAGGCTTCCCGGCTTCGGATAAGGGGATGCATTTTTATAGGCACATCCTCGCCATACTTCAGCCTGTATATCTCCTGGTTCTTCCTGATAATCTGTTCATCTTCGCAGTGTGCATTTATTGTAAGATGAGCATTCTTAAACAGATTTCTCAACGCTTCTTTATTATCAACAAGCATGTTTCCTGTCGATGAACCCATAAAGACCTTGATCCCGCAAACCTCAGCAGGATTAACCTTCAATATTTCGCCAAGATTATCATTGGTCGCCCCGATGCAGAATGAGTAATTAATAAGTGAGTGTTCAGAGCCGAGCCTGTATTTTTCATTAAGTGTTTCTATTGTAATAGTTTGCGGTATAGTGTTTGGCATGTCCATGAATGAGGTTATGCCGCCAGCTGCTGCAGCCCGTGATTCGGTGAATATATCTCCTTTATGGGTAAGCCCGGGTTCCCTGAAATGTACCTGGTCGTCAATGACTCCCGGGATCAGAATCAATCCCTGAGCATTGATGATTATTGCATCAGATGGTTGCTCAGTCTCTCCAGGTGATGATATTGCTGAAATGATCTCATCCTTCACAAGCAGATCACCCTTGAATGATCGTCCCTCATTTACAATAGTAGCATTCCTGATTAATATGCTGGACATCAGCTCTTTTTATAGTTTATTTTATCTGACCGTTGTGTCAGAGCACCTTTGTACCTTTGTACCTTTGTACCGCTGTACCATTCGTACCTAATTTCTTCTGAATTTTGCGAACAGGCTCTTTACCTTCATCCTTGGAACACCAATGAATGCTTCGCTGAAAATGCCCCCCGACATTTTGGAGGAACCAAGTTTCCTGTCGGTAAAGATTATTGGAATCTCGATTATCTTGTATCCAAGCTTCCATGCAACGAATTTCATTTCGATCTGAAAGCCATATCCTTTTGACCGGATATGAACATTTTTTATATCTTCCAGGACTTCTTTCCTATAGCATACAAACCCGGCAGTAGTATCCATAATTTTCATGCCGGTAATTATCCTCACATATATTGAGGCACAATATGACATTAGTACTCTTGAGAGCGGCCAGTCTACAACATTAACACCGCTGATGTATCTCGAACCGATAGCGACATCTGCCCTATGGTCATTGCATGCATTGAAGAGCCTGACCAGATCGCGCGGGTCATGTGAAAAATCGGCATCCATCTCATAAATGAAATCATATCCTTTATCGAGAGCCCATTTAAAACCTGTAGTATAAGCGGTGCCGAGTCCTAGCTTTCCGGGCCTCTCAACGAGATTGAGATTTGAAAATGACTTTTGGAGTTCTTTTACTATAGAAGCAGTGCCATCCGGGGAATTATCATCGATGACAAGGATGTCAAAGCTTACATTAAGGGAGAAAATTGCTTTGATTATTGCTTCTATATTTTCCCTTTCCTTATATGTTGGTATAATAACTATATTTGACATTTCTTTGATATTATTGCGAAAATAAGGAAATTAGATTAATAGATAATAAATCAAATATATTATTTAACGCAGCTGACTGTAATATATTGGAAGACGAAACTGTCGGAATAACTATAATCGCTACAAGATTTTCCTGATGAGGCATAATTCGTTAAACATTATAAAGTGGCTGTTGATACCAGCTTTATTAATAATGCTCAGCCATGAGGGATTTTCCCAGCAGTTAACATGGAATGCAGGTCTGTTTTCTTTTTTCGATAATACTGAGTTTGGCAAATCCAAGGTTAAGATACCTCAGACTATGGCTGGGGTTATGCTCATACCCGAAGCCGGATTAACCTGGGATACAATACATGAGGTAAACTTTGGTGTAAACCTTATGCATGAGTTTGGCAGTTCAAAGCCTGTAGATAAATTCTATACAACAGCTTATTATTGTTATGACAGCAATCCGTTCAGGTTTATAATGGGAGCATTTCCCAGAAACATGGCGGTTGAAAAATACCCCAGGCTTTTTTTCCAGGATTCAATATCATATTACCGTCCTAATCTTAATGGTCTTTTTGCAGAGTACAGGCAAGGGGATGATTATTTCAATTTTTGGCTTGATTGGACGGGACGTCAGTCGCCTACGGTTCATGAAGCTTTCTTCCTGGGATTTAGCGGAAGATATGATATTGGAATTTTCAAAATTCAACATTTCGATTATTATTTTCACTATGCGAGTAAAATGAATCCTGTAGTAGACGAAGCCCTGCATGACAATTTTTTGTCTCTGACCTCTGCAGGCCTCAGCCTTTCTGACAGTTTTTTCCCCGGTAGGCTTGAAGCAAGCGCA
>Ga0182019_10000431_pt1 | contig 20842 bp, 12 predicted proteins | sample 812E2MmetaG_FD_120483 | JGI IMG/M metagenome (GOLD analysis project Ga0182019, IMG submission 120483) | Permafrost microbial communities from Stordalen Mire, Sweden - 812E2M metaG | ecosystem: Environmental > Terrestrial > Soil > Wetlands > Permafrost | place: Sweden: Stordalen | collected...
GAAGTCCTCGACAAACAGGACGGAGCCGCGCTTGACCTTGCCGTCCTCCACGGCCTTCAGAAACACGCCCAGCCTGCCCGAATCCAGATGCGCCTTGGTATAGGCGGACTTGCCAAAATCACGAATGGTCAGATCTGCGTCGAATACGTGTCCAGTGGTCTCGCAGTACCTACGAATGTTCTCCTCTTGGCGTTGGCAGGAGTCGCCGTCAGCTTGCTCGGGGGTCGAAAATCTGATGTACGAATAGACCTTTCCCATGCGGGAGACACTATCGGGGAGGGTCGGGGTTGAAAAGACCATAATGGGAGCAGGGTGGGGGACCCTGGCCGCGGCTCGATGTTTCTGCACGTCGAGGTCGCGTTGCCGGAGGCCATAGCCTTCATCCGGGCCTCGGTACTGCATGCACAAGCGTCGGCCTAGCGCATCTTGGCCGATGGCCTGCCGCGCTCGTGCGGGTTGTGGTTTCGTTCTTCGTCAACCGCAACAATCGCCCCTCCGCTAGCGCGGCGCCATTTTTTTTGCGCTGTTTTGGAAACGAGTGTTTGATCCAGTGGGTCGCCTTTTTCGTTCGCAAGCAACTGTTCAACCGCCGAATCGCTGCCCAGCCTTGGACATTCTAAGGAAAAGACTTGCTTTCTGCCTTAGACAATCTAAGTGAAGACCATGGCTCGCAAATGCGACCTCTTTCAAGGCACTCTTGATATGCTGGTCCTCCGCGTCCTGAGCCGCGGCGAACTGCACGGGTGGGGCATCACCCAGAAGCTCGAACAACTCTCCAAGCGTGCACTCCAAGTGGACGAAGGCTCCCTTTACCCGGCGCTCTACCGAATGGAGGGAAAGGGCTGGATTGAGGCGGAGTGGAAAATGACCGAGAACAACCGGCGCGCGAAGTACTACAGGCTCACTCGCGCGGGTCGCAAACAGCTCGAGACCGAACAGGAAGGCTGGGATCGCATGACCGCCATCATCGCGCAGGTGATGCAGTCGACCTGATCATGTAATCTTCAATCCGCATTCGCCATGACGTTCCTGCGCTGTATCTCCCGCCGCCTGCGTCACCTGTTTCGCCGCCAGCAGTCTGAAGCCGAAATGGCCGAGGAGATGCGCTTCCACCTCGTTCAACGCGCAGCGGACTATGCTGCCGATGGATTGCCCGACGAAGAGGCACGGTTTGCCGCCCAGAGAAAGTTCGGCAACGTCGGGGGTATTCAAGAGCAGGCGCGAGAGGCTTACGGATGGGGCTGGCTGGAACGAGCGCTCAAGGATCTGCGCTTCGCCCTGCGCCAGCTGATCAAGTCTCCCGGCTTCACCCTCCTTGCCATCATCACGCTCGGACTCGGCGTCGGCGCAAACACCTCGATGTTCAACGTGCTCAATGATGTGCTGCTGAAACCGTTGCCCTACGCCGACGGCATGCAGTTGGACGCCATCTACCGCACCCCGGGCCTTAACGCCGTCGACCCCCTCGAAGGTGGTGTCTCGCCCGCCGACTTTCTCGATCTGCGACGGGAGATGGGCGTCTACGGCGAGATCGCTGCCTATGCGTATGCAAACACGAGTTTGTCCGAGCCCGGCCAACCCGCTGAAATGCCTCGCGCCATCAGCATCACTCCGAATTTCTTTGCCGCGCTCGGAACGCGTCCTCAGCTCGGTCGCGATTTTCAAGTCCAGGAAGGTCTTCATGGCAACGACCGGGTCCTCATCATCAGTCAACGCTACTGGCAAAACCGCTTCGGGGGCCGAGCCGACATCGTCGGCCGCACCGTTCGCGTCAACGGCGAGCCTCACGAAATTGTCGGCGTACTGCCCGCCTCATTTGACGACTGGCGGCACCTGGGCTGGGTCGATGCCTTCCGGCCCCTCGGTTTCGACACGGAGAAATCTGCCGACCGCCACGACACGATGCTCCGGCTGATCGGCCGGCGGGCGGGCGCACTTTCCCGCGCCCAGGCAGAAAGTTTTATCGCCAGCTTCGGGGCGCGCCTCGCGACCGACTTTCCCGAGGCCAACGCCGGAAGTACTTGGCACACCGTTCCGCTCAATGACGTCGGCTGGGGAAAGGGTGCGACCCCCATGCTGGCGATGCTCATCGGTCTTTCTGGTTTCGTGCTGCTCATCGCCTGTTCCAATCTGGCGAACCTTCTTCTCGCCCGCACGATGGCACGCGCCCGTGAATTCGCCTTGCGCTCCGCCCTGGGCGCCTCGCGCACCCAGTTATTGCGCCCGTTGATCGCCGAGTCGCTGTTGCTCGCTCTCGCCGGTGGCGTCTGCGCCGTCATCGTCGCGCGCTGGGCCGGCGATTGGCTCAGCGTTCGCTCCACGGCGGACAACGGTGAAGCCGCTGCGTTTGCCCTCGACTGGCGTGTCCTCGGCTGGGCGCTGGTCGCTTCGCTCGCCACCGCTCTTGCCTTCGGCCTTGCGCCGGCGCTCTTCGCCATGCGGCTTAACCTGAACAACACGTTGAAGGGCGGCGCGCGCGGCACGACCGGAGGTCGCGGTCATCAGCGCTTCCGTCACGCCCTCATTGTTGGCCAGTTCGCCCTCGCCATGGTCTTGCTCGCGGGTGCCGCGCTTTTTATCCGTGGTCTCGATGAGTTGAATTACCGTCGTTCCGGCTGGGAGTCCGAGCACCTCGTCACAGGAACAGTTATCCTCCCTGCCGCCAGCTACCCTGACGCGGACAAGATCACCGCCTTCCATCGTCTCGCCGTGGAACGCCTTGAATCACTGCCCGGGGTCGCATCCGCCAGCATCTCCTCCTTCACGCCTTTCTTTAGATGGTATGACTCTCGCAAATACGTCGTCGAAGGCCGCGAACTTCCCGAACGCGGCCGTGAACCCGCCGCGGTCGTGAATGGCGTGAGTCCCCGTTATTTCGAAACCGTCGGCACACGTGTGCTCGCCGGACGCGCCTTCAACGAGCGCGACACCCTGGCCTTTTCGAAGGTTTTCATCATCAACCAAGCCATGGCCACGGGCTTGTTTGGTAATGAGAATCCCATCGGCCGTCGCCTCAACCAACCGGGCGGGAGTGCCAACGAATGGGGCGAAATCGTCGGCGTCGCGGCCGATGTGAAATCCGTTCTCCCCGACCAAGGTCCGGTAACCTATCAACTCTACCGGCCCATGGCCCAGGAGCCCCGCGCGCGCAATGAGATCGCCGTGCGCACCGCCGGCGTCGCGTCCTCCGCCCTCATCGGCGACATTCGCACAACGATAACGGGCCTCGATCCGGACCTTGCCGTGCGTCAACTCCAGCCTGCCGAAGCCACTATTGTCCGCGCCAACTACGCAATGGGCGTATTCCGGGATATGCTTTGCTCCTTTGCCGTGCTTGGACTCGGCTTGGCCTCCTTGGGCATCTATGGCGTCATCGCGCGCACGATGGCCCAGCGCACCAGCGAATTCGCCATTCGCCTCGCGTTGGGTGCCAGCATCGGAGACATTACCCGCCTCGTCCTGACCAACGGCGTGAAGCTTGCGCTCATCGGCTCGGCGATCGGCCTGTTCGGAGCCTTTGGCGTAAGTAGACTCCTCGCAGCCGCATTTCCCGGCATGCACACCAACAGTCCTCCCGTGTTGATCGGCACCACGCTCCTGCTCATCGCGGTTGCCTTGGTCGCGTGCTGGCTCCCCGCCCGGCGCGCCGGCAAGGTGGACGCGATGCTGGCCTTGCGCGCCGAGTGAACTGGATCGGCACGAAGAGAATCCGCGACAGCACTCACGTGTCGGGTTTAGCTGTCGCCAGAGAGCTCGTCCTTGTGCCCCTGGGATTTGGGTCGGTGGGACTGTTCAGTATCCGGTTGGTTACCGCGACACACGACGCTCCAGTTTCGTTTTGTTACTGGAAGAGGGGTGCAGAGCTCAACGAGGTGGCCGTCCTTATTCCGGAGGTACACCCGCCCAACAGGGTGAGAAGCAATAGTTGATGTAATTGCGCATAATATGAGCAGGGTGGGGCTTCCGGCCCTGCTCGATCCTGATGCGTTGAGGGGGCGGATCCTTCCGGGCCCGTAGGAGACCCAAAAAGCCCGGCTGTTAATCCTTAGTGTCTCGGCAAACGCCGCGGGACCTGACGTTTCCGGCGACGGGGCAGAGGGGCTTCCGCCCCGGTGGGCTTCTGCCGATCGGCCGCGCATAGCACAAGGAATGGAACGAGATCTCACTCACCGTTCGACTCCGGGCTTCGGCCTTCGCCGTTCAGGTTTGTATCCGGACTTGTTTCTGGTAACCTGCCCGCAGTGAGGCGCTATGATGCATGCACGGTCAATGGTACTTTTGAGCTGGTTGCTGGGAACTGCCGCCGGGGCCGCCGCTGAGCGCGTCAGCCTGATCAAGGTCGAGGGCCCAATTGGCCCGGCCACGGCCGGCTACATTTCGCGTGCCATCGATCAGGCTGCCGAGAATCAATCCCAGTGTCTCGTCATCCAGCTCGACACGCCCGGTGGCCTGCTCGACTCCACCAAGACCATCGTGCAGAAATTCCTCGGCTCGCCCGTACCCACCGTCGTGTACGTCGCGCCAGCGGGCGCGACTGCGACTAGCGCGGGCTGCTTTATCACCCTGGCGGCTGACTTCGCAGCCATGGCGCCCGCCACCAGCATTGGTGCCGCGCACCCGGTGGCGCTTGGCGGCAATCCCGTCGGCGGCGAGGAAAAACTCGATGACACGATGAAGCAGAAGCTGGAAAACTACGCCGTCAGCTACATCGAAGTCATTGCCGCCCGACGAAACCGCAACGTCGAATGGGCCAAGTCCTCCGTCAAGGAAAGCGCCTCGATCTCCGCCGAGACCGCCCTCCAGTTGAAGGTCATCGATCTGATTGCCAAGGACGTGCCCGACCTGCTCGCCCAGATCGACGGCCGCGCGGTCGGCGGCCACAAGCTGCAAACCAAGGGCGCGGAGGTGATCGAGATCGGCATGTCCGCACGCGAAAGGGTCTTTCACCTCCTCTGGCGGCCCGAGATCATGTTCATCCTGATGCTCATCGCCATCTACGGCATCATCGGCGAGCTGAGCAACCCCGGCGCCATCCTGCCCGGCGTGGCGGGCGCCATCGCGTTGATCCTGGCGCTCTACATGGCCGCCATCCTGCCCGTCAACCTCGCCGGAGTGGCGCTCATCGTGCTGGCCATCGGATTGTTCATCGTGGACATCTATACGCCGACGCACGGGGTGCTGACCGTGGGCGGCATCGTGGCGTTTTTTTTCGGTGCGTTGATGCTTTTTGACCGCGCCAATCCGGCGTTCCGTCTTTCACTCTCGATCATCATCCCCGCCACGGTGGTGACGGCGCTGTTTTTCATCGCGATCGTGGGCGCGGGCCTGCGGGCGCAGTTCCTGCCGGTGCGCGCAGGCCGCGAAACGATGGTGGGTAAAGTGACACCCGCCTTGGCGCGCATTGACGCGAGCAGCGGCAAGGTATTCATCGAGGGTGAATACTGGAACGCCGTGAGTGAGACCGTCGTGGAAAAGGGCCAGCCAGTCGAAATCGTCGCGTTCGACGGGCTGACGTTGAAGGTAATCCCAAAAACCCAATGAGGGGAGTGAATCATGCAAGAACCCATCGTCAGACTCTTCAATCTCACAACGTGGCTGGTGCTGTTGGTCATCCTGGCCGTTATCCTGCTGCCACAAGCCATCCGCATCCTCCGCGAATACGAGCGGGGCGTCATCTTCCGCCTCGGCAAACTGCACAAGCGGGGCGCCAAGGGGCCCGGTATCATCCTTCTGATCCCAATGGTGGATCGCATGGTGAGAATGGACCTCCGCGTGGTCACGATCGACGTCGCCAAGCAGGAGATCATGACGCGCGACAACGTGCCGGCGACCGTCGATGCGGTGGTGTATTTCCGCGTCATTGATCCGGTGGCGGCGGTGGTAAAGGTGGAGAATTTCTTGAAGGCCACCTCGCTCATCGCCCAAACCACCCTCCGCAGCGTGCTCGGCCAGGCCCCGCTGGACGACTTGCTGTCGCAACGCGAGTCGATCAACCAGAAGCTGCAGGAAATCATCGACCGGCAGACCGAGCCGTGGGGCATCAAAGTCACGGCGGTCGAAGTGAAGGACGTGGCACTGCCCGACACCATGAAGCGCGCGATGGCCAAGCAGGCCGAGGCCGAACGCGAGCGCCGGGCCAAGATCGTCAATGCCGAGGGCGAATATCAGGCCGCCGAGAAAATGGTCCAGGCTGCCGCGATGATCAGCAAGGAGCCCATCGCGCTGCAACTGCGCTTCCTGCAGACCATGCGGGAAATCTCCAGCGAGCACAACACGACGACGTTCCTGCCGGTGCCGATCGACCTCTTCACGCCCTTTCTGAAGAAGGACCGCGGCGAGAAGCAGTGACGCGGCTTGCGCAGACCAGGGTGCCCCTAAAGGCCGAGGGGGCAGTGGCTGCAAATGGCATGCGGGTAAGTCCGCCAATATTGGCAAGAAGCCATGTTTGGTGTAATTGCGTATAACATGAACAGGGTGGGGCTCCCGGCCCCGGCTCGATACTGGTGTGCGTTGAGGTAGTGCTGCCGGAGGCCCGTCGTGCCTGAATACTCAAACGGGTAGGCCGCAATGCTGCGGTAATGAACGGGGCTCCTCGCCTGAAAAATGTCAGGATTTGACTAGCCCTTGCCGCCGAAGCTCACGTAATCGTCGAGATCGAGACGTTCGAAGTAGGTGCCGATGTCCGTCCGTTCGGGCGCGAGCTTCGAAATGGCTTCCTGGAACCGGCCGTGGCCCTCGGCGCTTCCGGGGCATCGGCTCTCCATCCAGGAAGACCATTGCACGATTTCCAGCGGCCGGCACTTGGTGTGGGCGTTGACCCAGGCCAGCATCTCGGTGTCGGACTTGCCGGTCTTCACCGCGGCAAGAAACGCCTTGTGGCTGATACCTGTGAATTCGAAGAACTGCCTGTCGAGCGGGCAATTGTAGACATATTCACCGTGCTTGCCTGCGACGAAGGCCCTCGCCTTGTCGAGCAGGCGGGGAAGGTGGGCGTAGCCGCCCAGGCGGACCCTGGGACTGCGTGGCGGACGCAGGGTGAGATCGGGCGCAGAGATTTTGATCATGATGGAAAGGCCAGTTTACGCCTATAGCGTGCTACTCGCAGTGCGATTTGCAACCTCCGGACGCCAACAGCATACACGATTCAAATCCCCGTTAGATTTGTGGAGGCATTGCATGCGCGTAAACCCGCCAAATCTGACGGGAAGGCACTTATGGCGGGATTGCGTATAACATTGGCGGTTAGAACGTCCGGTGCCCGAGCGCCAATCGATGGTCATACACCTCTTCGGCAGGTCACGGGGTTCGAATACCGGTAACGAAAGCGGAGAGGACACGGCCAACGCGTCGGCAGTAACCCGCGGTTGCAACGTGTTCGGCGGCGGCCGTACATTCACCGGGAGTGCCCGGCATGCGGCGTTCGCATGTTGCTTTTGGTATCTGACGATGGCACCACCGACGAGGCGCCGCTCGCACAGCTGCCATTCCTTTTCCCCTCGTGTGTTTAACCCGGTCGCATTCGTCCATGCTCTCAAGAGAACTTCTCGCGGTCGCAGCATTTTCATACGCATCCATGTGGGCTTCCGAATTTCGGCCAACAGCTCCGTTCACCGTGCCGATGCCCGCGACCTCCTCCTCACCACGCGGCGGGGTGTTCGAAAATCCCATCATCCCGGGATTCTCTCCGGATCCGAGCATTTGCCGGGTGGGCGACGATTTTTACGTAGTCACCAGCACATTCGAGTATTTCCCGGGCGTTCCCGTCTATCATAGCCGAGATCTCGTCAATTGGGAGTTGATCAGCTACTGCCTGACCACCCCCAGCCAGCTACCCCTGGGCAACTGCCCCAGTTCGTCGGGCGTCTACGCGCCCACTCTGCGTTTCCACGATGGCCGCTTTTATATGGTGACAACGAATTTCGCCTCGAAAGGAGTATTCTATGTGACTGCGGCCAACCCGCGCGGTCCATGGTCCGAACCCGTGTGGTTGGGCAATATGAACGCGGACCCGTCTCTGTTATTTGACGATGACAGCAGAGTGTACCTCGTTCAGCCGGGCGGCAACGGCCCCAAGGGTGGCCTGATCTATCTCATGGAGCTGGATGTGAAGCGCGGCGCCTACGTGGACGGCCAGCGACTTCCCGGCCGCCTCGTGTGGACCGGCACGGGCGGCCAGTACCCAGAGGGTCCGCTCCTCTACAAGATCAAGGGACAATACTTCCTGATGATCGCTGAAGGTGGTACGGGCAGCGATCACAGGGAAACGATTGCACGCAGTGATGTGCCGGAAGGGCCCTACATCCCGTTCGAGAACAATCCGATCTTGACCCATCGCGATCTGCCGGCCGATCCGATCAGTGCCACGGGACACGCCGACCTTGTGCAGCTGCAGGATGGTTCGTGGTGGGGCGTCTGCCTTGGAGTGCGCCCCAAGAACGGCACGAGTCCGATCGGCCGCGAAAGCTTCCTCGTTCCAGTCGAGTGGACGGACGAGGGATGGCCGATCATGGGAGAGCAGCGGCGCGTTAGACTTGATGGCCCCGGGCCGGCTCTGCCCCGTTCCCCGTTCCCGCCCAAGTTCGTGCGAGATGACTTCATGGCGCAGACGCTCGATCTTGAATGGAACCATGTGCGGAATCCCGATGCCTTGCGGTATTCGCTCAGCGAGCGTCCAGGGTGGCTGCGGCTCAAGGGGTCAGCGGTGACCCTCGATGATCTGGCCTCGCCGACGGCGGTGCTGCGCCGCCAGCGTCACTTCGATGTCCAGTTCGCCACCAACATGGAGTTTTCGCCGGTACGCGACGGTGACGAAGCCGGGATCGTCCTGCGGCAGACCGACGCGCTTCACGCCGAATTCTGTGTTATCCGGAGAAACGGTGGGAACCGTCTTGTTCTCAGGCTCACCGAACCGGTCAAGCGGGCAGAACCAAACAAGAAAACGCTTCTGTACGACGCCGCGGCTCCCGCCGGGCCGCTCCTGCTATCGGTCACGGCCGATCGCGATAGCTATCGTTTTAGCTGGCAGTCTGGTAAAGGGAGCAATGGTGAAGCTGGGAGCATTACGACAACTGCGTTGGCCGTGGAGGCTTCATGGCCCAAGGGCGTGATGTGTTTCACCGGTATGATGATAGGTCTCTACGCGACCGGCAACGGCGCCGAAGCCGGCGCCCCGGCCGACTTCGATTGGTTTGACTATCGGCCTTTAGGAAAAACACGATAGAGTGTGCTGCGAGGAGTTTGCCGCTGCGTTGACAACAATTCGAGAAACGGAAGTCGTGGCGGTCGACGGTCAGCATCCAAGAATGATCATCCTCCCGCTTCTGCGTGCGCGCTCCCTTGACGAGCCCAGTCCGGGAAGGCGTCGCGCCGGAATCGGGGAGGGGCCGGTGGGCAACCGGCGGAGGTGCCTCAATGCAGGGAAATGAACGGCCTTTCCGGGAACACTTCGAGTTTATCAATCCACGGGATTATCCGAATAACGAGAATAACTAGCATAAAACCCTACACTCGTGAGAACATACGCAATTCTGGTATCGATGCAGTTGGCGATGTTGCTTTCTTCGGATGCTTCCGCGCGAACACCCGCGGGAAACAACATGGTTCTCCGCGACCATTGGGCCATCCAGTCGTCTGCCAACGTCACGGACGACGGCAGGGTCATATCCCAACCCGGTTATGCCGCGAAGGACTGGTATCCCACTTCAGTTCCCTCGACCGTGCTTGCCGCGCTCGTGGCAAACAAGGTGTACCCTGATCCCTATTACGGTAATAACTACATGGAACTGCCCGGGGTGCGGAGGTGGGATATTCCCGAGGGTAATCCCTTCGAATCGTCCTGGTGGTATCGCACCGAGTTCGATCTTCCCCTCGATTACGCGGGCAAGCACGTCTGGCTGAAGTTCCATAGCGTGAATTACCGTGCCAACCTGTGGATAAACGGACAAAAGGTGGCCGATTCCACCCAGATGGAGGGCGCATACCGGCTGTTTTCCTTTGATATCACGCAGTACACGAAAGCCGGCCAGAAGAACTGCCTCGCGCTGGAGATCTACCCTCCCAAGGAGATGGACCTTACCATCTCCTGGGTCGATTGGAACCCCACTCCTCCCGACCGGGGCATGGGCATCTGGTATGATGTGACCCTTTCTGCGAGTGGGGTCGTGGCCATCGACCATCCATTCGTAAAGACCAAGCTCAATCTCCCTTCAACCGACCAGGCCAAACTCAGCGTGGTTGCCGAAGTGACAAACGCGGGAAGCACTCCGGTCAAGGGCTTGTTGAAAGGCACGATTGAGAACATCGCTTTCTCCAGGGAAGTCAGCCTGGACGCGAACGAGACCAGGGAGGTGAGTTTCACCCCAGACGAGTTCCCGCAACTCGTGGTGGCAAATCCCCGCCTCTGGTGGCCGCATGCCGTGGGTCCGCAAAACCTCTACAACCTGAATCTGGGCTTCGAAATAGACGGGATCGAATCAGACGCGTGCAATTTACGTTTTGGAATCCGGGAGATCAGCTCATGGATGAACGAGTTCGACCAGCAGCGCACCAAGGTATTCCAGGTGAATGGCAGGAACATCGTGATCCGTGGTGGCGGATACGTGGAGGACCTCATGCTCCGTCCCTCCAACGAGAGGGTCGATGCCGATCTCCGCTACCTAAAATCCATGAACCTGAACGCGCTGAGGATGGAAGCCCCCCGCGGTTCCGATTATCTTTTTGAACGCTGCGACGAGGAAGGTATCCTGATCATGGTCGGTTGGTGCTGTGGCGTCGCCTTCGAGAGCTGGAAGAATTGGACTCCGCATACGGCTGACGTTGCCGAGATGAGCTGGCACGACCAGATCAGTCATCTTCGTGCGCATCCGTCTGTTTTCACCTGGTTGTACGGGAGCGACAATTTTCCCCCAGAGGACGTGGAACGGCGCTATATCAACGTACTCAACCGGTGTGACGGAACGAGACCCTATTCCTCCTCGGCCACGCAGGCGCCCAGCAAGATTGACGGTTTCACCGGCTTGTGGATGGGGCCCTGGCCGCAGGTGTACGGTTACCTTCCTCCCAGTTACTGGTACAGCAAGCTCGAGTTCAACACCGAGGCCGGTCCCAATGGCGAACAGCTTCCTCCCATTGAAACCATCAAGAGGGTGATGCCCGAGAAGGATCTCTGGCCGATCGGTCCCGGCTGGGATCTACGTCTGCGAAAGCACTTTTATCCCCTTGCCCGCAAGGCGCTCGAATCCCGGTACGGGAAGCCTGCCAGCCTCGAAGAATACTGCACCAAGTCGCAGGTCTTCCAGTTGGAGGCTGTAAAGGCTATGTTCGAGGCCTTCGCGGGGAACAAGTACAAGTCGAGCGGAATCATCTTCTGGATGTATAACAGCGCCTGGCCCAAGTTCTACTGGCAGTTGTACGATTATTATTTCATGCCGAATGGAGCGTTTTACGGTGCAAAAAGCGCCTGTGAACCCCTGCACGTGCAATACAACTACAAGGAGAATGCGGTGCAACTTGTGAACTGTCTCTATCGGGATTTCTCGAGATTAATCGTCACCGCCAAAGTCTTCGATTTCCACGCAATGGAAATATTCTCGAAAGATGTTACGACCGATCTGAAGGCAGATGAAAGCAAGATTCTCTTCAAGCTAGACCTGCCGAGGGAACTCACCGATATCTACTTCGTAAGACTCAGCCTGCGAGATGATGCTAAGAGGGAGATCTCATCGAATTTCTACTGGTTGTCGGCAAAGGGCGACGAGAATGCCGATTTCACCGATCTGGCGGAGCTTCCGCTGGTCGACGTGACGATCAAGCCCAGCCCGCTCGTGAGGGAGAATGGCCAATTTAAGCTCTCGGTTGAATTCACGAACCCTTCAGCTTCAGTTGCTTTCGCGCTGAACCCCAAACTGCTTTCTGTCTCAACACGAGAGCCAGTGTTGCCCATCTTCTGGGGAGATAACTATTTCTCGCTGTTACCAGGAGAAAAACGTACCGTTGAAATGCATCTTGATGCCTCGCGGGTAACGGAAGGAAAATTGCTGTTGAAACTGGATGGTTGGAATCTGCGGAAACCGCAGGAGCAAGAACTGTTGTTGCGTTAGGCGAAACTATGTAAGCGTTCAATTGCACCATCCTAATCCACAGTGGGGAGGATCCAGCACTCGCGGGAACGACCAGCGGTTTTGAGCAAGTCAGTGGGCCAGGGTCGCGCGAGCTGCTGACGCGCATGTCGCGCCGCCGTCCGGCGCTGCAGGTCGGTGACGCTCCCGAAGCGAGGGCTCGGAGGCCCAGGGAATATTGCCCGTGTATTGACCAAACGGGTCCATTTCGCGTGTTTTGCTCGGTACCGATCTCTTCGGATGAAAACCTTGTAAGTATGTAACCGTTAGGAACTACCGGCGCATTTTGTTAGGCATTCAAAAAACAACATACACGGTTCGAATCCCCGTGGAGTAAACCCAGACGCAAGTGCAAGTGGCCAGACTGCGAAGGACATCGCGAAGGATGGCCCCCTTTTGAATAGTGCAACAAACGTATCCCAACGTGGGCACCGGAAGGGAGGCTTCCAGACGGGCTGGCGGTTGGGTTTCGTTGCAGCAGATGAGAATGGCTGGTCCGATTTGAATTTGCTTTGGGAAGATTTGTGGCATCATTGCATGCGCCTAGACCCGCCAAATCTGACGGGAAAGCGCTTATGGTGTAATTGCGCATAACATGAGCAGGGTGGGGCTCCCGGCCGGAATCGAACCAGCGCCATGACAGGGTGGAAAAAGTGGCTGCCAACGGTGGCATTCGGGAGGGCACGGTAAGATCCAATGGCAGAGGGTGCCACACTCTGCGAGGCTGGTTGCTTAGGCGGACAGCTTGGCCCAACTGACCGAACGATCAACGAATTCGATTCCCGATGAGGTTTTCGCTACCGACAGGGGTGGCACATTCGGGCTAGCTTGCATATTCTGCGATTCTTGCCATCACGCGGTCGAGAGCATTGGATCGTCCCGGCGACGGCCGAGATTGTGAAATATGCAGGCCAGGCGGGTTCACGCCTAATAAACCACCGTCGGGTCCGTCATGATTATCATGAAACAGTCCGTTCTCCACCCCTTTTCCCAGGTCGCGATCCCCGGTCTTGTCCTGATGCTCGCCTCAGCGGCGGCACCGCTGCCTGCCCAGCGCATGGCGCTGGGTGACCGGCAGGCCGCCCCGGTCGTCGTCGAATCCGCCACCATCACGACGGAGGTGACCGGCCGGATCGCCGTTACCACGTTCGATCTCGTCTTCCACAACCCCAACGCCCGGGTACTGGAGGGCACCTTTGAATTCCCGTTGCTCGAAGGACAGAGCGTGGTGCGCTTCGCCCTCGACGTGAATGGCCGCTTGCGCGAGGCCGTGCCGGTCGAAAAGGATCGCGCCCGCGTGGTCTTCGAGGAGATCGAGCGTCGCGGGATCGATCCGGGGTTGCTCGAGCAGACCGCCGGGAACAACTATCACGCCCGCGTTTACCCCATCCCCGCGAACGGCTCGCGGCGGGTGGTCATCGCCTACCAGGAGGATGTCGCCCGTGGCCCCGGCGAGCCGTTCTACCGGCTGAACCTCGACTTTCCCGGCCAGCTCAAGCATTTCCGCCTGGCTGCGACGGTTTTCACCGGCGGCACCACGCCGGCCGAGGCCCGCACCACTCTGCCGCTCGAGCTCCCCGCCTGGCGCGACAGCCGGTTTCTCGAGATCGAGCGCGAGGATTTCGCCGCCCGTGGCCTCCTGGAGCTCAAGCTCCCGAAGATCGACCACCCCCGGGTGTTGACGGAGCAGCGCGGGGACCAGCAGTACTTCTACGCCGAGGTGCCGATGGCCGCGCTCGCGCCGCAGCCGCGCCCGGCCCCGCACGTCGTCGGCCTGCTTTGGGACAGCTCCGGTTCCGGCCGGGCCCGCGACCATGCGCGTGAGTACGCGCTGCTCGACGCGTGGTTTGCCACGCTGGGCAATGTCGAGGTGCAGCTCGTCCGTTTGCGCGACCAGGCCTCCGCGCCCGCGCGCTTCACCGTGCGCAGCGGCGATTGGACGGCGCTCCGCGCGGAACTGGAGAGAACCGTGTACGACGGCGCGACCTCGCTTCTCGGACTGATCGATGATAAGGCGGTGGAGGAATGGCTGTGCGTCTCCGACGGCCTGTTCAACTACGGCGCGGCGCATCCCGCCGCCCGGCTGCCGGTGTCCGGCGTGGTGCATGTCGCGCTGGCGGCCCCCGGAGCCAACCCCGCCTGGCTGCGCGGACTCGCCCTGCGCCACCGCGGCGAATTCGTGAACCTGCTCGAAATCGCGCCCGCCGACGCCGCAGCCCGCCTGCGCCTGGAGTCGGTACGCGTCCTCGCGGTCGATCGTGATCCCGAGGCCGTGGCGCAGGTATTTCCGGAGCCCGGCTCGCCCGTCACCGAAGGCACCCTGGTGGTCACGGGTATCTTGCGGAAACCGGCAGCCGTCCTCCACCTCAAGCTCGGACGCCGCGCGTCCGATGTCCGCGACCTCGAACTGAAGGTGCGCGCAGGCGAGAATCCCAGCCGGCTCGCCGCGCGCGCCTGGGCCGCCACCAAGATCGCCAGCCTGTCCGTCGAGGCCGACGCCAACCGCGAGGACATCCGGCGCACCAGTCGCGAGTTTGGCATCGTCTCGGCCGACACCTCGCTCCTCGTCCTGGAAAACCTGGCCGACTACCTCCGCTACGACATCACCCCGCCGGAGGAGCTGCGCGCGGAGTGGGAGGCCCACCGGCATGAAGCAGCGGACATCCGGCAAAAGGATCGTGACCAGCACTTGGCGATGGTCGTCAGGCTCTTCGAGGAGCGGGTCGCCTGGTGGGAAAAGAAGTTCCCCAAGGACCAGCCGCGGCAAGTGGACTTGGAAGAGAAAAAGGAACGCGGCGAGGCCGCCCCTGTGGGGGCGACGGCGCTGCCCGCGGAACCCCCGCGGGCGGACGAACCCCGCGGCGCGGGTACGGGGGCAACCGCGCACGACGAGACCGTGGTGTTGAGTCCTTTCGAAGTCACGGCCAACGCCAGTGAGGGATACCGGGCCGAAAACACCCTCGCCGGGTCGCGTTTGCGCGCCGCCGCATCTGCACGCGCCGTCTCCATGGCTGCGGGCGGAGAAGCCAAGTCCGTCGAGACCGACGAGGCGCCCACCGGTGCCTCGATCGCCCTGCAGCGCTGGGCACCCCAGGCCGGTTACCTGGACCGACTGCGGCGCGCCGCGACGGACCAGCGTTATGCCGTCTACGTCGAAGAGCGCGCCGACCATGCGCGCCAGCCGGGCTTTTATCTCGATGTAGCCGAGTTTTTCTTCGAGCAGAAGGACGCCGACACCGCCCTGCGCATTCTGTCCAACCTCGCCGAGCTCGAACTCGACGATCCGGCACTGCTCCGCGTGCTGGCTCATCGCCTGGTTCAAGCCGGCCGGCCCGACCTGGCCCAGCCGCTGTTCGAGCGCGTGCTGGAGCTACGGCCGGAGGAGCCGCAGAGCCGGCGCGATCTCGCCCTGGTCTGCGTCGAGCTGAAGCAGTACCAGCGGGCCGTCGACCTGCTCGGGGAGGTGGTCGCACAACCGTGGGACAACCGCTTCCCGGAGATCGAACTCATCGCCCTCTCCGAGTTGAATGCCATCGCCGCGACCTGCGGCCAGTCGCTCGACCTCAGCAAAGTCGACCCCCGCCTGCGGAAGAACCTGCCCGTCGGCCTGCGCGCGACCCTGACTTGGGACGCGGACAACTGCGACATCGACCTGTGGGTGGTCGATCCCAACGGCGAGATCGCCAAGTACGATCATCCCCTCACCCATCAGGGCGGCCGCATGTCGCGCGACTTCACCAGCGGTTATGGACCCGAGGAGTTCATCCTGCGCAAACCGAAGGCCGGCACGTATCAGGTGAAGATCAATTACTTTGGCGACCGGCGCCAGACCGCCATCGGCCCGGTCACCGTGCAGATGCGCTTGACCACCGACTTCGGCCTGCCCTCGCAGAAAGAGCAGCGGATCACCGTCCGCCTCGTCGACCCGAAGGAAACCCTCGACATCGGCTCGATCGAGATTCCCGGCGCGAAATAGGGTGGTCCGCACCGGTCTGGTGCCATGGGCTTGCCCGCCGCCTGGCGCGGCCCATTATTGAACGTCTCGGTAGAATATGGCCCGCATCTGGAAGATTGTCGGTTCACATTTTGAGCACCTTCGGACATTGGACCCTTGGCCATACTTTTGGCGGGTATCGCTCGAAGGGTTCATCGTTTGTCGGTTGCTACTTTACGCCGTAGAATTGATCGTTCATTTCCCTCCATCGACGTCATTCATCCGGTATGATATCCCAAAGTTCTTACTCGTAGCGCTGATCGCTGGCCCGGTCGCGGAATTGGTGCTTTGGCAGTGGCTTCCGGTAATGATTGCAAGGCGTTTGGGGGTGCGTTTCTGGTATCAGGTATTGATTTCGTGGATCATCTTCTTTGTCCCGCACTTTGGAAACGGGGTTAGAAACGCGATTGGCGCGGGATTATTCGGCGGCTTTTATACAACGTTCACCTACGTGCGGTGGCGGGAAAAATCGCTTTGGACCGCCTGCTACATGACCTATGCCATGCATGCCTTCGGTAATGTAATTGCGATCGCGATCTGGTGGTACAATTCGAAGTGAGATAGTGAGCCTACACTCCAGAGAAACGGAGCCGAACATGTCTGGGCCTTCGATTCCCCGTGTGAGTTTCCGCCAGAAGCTTGGCTGCCAGCCAAATTGAGCCTATCACCCCTTTAGCCATGAAAAAATCTCTTGGAGCCAAAACCCTTGTTTACCCGACCCCGATCTTCGTCGTTGGGACCTACGACCAGGCCGGGAAACCCAACGCGATGACCGCTGCCTGGGGCGGGATCTGCTGTTCTCAGCCGCCCTGCGTCGCCGTTTCGCTCCGTAAAGCCACCGCCACCCATGGTAACATCGTGGCGCGCCGGGCGTTCACGATCAGCATCCCGTCGGAAAGGCACGTCAAGCAGGCGGATTACCTGGGGATCGTGTCAGGCAGGAGCGTGGACAAATTCGCCGCAGCAAAGCTGACGCCGGGGAAAAGCGACCTCGTTGATGCGCCGTACGTGCAGGAGTTCCTTTTAGTTCTGGAATGCAGGCTGGCGCACACGATTGAACTAGGGTTACACACGCAGTTTGTTGGGGAGATTCTGGACGTGAAAGCAGAAGAATCCGTGCTGGGCAGGGGTGGGCTGGTCGATATCAAGAAATTGATGCCGCTGGCATTCACACCTGACACGCAGTCCTATTACGGCATCGGCGAGCTTGTGGGGAAGGCGTTCTCGGTGGGAAAGACACTTTGACGAGAACGGCAACCTGCCAGGCACCGTCTAGGCCAACGTCGGTTTGAAGACTACCGTGGCCACAGAGTCGGGCCCGTTCTTCCCCGCGAGCCGGCCCACCTGGTACAGGTCGAGGATGTTCCCAGGCTTTATGGCACGGCAAGAAATACGCCATCTGATCGGGGAAGCTTGGCCCGACTGACCAACCGCTCACGAATTCGAGCCTGGATCAAGTTTTGGATACCCATAGGGGCCCGATTTGGGCTCGCGTTGGCACCAATTCATGCAAAATAGGCATGCGGCAACGCCCACCAATTTCGATGGGAAGCCACAATCGGTGTAATTGCGCATAATATGAGCAGGGTGGGGCTCCCGGCGGGAATCGAACCGGCGCCATGACAGGGTGGGAAAAGTGGCTGCCAACGGTGGCATTCAGGAGGGCACGGTAAGATCCAGTGGCAGAGTGTGCCACACTCTGCGAGGCTGGTTGCTTAGGCGGACAGCTTGGCCCAACTGACCGAACGATCAACGAATTCGACTCCCGATGAGGTTTTCGCTACCCACAGCGGGCTGGCCGGCGCCCGGCGCGTCATTGGACCTGACAATCCGGTAACGCCCTGCTAGCCTAACCGCTTTCGCCGCCACTACTGTCGATTCCACTCTCGCAGGAGATTATCGATGCCCACTGTCCGGACTCCCCCACTGCCGCCCGCCCTCGCGCTGAAAAAGCAGGCGATGGCCTTGGATGCGGAGATGATACGCCGGCTCCGCGGCGTGCGCCGCCTGTCCTACAGACTCGTACATGAGTTCCGCCTGACGGCCAAGCGCCAGCTCGCATGGTGGCGGCTAGCGCGTCCCATGGCCGGCAAGACGACCGTGCGCAATGCCAATGACCGGCTGGCCGACGCCGCACGGCTGCTGGCGCCCGCGCGGGACGCCTACGTCATGCGGCGCACGGTGGGCCGGCTGGCCTGCGAGGCCGGCCCAGGGGACGCCGAGGTCGCGTTCGCCGCAGCCACAAGCGAGCTGGCGGCGGTGCCGGCGGGCAGCCCCCTAAAGGCCTTTCCGGCGCTCCGCGAACGATTGATCCGCGCGCTCGCTTCCGACGCCGCGTCCTGGCGGCGGTTGCCGGTTCCGCCGGACACCGATGCGCAGGTGCTCGCCGCGGTGATCGACACCTACCGCCGCACCCGGCGCCAGGGCCGGCGCGCGATGCGCCGCCCTAGATCCGCGAATCTGCATTCGTGGCGCAAATGGGTGAAGATGCTGATCGTTCACACCGAGCTTATCCTCGGCCAACACCGCAGCGGCCTCCAGACGGAGATCCCGCGGCTCGTGCGGCTGGGAAGCCAGCTCGGGCGTTGCCACGACCTGATGGTGCTCGACGGCTGGCTGGCCTGGCGGGCCTCCAGCGGCGCCCTCAGCTCCAAGGACGCCCGCCGGATGCGCGCGCTACTCGCCCGCCGGCAGGAGAGATTGTACTCCCGTTGCGTGCGCCTCGGTGGAAGGCTTTTCGCCGCCAAACCCAAGGTTTTCGCGATTCGCCTGCCCAAAGTCGCAGGGCGTGGAGTCTGAGCACTCGAACGGAACCATAATCCGGGCAGTTTGGTCCAACTGGCCGGACGATCAACGAATTCGATCCGCGATGAGGTTTTCGCTACCCACAGGTACCCCCTTGGGCCCTTAGAGAGACAGATCTGCCTCCAAGAAGCCCGAATACCAGAGACAAGCGTGGCGCTCCGTTTCCAGAGCGCCACGCGTCTTGCATTACCTTGAAAGCGGATGCGATATGTATCATCAGATCGCGTTACGCCTCACGGCGGGAAGGCAACTGCCGTCTGGCATTGGTGACTGGCACCAAGCAGCAATGCAGTCGTTTCTGTGAGGTCGCCTGGGCTGCCATTGAGAGCATTCTGGGATACCGCGCATCCACGGTCAGAAGTGTGGAAGCGCGAGTCTGCGGGTCAAGTATATAAAGCAAATGGTTTACAAATAAACCCACCGTCCAAGTATCCCAGCCCCTCTGTCACAGGGTTCCATCCAAGCTGTCTCTTGGCTAGTAGAGCGAAAGGTGTGTAGGCTGAAGAGGGTGCCCCCGTTGGAGGAACGCACCGACATCCTGACTCAGAGGCCTACTGGGCTCCCAACTAGCAGCCAGCATCGCGGCTTCCCACCTGCCGCGATCACCCACCCACGGGATCGCGTCCGAACAGTTCTACAAGAAGGCGCGGCCAGGATTCAGCCACAAACGCGGCAGGGGTCCCGGACGCGGTCCCGGCGGAGGGCAGTTCCGACCGAACGCTTAGAGAGATTGCAGGATCCGTTAGCGTCGACGTTCGAGCGCAGTTATTTGAAACCGAGCGACTAAACCTCAGGGCAACGTGGCGAAGAATCTTACCAGATTCGCGACGTGCTCATCGAGCGAGACGTCGAGGTGTTCGCAGCCGAGATAGATCATGTTGCGGTCAATTTTTGCCGCGAAGGCAGGTTCTTTCAGCTTCTTCTTGATCGAATTGACCTTCATGTCGCCGTAGCGGACGGGGTTCAGCTTTCGGTAGGCGTAGAAGATTCCGCTGATTTCGTCGCAGGCAAGAAGGGCGGCCGCGATTTTGGTTTTCGGCAAAGTGGTGAAGCCGTGGTAGCCGTAGGCATGAGCCTCAACGGCGTGGATTAGTTCCTCGGGATAGTGCCACTCCCTGAACCATCTTAGGCTCTCCGTGGGATGGAGGTCGGGAAATTGTTCAAAATCCAAGTCGTGAAGCAGACCGGTAATGTGCCAGAGGTGGGGATCGCCGTTGAAGAGGTTCGCGTATCCTTCCATCGCGGTAGCGACCATCAGGGCGTGGTGGCGCTGGTAGTCGTCGTGGACGTGTTTTTCGAGAAGCGCGTTCGCTTCCGGTTTGGTCGGGAGGTTCATGGAACCGGTGAGAAAATTCACAGGCTTGAGCTTTGAACCGGGGATTTCAATTCGTTACTAGTTTTCGATCTAGGCCACGCGGCGAACATGAAAGGCGAACACCCGCTCGCTCGCCGATCATCGTAGTTATTGTAAGGTGAGTGCCATTACTTACGATCCGACTGGCACGGCGCACGGCTTTCGAGGGGAAGCGCCTGTAAATTGTAGCGGCTGGGAGGGGAGGATAGCATCCGGTAGCAAAGTGTGTTGCACTCTGCTACACTGGATCGGTTATTTAGGCGGACCGCTTGGTCCAACTGACCGAACGATCAACGAATTCGACTCCGAATGAGGTCTTCACTATCCACGGGGGATTCCTCCCTTTGGTTGCCCACGTCGCGCGACGAGTTAAACGCCCGTGGTTGGGACGAGGTCGACGTCATCCTCGTTTCCGGCGACGCCTACGTCGACCATCCTTCCTTCGGCACGGCGGTCGTGGGACGGACGATCGAACGCGAGGGCTTGCGCGTGGCGATCCTGCCGCAACCCAACTGGCGGGACGATTTGCGCGACTTCCGCAAGCTGGGACGGCCACGGCTGTTTTTCGGGGTC
>Ga0182019_10000433_pt1 | contig 20828 bp, 15 predicted proteins | sample 812E2MmetaG_FD_120483 | JGI IMG/M metagenome (GOLD analysis project Ga0182019, IMG submission 120483) | Permafrost microbial communities from Stordalen Mire, Sweden - 812E2M metaG | ecosystem: Environmental > Terrestrial > Soil > Wetlands > Permafrost | place: Sweden: Stordalen | collected...
CCTGCGCCAGAGTCTTCGCGTAGAACGAATAGATCTTATGGTTGTCCGCGCAGTAATACTCGTAAATTGGCATAAGCGTCGTCTGTAATGACCATTGGTTTTTTCGCAAGCACCTCGCGCCGGAAAAGAGCCTTCGGATCATCGGTCATTCCTGACGATGCCCCAACTGGTGTCCGCGCTGCACGACGGGCTTGGTCGCCCGTTGGTTAAGCTGGTCCAGCACGCTGGCCAGCCGGCGGCGCTTCTCGTCCGCCTCGATGAACATCTCCATCTGGGCCGGTCCCTCCTCCACCCCGGAAAACCGGACGCTGATCAGCCGCAATGGCTGGCGGCGCGACCAGGCCTTTCGGAGCAGCGGCCGCACCAACGGATAGAAGGGCGCCTCGAGGTCGGCCGCCGCCGCCAGGCTCTGACCGGCGGATTCGTTCTCCATCCCGGGATAGCGCACCTTCACGGTCAGCGTGCGAACCCGTTTCCCGTCGGCCCGGATCTTCGGCATGAGTTCGTCGATCATGTGCTTGGCGAGGCGTTCAATCTCCGCGAGATCGCCAATGTCCGTCGGGAAAGTCTCCTGCTGTGAATAGGATTTGGCGTCTTCCTCCGCGGTTTCCACCACCGACAAGTCCTCGCCCCGGGCCGTCGCGATCACCCCCCGCCAGCCCTCGCCGAACAGCGCGTGGAGTTCGGCTTCATTCCGCGCCAATAGATCGCGGACACGGAGCAGGCCCCGCGCCTTCAATGCGGCCTCAGTCTTCACACCGATCCCCGGCAGGCGTCCGACCTCCAATGGCGCGAGGAACTCCGCCTCGCCGCCTGGTGGCACGAGCACGAACCCGCGCGGCTTCCGCAGCTTGCTGGCGATGCCGGCGACAAGCTTGTTCCTCGCCAGTCCGAATGAAACGGTGATCTGCAGTTCCTGCCAGATCCGTTCCTGGAGCGCGCGCACCGCAGTTTCGACCTCCGCCTGAGATTTGAAACCGCACGGACCGACGTCGAGAAACCCCTCGTCGATCGACCGCCGCTCAACCACGGGAGTGAGGCTTTCGCACAGATCAAACAGCCGCCGGGAATATTCGCCGTACCGGCCGGAGGTATGCGCGACGAGGATGAGGTCGGGACATACCCTGACCGCCCGCGCGGTCGGCATCGGGGTATAGACGCCGCACGCCCGCGCCTCATAACTGGCCGACGAGATGATGCCCCGCTGGCTCCCGCCGACCGCCACCTTCTTTCCGCGCAGGGCCGGATTCAGCGCCTGCTCAACCGACACAAAAAAGGCGTCGGCGTCGAGATGAACGATCGTCGGCAAAACGGGTTTCACGAGGGCGGGCAACGGTGGCATGAGCCGTCCGTCGTTCTCGCCGTTTCGGCCGTGGCAAACAACCTTTTCCTGCGGCGATCTCTCTAGAGTCCGGCCAGCTTTCTTTTGTCCAGCTCCTGGAAGGCCAGGGCGGCCAGCGCGTCCGGCTCGACCCGCGCGGCCACAATCACCAATTCCCGGTTGTTGCAGACCGCGAGGCAGACGCTCGACGGCATCGAGTTTTCCACGCCGGCAGGCAAGTAGATCATCACGGTGTCGCCGCCATCCGCCACTCCGACGATCCGGATCCAGCCCCGCCCGCTCATCAACCTGTCGGCAGCCGCCAGGAGATGATTCCGCGACACGAGCCCAGCCGAATGACGCCGCTCATATACCCCCACGCTGGCCGATCGCACGGCACCCAACGCCGCCCGGGCTTCGGGTGGAAGATCGTGAATGCAGCCGACACCGGCGCGGACGGCGGAGAGCAGGAGCGGCCCGGCGCTCAACTGCACCTTGGTGTTCCAGTCGGCACCCGTGGCCAGCATGAGCTCCTGGCGCAGGGCCGTCGCATCGCGGTTAAGGTGGACAGTACTCCAGACCATGAGACCCAGGACCACCGGAGGCGTCAGCAGGAATCCAAGGATCCACGGCCAATAGCGATGCCGGGCTCGGGGGGCGGTTGCGGGAGGATTCATGGGCGTGCGAAATGAGGGCAATTGAGCAGGTTCAGGCCAGGGGGCGCGACGCAGGGTTCAGCAGCCGCCTGCGCGTACGCCCGCCCGGCATCAGCTTCGCATCAGGTGTGGGCCGGCTTGGGCAGATTGATCTTTTTGAGCGGATCAATGTTGAAGCGCTCGGCCAGCGTGGCGATCTGCTCCGGCTTGATGTCGCCGACGATGTTGACCAGCACCACTTCATTGTGTCCGCTGATCACGGTGACGACGAGCCCTTCGATGGCCTCCTCGCCCCGCGTTTTGGTGTAGATCTGCACATCGTCGCCCTTGGGCTGCTCGCGAACGGTGACGATCTGCAGCCACCCCTGGGTCTCAAGTTCCTGCCGGATGGCCTTCACGCGCTCGATGATCTGGTCGCGGTTCGCATCGCTGAGCTCGACAACATTGACGCGCACATGCTTGAGGTTGCCGAGCACCTCAGCGGCCTGGGGATCTTGCTTGGAGGCAAACATGGCCGCGAATTTCAGGAGGCCCTGGGGAATATTGACCTCGACGAACTTGCCCTCAGTGGCGGGCATGATCTTGCCGAAATCGACATAGCCGGGCGCCGGATCGGCGGCGGCGAAAGAAACGGCGGCGAGCGCCCAGGCGAGCGCGGCGGTGGTGGAAACGCGAAGAATGCGATTCATGGTCTAGGGTTGGGTTGAATGTTTTTGCCCGGCATGAAAGCCGTCGCCTCTCATAACACTTCGGCCCGGTCAAAAGTTGCGCTGATTAACCGCGGGCCGTGCCACCGGCCGGCAAGCGCCGCGCGATGCACTCTGGCTTTCCCGCAAGGGCGCGATGCAAACGCCTGCAAAAAAGAAACTGGCGTTCACCGGCGATTCCCGATCAGTCTTGCTTCCCCAAAGCATCCATGCACTTCCCATCACCTCTTCTCCGGGCGTTTGCGGGCTTGTTCGTGACCGCGGCGCTAACCGCCTCGTCCATTACCGTCCAGGCGCAGGCAACGGACGCCGCTAGGACTGAGCCGGTCCCGACCGTCGGGGGCCAAGCCAACGCCGTCGAGAACGCGGTGGTCAAGGTGTTTGCCGCGGCACGCTATCCCGACCTCGGCAAGCCTTGGACCAAGCAATCCCCCAAGGAGCTGTCGGGCAGCGGGGTGGTCATCGAGGGCAATCGCATCCTCACCAACGCCCATGTCGTTCTTTATGCCAGTCAGGTGCAGATCCAAGGCAATCAGGCCGGCGACAAGCTGTCAGCTTCCGTCGAATCAATTGCTCCGGGCATTGATCTGGCGGTCCTCAAGCTCGACGACGAGTCGTTCTTCGATTCCCACCGCGCGCTGCCGCGGGCGAGCACGCTGCCCCAGGTGAAAGACTCCGTGATGGTCTACGGATTCCCCACCGGAGGCACGAGCCTCTCCATCACCAAGGGCATCGTCTCCCGCATCGACTTCACCCCCTACAACTATCCGGTTTCCGGACTGCGCGTCCAGATTGACGCCGCGATCAATCCCGGCAACAGCGGTGGACCGGCCGTCGCCGGCGACAAGATGATCGGACTCGCGTTCAGCCGGCTCGGAGGCGGGGCGGAAAACATCGGCTACATCATTCCTTGCGAGGAGATTGAGCTGTTCCTGCAGGATGTCGCCGACGGTCACTATACCGGCAAGCCCACCATTTTCGATGAGTTCCAGACCCTCGAGAATCCCGCGTTGCGGGCGTTTCTCAAGCTGGACAAGTCGGTTGCCGGCACGGTCGTGCACCGGCCCTCCCAATCGACCGCGACCTACCCCCTGAAGGCGTGGGATGTCATCACCAAGATCGGTGACGCTCCGGTGGACGATCAGGGCGAAATCAAAGTCAGCGAAGGTCTGCGGGTCCGCTTCGGTTATCTGATCCAGAAGATCGCGAAGGACGGGAACCTGCCGCTGACTGTCGTGCGCGCTGGAAAGGAAATTGCGATCAGCCTGCCGGTCTCCCCGGACCGCCCCCTGGTCATACCGGATCTGAAGGGCGGGTACCCCTCCTATTTCGTGTTTGGACCACTGGTGTTCTCGACCGCGTCGGCGGAATATGTCTCCGCCCTGAGCGGCAACGCCGGCGTGATGACCGCCCTGGCCGTGCGGGGCAGCCCCTTGGTGACCCGGCGGGGTGACCAGCCCGCCTTTGACGGCGAAGAACTCGTCATCATCTCGTCTCCATACTTTACGCACCGTCTTTCCAAGAACTACTCGAATCCAGCCGGGAACGTGGTCGATACAATCAACGGTATCCACATCAAAAACCTCGGACACCTGGTGCAGGTCTTGCGTGACTCGCGGGACGAGTTCATCACGATTGAATTCTTCGGACGCTACGTCGAGGCACCGGTTTTTGTGCGCCAGGAAATGCTTGCGGCGACTGAGGAGATCCTCACCGACAACGGGGTGCGCAGCCAAGGCTCGCCGGACACCCTCGCGATCTGGAACGCCAAACCGTCCCAGTAGATCTTCTTGGGCGAGGTTCGGACGCGACTGGCACTTGGGGCGGGCAGTCCATCCAGCCCGGGCCGCGGCCCGCAACCGGCTGATTCCCAAGATCGAGTGCCGCGAGCGCGCCGGCCCGACGATTTTTCTGGAGGTGACTACGGCTTCACCCCGTAGGTTCCCGCGAAGCATGCCAGTGGACCACCCACTGCGCACGCCGAAGAGAACTACTGAAACCAAAGGAACCAACATGAAGGCAATCACCGAAGATCAGTTCGTCTCCATCCTGAACGACGCGGGTATCACGGATGTGCAAAAGCACAAGCTCCACGGGCTGTTTGAGGCCCGCCACCCACAAGGGCACGAGGCCTTTTTGCAGTGGTTGGGTGTGCCGGCTGACGAGATCCGCGCCATCCGCAAGAAATCGCGGCAACCAAACTGAGGTTCGCGCTTGCCCGGGCGAGTCCGCCCAGAGCGTTGAGCCGGAATCCTAGAAAGTGGCGCCTTACAGGCACCGGGCGGCTCGCGCCCTCATGCCAGGGGCACGGCCGGCAAGCTCCAGATCTGCTCGGCATATTCCCGGATCGTGCGGTCGCTGGAGAATTTGCCGGATCGGGCCGTGTTGAGGATGGCCATGCGCGCCCATTTGCCCTGGTCGCGAAAGACGGCATCGGCGCGCGCCTGGCAATCGCAGTAAGCGCGGAAATCAGCCAGCACCATAAAGGGGTCTCCGCCGTTCAACAAGCTGTGGTGCACGGGAAGAAAAGCCGCGCCCTCTGCCGGCGTGAAGTAGTTGGATCCCAGCCAGTCGACCGCCGCGCGCAATTCTTCGTCGGCATTGTAGTAATCCCATGGATTGTAGCCTTTGGCCCGCAGCGCATACACTTCTTCGACCGTCAGGCCGAAGATGAAGATATTGTCGTCGCCGACCTCTTCGCGGATCTCGATGTTGGCGCCGTCCAGCGTGCCGACCGTGAGCGCTCCATTGAGCGCGAGCTTCATGTTGCCCGTGCCCGACGCCTCTTTGCCGGCCGTGGAGATCTGTTCGGAAATGTCCGCCGCCGGGATGATGCGCTCCGCCAGCGAAACCCGATAGTTCGGCATAAATATGACCTTCAAGCGGTTGCCGATGCGCTCGTCGCGATTGATGTGCTCGCCGATGAGATTGATGGCACGGATGATATTCTTGGCGATATCATAGCCCGGCGCGGCCTTGGCCGCAAACAGGAACACCCGCGGGCGGATGTCGAGCGAAGGGTTCTGAAGCAGGCGGCGGTACAGGGTCAGAATGTGAAGCAGATTCAGGTGCTGGCGTTTGTATTCGTGCAGCCGCTTGACCTGCACGTCGAAGATCGCATCGGCCGAGACCTGCACGCCGCACTCGCTCTCGATGAGCGCCGCCAGGTCGGCTTTGTTGTCCCGTTTGACCGCCATGAACTCGCGGCGGAAGGCGGCATCATCGGCATACTTCTCCAACCCGCGGAGGCGGTTGAGATCACGGATCCAGGCGGTGCTGCCCAGGGTGCGGGTGATGAGGGCGGCCAGGCGCGGATTGGCCTGGAGCAGCCAGCGGCGCGGGGTGATTCCGTTGGTCTTGTTGTTGAATTTGCCCGGATAGAGTTCGTTGAACTCGGCGAACAGCGTCCGCTTGAGCAGCTCGCTGTGCAGCGCCGCGACGCCATTGACCGCGTGGGAACCGACCACCGCCAGATGCGCCATGCGCACCAGCTTGACGCCGTCTTCCTCGATCAGCGAGCACACGCGCTTCTTGCCGATGTCGCCGGGCCACTGGAGCTCGCAGGCCTCCATCAGCCGGACGTTGATGTCGTAGATGATCTGGAGATGGCGCGGGAGCACGCGCTGGAACAGCGGCACACTCCACTTCTCAAGCGCCTCGGGCATCAGCGTGTGGTTGGTGTACGCAAAGGTCCGGGTCACGATGGACCAGGCCTGGTCCCATGGTAGGCTTTCCTCATCCAAAAGGATGCGCAGCAGCTCGGCGATCGCCACCGCCGGGTGCGTGTCGTTGAGATGAAGGGCAACCTTGTCCGGGAAATTCTCCCAGGAGTTCTCGGGGTTCTTTCGGTGGCGCCGGATGATGTCCCGCAGCGAGCAGGAAACGAAGAAATACTGCTGGACGAGGCGGAGCTCCTTGCCGTTGTCGGTCTTGTCGTTCGGGTAAAGCACCTTGGAGACCGTCTCGCCCACCACCTTCTCCCCGACCGCCTCGACGTAGCCTCCCCGGTTGAAGGTTGCCAGGTCGAATTCCTCGGTGGCTTTCGACGCCCACAGGCGGAGGAAATTCACCGTTTTGGTGCCGTAACCCGCGATGGGCGTGTCGTACGGCACCCCCAGGATGGTCCGGGCGTTGACCCAGCGGGGGCGGGAGTTCCCGCGGTCGTCAAACTCGTGGACGACCTCGCCGTAGAGTTGTACGCGGATCGTGTATTCGGGCCGCACGATCTCCCACGGATCGCCGAACATGATCCAGTTGTCGGGATGCTCCATTTGGTGTCCGTTGACGAACTCCTGCTTGAACAGGCCAAACTCATAGTGGATTCCATAGCCGATGGCGGGATAATCGTGGGTGGCGAGCGAGTCGAGGAAGCAGGCGGCCAGGCGCCCCAGGCCGCCATTGCCCAGGCCCATATCCTCCTCGGCATCGCGCAGGACCAGGAAATCGAGCCCAAGGGAACGCACCGCCGCCACCGTGTCTTCATAGAGGCCGGTGTTGTACAGGTTGCTCTCGAGCAGGCGCCCCATCAGGTACTCGAGCGAAAGGTAATAAACGCGCCGCACATTCTTCCCATTGTGCACGCCCATCGTCGCGATGAAATTCCCAAGCAGGTGCTCCCGGATCGCCATCGCCGTGGCAATCCACCAGTCGCGCGTCGTGGCGGTGTGCGGATCGCGCGCGAGCGTAAACGTAAGATGACGCAGAATCTGCGCCCGGATCGCGTCGGAGCGCGAGTTCTCTTCGGCCGGAGCGTCGCCCGGGGCGGATTTGGTCCCCGGTGTCTTTGGTGTTTTCTTGCTACCGGCACGTGTTGTCGAAGGCATGGTAAGGACAGGTAAAGGCCCTGCAGTCTGCACTCCGCCTAGCATGGGACGAGCCATTTCTCAGGGCCGAGTCTGCAAACTCCGGACGGCCGAAGGAGTTGGGCGAAACGCGCACTGACAGCCCAGGATGACAGTCCGGAAGATTCACCATTGAAATCCCATTCGCGAAACACGTAGACTGTCTCCCGCGGTCTGCCAGACCGATCCGCTGAATTCCGGATCAACTCCGTGCAACGCTGCCCGGAAGGCGACGGACGGGCGACCCAGACGAACATCATGACGAAACCAACCTTCACAGCCTGTGGTAAGAACAAACTGATTTTGGTGGCGGGAGCCGGCGGGTTCATCGGCGGCGCCCTGGTGCGCTATCTCAAGGACAAGGGCTTCACCCGAATTCGGGCGGTCGACCGGAAGCCGCTTCCCGAGTGGTATCAACGGATCGCCGGGGTCGAATGCCTCAGCTTGGATCTGTCCAAGGAAGCCAGTTGCACCCGCGCGGTTGAAGACGCCGTGGAGGTCTACAACCTGGCGGCCGACATGGGCGGCATGGGCTTTATTGAGCGCTTCCGCGTCATGTGCCTGCGCAGCATCCTGATCAACACCCACCTGCTCGAGGCCGCCTACCGTGCCGGCGTCGAGCGATATTTCTACGCCTCCTCGGCGTGCGCCTATAACACGAAGCTGCAGGACGACCCGCATTGCCGCGCACTGAAGGAGACCGATGCCTATCCCGCGTACGCCGAGCGCGGCTACGGCTGGGAGAAACTGATGTCGGAGATGTTTTGCCAGGAGTACACGGCTGAGAGGGGCATGCGCACCGCTATTGCCCGGTTTCACAACGTCTACGGGCCGTGGGGCACCTGGGACGGCGGCCGCGAGAAAGCGCCAGCGGCGATGTGCCGCAAGGTGATCGAAGCGAGGGAAAAGGGCCTCGACACGCTTGAGATCTGGGGCGACGGCTCCCAAGGCCGCAGTTTCATGTATATCGATGACTGCGTCCTGGGCATCGACAAGATCATGCACTGCAACGAACTCGTGGCCACGCCGATCAATCTCGGCACAAGCGAGATGATTTCCATTAACGAGCTCGCCACCCTCGCCGAAGAGCTTGGTGGCGTGAAGCTGAAGCGGGAATTTGTGCTCGACGCCCCCAAGGGTGTCGCCGGCCGAAACAGCGACAACACGATGATCAAGCGCGTGCTCAACTGGGAACCGAGCATTCCGATTCGAGAAGGACTCAAGACAACCTACCAATGGATTGAAGGGCAGTACCGCGACCGGAAGGCCGGGCGGAAAACGGTCAAGGACCTCCTTTGATCCTGGAGTCTAGTTGGCCCAGTCATGCCGAGTGAAGAAACCGCCCGTCCGAGCCTCTCTGCCAAGGCCCGTGGAAAGATCACCGATGCGATTGGCGACTTTCCCTACCGACTTCAGCTGGCGGGGGGATGGATTGACCAGCCCTTCGTTTCGGCACTCGATCCGGCGCCGCCAGGCTCGATGGTGGTGGTCAGCCTCAATCCGACCTTTCGCCTGATGGATCGCGCCGGCATGGCCACCGGCTCGCGCAAGATTGCCCAGCAATTGTGGAAAGACCGACTGCCCGGCGCGGACCCGGCCGGTTTGGTGGAGGAACTCTACGCCGAGGAAAACCGTGGCAAGGCGGAGCCGTCCGGGACGCAGGATATGATCGGCCTGATCTACCCCGGCGTCTGCCGTCTGGATTACCATGCAGGGTATCGCGGTGGGATCTTCCCCAAACATATCGAGTCGAACAACGACCCCGGAATTGCCCGCTGGCTTGAGCGGGTCCTCCATCTGCTGCCGGTCATGCCGCGACCTGAGGGGTATAATCCGCTCGGAATCAAGAATCTCGATCCCGCATTCATTCGCCGGCTCGGGCAGTCCGGCCATGACTGCTTCGACGCAATCGTGGGAAGAAACGTTGCGGCGCTGGGCGCCTCGCTGAATGAAACCATGAGGTGCTGGGAGGTTCTTCTGCCCCACACCGTCAGGCATCCCACCATCAGCGTCGACCTCATGGCATTGCTGCGCTACTATCAGGCGAGAAACCCAGGGGCCATGTATTCCGGCTGCGGCGGCGGCTACCTGACCGTGGTTTCCGAGCGCGCGGTGCCGGGTTCCTTCCGCGTCAGCATTCGCATCGCCAGCCGAACGCCATGACCAAGGTGATCGTTTCCTCCGGCCTGGACCGGCTCAACTCCCCCGACTTCCGTTTCCTTCAGGAGGCAGCCAAGTTCGGCGAGGTGCACGTTCTGCTGTGGTCGGACGAGGCCATTCGAGGAATCACCGGCCGGGACCCGAAGTTTTCCCAGGTTGAGCGGGCCTACGTCATCCAGGCGGTCCGTTATGTGACGCAGGTTCACCTTTCCGCTGGGAACGTCGACCCCGATGCGCTGCCGGGGCGCCTCCCGTTCCGGTCGGACGCCTGGGTGATCGATGAAGCGGGCAACTCCGCCGCGCGGCAGGCGTTCTGTGCCGCGGCCGGATTGGCCTGCCGCCTCCTTTCCAGCCGGGATCTCGCCGGATTTCCCGAGCCTGCACCCGAACCGATGTCCGGCCGCAGGAAGGTTATCGTCACCGGCTGTTACGATTTCTTCCATTCCGGGCACGTCCGGTTTTTCGAGGAAGCCTCCGAACTGGGCGACCTTTTCGTGGTCGTCGGCAACGATGAGAACGTCCGCTTGTTGAAAGGCGCGGGCCATCCCCTTTTCACGGCGGCGGAGCGGCGGTTCAACGTCGGCGCCGTCCGTCACGTCAAACAGGCGCTGGTCTCAACGGGCATGGGCTGGATGGACGCCGAGCCGGAGATCGCCCGGATCAAGCCCGACCTTTACGTAGTAAATGAAGATGGCGACAAGCCGGAAAAGCGGCAATTCTGCCGGAAACAGGGAATCGAATACGTTGTGCTCAAACGTCTGCCCAAGGAAGGATTGACCCGCCGGACCAGCACGGATCTGCGGGGCTTTTGATCATCACCCATGAGATACGCATTGATTATCGCCGGGGGGTCCGGGACCCGCTTGTGGCCGATGAGCCGTGCTTCGCAACCCAAGCAGCTCATCCCTTTTGTCGGCGGGAAGAGCCTGCTTCAGCTGGCGTTCGAGCGGCTGGACGGCCTGGTGCCCCCGGAGCGTCGGTATATCTGCGCCGGCCGGCAGCAGGCCGGGGCGATCCACGCGGCGTTGCCCGGTTTATCTGCGGAGCAGTTTCTCGGCGAACCGACGGGACGTGACACGCTCAACGCCATTGGTCTCGCAGCAGCGGTTATCGGCCAGCGCGATCCTGAGGCGGTTATCGGTGTGTTTACGGCCGATCACATCATCGAGCCGGTCGGCGAATTCCGGACGATAATCGATCGCGGCTTCAGCCTGGCCGAGCGAAGGCCCAACACACTGGTCACTTTTGGCATCACCCCCACCGCCGCGGCCACCTGCTACGGGTACCTTCAGCTGGGAGCACCCATGGACGAAACCGCGCGCCTGGTCGGGCAGTTCAAGGAGAAACCAGATGTCGCCACGGCCGAGGCCTATCTGGCCGCGGGTCCGCAACGCTACCTTTGGAACAGCGGCATGTTTGTCTGGCGGGCGGCGACCCTGCTCGACTGCATCAGCCGATACGAACCGGCGACCTTTGCCGGTCTGGCAAAGATCGGCCTCAGCTGGCCGACCCCGCAACGCGAGGCGGTTTTGAACGAGATCTTCCCGACTTTGAAGAAGATCAGCGTGGACTTCGCCGTGATGGAACCAGCCTCCCGCGACGCGAAGGTGCGCGTCGCCGCCGTCCCCATGCCCGTGCGTTGGCTGGATGTTGGCTCCTGGCCGGCATTCGGCGAGACCTGTGCGCGCGATGCGAACGGCAACACCCTCGGAACGGAGCGCGCACTCCTGCTCGACACGCGCGGCGCGCTCGTTGCGTCGAGCGACCCGCGGCACCTGGTCGCCGCCATCGGCTGCGACGACCTGATCATCATTCACACACCGGACGCGACCCTGGTTTGCCGGAAAGACCGGGCCGACGCGATCAAGGAGTTGCACCGGCAGGTTGGCGAACGTTACGGCAAGGAGTTTCTCTGACCGGCCGCGGCCGCAACGGAATCAGCGCCCGCCATGCAGGCCTGGAAAACACTCTCGAAGCGCCTGTTTTGCCGGCTCAACCGGTTCCTCACGGTCGAGGTCCATGAGATCGAGCTTCCGGACGGGCGGCGCATCGCGGACTGGCCATGGTTGATTACCCCCGATTACGCCAATGTGCTGGCCCGCACTGGCGACGGCCGGTTCCTGTGTTTTCGGCAGCCCAAGTATGCTGTGAAAGGAATCACCCTGGCTCCGATCGGGGGGTTCCTTGAGCCCGGCGAAGATCCGCTGCTGGCTGCGCAGCGGGAGCTTCGTGAGGAAACCGGGTATTGCACCGCCGAATGGCATGCCTTGGGCAGTGCGGTGGTGGATGCCAATCGCGGAGCGGGCACGGCCCACCTGTTCCTGGCATTGAATGTGGAATCGAAGGGCGGGCGCAAAATCGATGACCTCGAGCAACAGGAGCTTCTGCTGCTAACCGGCGAGGAACTCGAAGCGGCGCTCGATCGCGGAGAGTTCAAGGTGCTTGCGTGGGCGACGGTCGTCGCCCTCGGTCTCCGATATTTGGCGAAGAATCCGCCACCGCCCAAGTGAGCAATATTCGATTGGAACCTGTTCCCGTCTTGGGCCGTCTAGGTGGGGTATGCGCGACTTAGTCCCTCCTCAGCGTCAGGTTCTTGACGAAGATTTGCAGATCATCCGCGTTACCCTCGCGACAATCACCGATGACGTTCGCCGTTTCTCCGCCGGTGCGGCCGATGCCATCCAGGAAGCCTTGGCGAAGTTGGATCAGGCGCAGTGGGAATTTTCCCACGCGCATGAGGGCGAGTGAACAAAGCCAGATTCAGGCGATAAATGCAGGAGCCTGCTTGCCCGTTCGACCAGCTCAGGGTCCCGAGCGAGGTCGAGGGACAGGCGATTCTTCCATCGGCCACCCTCCTTCGCCAGGCCGAGTTGTAGGAAGCGCGCTTGCGCGCGATTTTCCCTCTGGCATCGCGCGCAAGCGCGCTTCCGACGAGTGCATGGTTCATCTGAGCGCGTTGAGGGCAACGCGTTCCACTGTTTTGCTCGCAATAATTCAGCGCATGGTAGCGGTTCATCCGAAGCCCTCCGGCCAGCGCGCCTCCGTGGCCGTTCGATGAATGACCCAGGCGCCGGTCGGGTCTGGGCCGACGGGCGCTGCAAGGTGATAGCGCGGTTGCTCAGCTTCGTCCGGCGGCAACCGCATAATCGCCCGGGCCACGCTGACGGCGGGAACGATTGGACTGCCAAAACCCAGGGCGGGCGCGCGGTGCCGGTGCCATCGGGGCCACCGGGACCTGCTCGGGTCGAGTGCTTCCGGCCCGGCCGGCCGCAAAGGGATGATCGGCGTGAACGGGAATTGTCCGCCGGATCAACCGCAAGATATCACGCCATGAGCCATGCTCCGACGGATCGCAGAATGAGAGCGCAAACCCCGAGGCGCCCATCCGGGCGGTGCGGCCGATGCGGTGGACATAGGCCTCCGGTTCCTCCGGGATGTCGAAATTGACCACGAGAGAGATGCCTTTCACGTCGATGCCCCGAGCGGCGATATCGGTGGCAACCAGCACGCGGGTCCGGCCGGTGCGGAAATCCTCCAGGGCACGCTGGCGGGCCCCCTGGGATTTATTGCCGTGGATGGCCGTGGCGCTGATGCCATCCCGTCCAAGGTTGTCGGCGAGGCGGTTGGCGCCGTGCTTGGTGCGGGAGAAAACCAGCACGAGTCCGTCGGCATGCCGTTCGGTCAGCGTGTGAACGAGCAGGCGGTGCTTGTCACTGCGCTGCACGTGGCAGACGCGTTGATCGATATGCTCGGCGGGCGTGGCCACCGGCGCCACATCAATCCGCACCGGATCGTGCAGGAGCCCCTGGGCCAGGGCGCAGATCGATTCCGGCATCGTGGCGGAGAACAGCAACGACTGCCGGCGGGCAGGCAGCCGGGCGATGATGCGTTTGACATCGGGCGCAAACCCCATGTCGAGCATGCGGTCGGCCTCGTCCAGGACAAAGGTCTCCACGCGGTCAAGCACGGCATAGCCTTGTTGCATGAGATCGAGCAGACGGCCAGGCGTGGCGACGATGATTTCGACACCGGCGAGAAGGGCGCGAATCTGGGGCTGTTCGCCGACTCCGCCGAAAATGACGGCATGCCGGAGCGGCAAATGGCTGCCATAGAGCGCAATGTTCTCACCGATCTGGGCGGCCAGCTCCCGCGTTGGCGTGAGAATGAGCGCGCGGGGGCGGCGGGGATTGCGAGGCTGCGGCCGGGCCGCCAGACGGTGCAGGATGGGCAGCGCAAACGCTGCCGTCTTGCCGGTCCCGGTCTGAGCGCAGCCGATCAGGTCGCGTCCCTCGAGGAGCGGCGGAATCGCCCTGGCCTGGATGGGCGAAGGATGCGTATAGGCCTTTTCGACCAGCGCGCGCAGGATGGGCGCCGCCAGGTTCAACGAGGCAAAAGTGACTGTAGTTGGAACTTCTTGATTCATGTATGGATGCGTTCGGACACGATAGGGTGTCCGACGCGATCCGTCCGCGAGGCGGACGGAGGATGACGCTGCTTTGTTGATCAAGCGGTCCCGGCGCGACAACAGGCACGGCCGAAGCTTGAAGCGCGGCCGGAGCGAATCATGCCGCCGGTGACAGATTTGATCGGTTCGATGAGTGATGAAGACCTCTGAACGGTCTCTCATCGAAGAAGAAACGCCCGAAGGTAAGCGAACGAACTGTCTTTCGCGAAAATCGCGACCCCGTCCGCATTACAATTCAGAGAGTCGCAGCCGGGTTGGTGGATAGCAAGGGATTATTCTCCGCCGAAGCCCGCCAAACCGAGATTCAGCTCTGAAACCGGCGGCAGAATATCTCGATTTTCCCTGAATTACCCAGCGCGTTTTCAACCCCGCGCTTTCCACCGGGCGAGTGCCTGACCGGTAAGCGAACGGGATTCCCGTTCAATCCCGGCCCGCGAACCGGCAAAAACGATCTCGCCGCCTTCGTTGCCTCCCCCGGGTCCGAGGTCAATGATCCAATCGGAAAGGTGGATCACATCGAGATTGTGCTCAATGACCACGATGGTATTGCCGGCATCGCGCAGCTTGAAGAGCAGATCCATCAGCCGCTGAATATCGACCCAGTGCAGGCCGGTGGTCGGTTCGTCCAGAAGGTACAAAGTCTGACCCTGCTGGCGCCGGCTTAATTCAAGCGAAAGCTTGAGCCGCTGGGCCTCGCCGCCGGAGAGCGTCACCGCTGACTGGCCGAGTCGCAGATAGCCAAGGCCAACGGCGTCCAGAGTCGCCAGTTTCTCCATGATGCGCGGAACGTGGCGGAAGAGCTGCATGGCTTCCCCAACCGTGAGGTCCAGCACGTCGGCGATGCTTTTGCCGTGGAAGCGCACTTCGAGGGTTTCCCGGTTGAAGCGTCGCCCGCTGCAACTCGGGCATTCCACATAGGCGTCGGCCAGGAATTGCATATCGAGGCGAATCTGCCCGTCACCCTGACAGCGCTCGCAACGGCCTCCCCGCACATTGAAACTGAAGCGGCTCGGCCGGTAACCGCGCACTTTGGCAAGAGGGCACCGGGCAAACAAATCGCGCAGGAGGTCGAGCAACTTCGTGTAAGTGGCTGGATTCGAACGCGGACTGCGGCCGATGGGCTCCTGATCGACCCGCACGGTCTTCTCGAAGTGCTCCAAGCCCTCCAGACCGCGATGGCGGCCGGGCAAGACCTTCGCGCCGTTGAGCTTACGCGCGGCGGCCGCGGCCAGGATATCGTTTACCAGCGTGCTCTTGCCCGAACCGGAGACGCCTGTGACGGCGGTCAGCAAACCGACCGGGAATGCCGCATCGCAGTTCTTGAGATTGTGCTCACTGGCGCCACGGACGGTGAGCCAGCGCCCGTCGGGCACGCGCTGCCTCGCGTCCTTGCCCACCCGGAGCTTCCGGGCAAGGTAGGGCCCGGTCCGGGAAACCGCGGCCGGTTGCAGCGCGCAGGCGGCGGGCGAGCCCTGGAAAAGCACCTCACCGCCTTCGGTGCCGGCGCCGGGTCCGAGTTCAACCAATTCATCGGCGGCGCGCATGGTTTCCTCGTCGTGCTCGACCACGATCACCGTGTTGCCGCGATCGCGGAGAGCCCCGAGCGTCTCGATTAGCTTCCGGTTGTCGTGTGCGTGCAGACCGATGCTGGGCTCGTCGAGCACGTAGATGACCCCGATCAACCCCATGCCCAGCTGCGTAGCGAGCCGCACCCGCTGCCCCTCACCGCCGCTGAGCGTCGTATACTCGCGGTCGAGCGTCAGGTAGCCGAGCCCGGTCTCGAGCAGAAAATGCAGGCGCTGTTCGATCCCCGCCACCACCTCGCGCAGGGATTCAATTCCGGCCAGCCGCTGCTGCAGGCCAAGCGCGAAGGCGTGCGCCGAGGCAACATCCAGGGCAAAGAAATCCGTGATGCCGGCGCCGCCGGAACTTGAAGCCGTGGGAAGCGCCGCCCCCTCCAGCCGCACCGCTGCCACCCGCGGGTTGAGCCGGGTGCCCCGGCAGGCCGGGCATTCCGCACTGACCTGGAAGGTCGTCAGTCGCGCGCGAAAACCGTCGCTGCGCGTTTCCCGCCAGCTCTGATCCAGCAGGGCGAGCACGCCGGCAAACGGCATGAGCTTGGGCTGTTTCATGCGTCGCAGCCTGAAACTGAAAAGCCGCTCCCCCGCCCCGTACAACAGCGTGTACCGCACCTCCTCCGGCAATTCTTTCCAGGGCCGTTCCGGATCAAAAGGCAGCTGCTCCGCCAGCTGCTTCAGGATGGCGTTATGTTTGATGATGAGGTTCTTCCCGCCGATGCGCCAAGGCTTGAGCGCGCCCCCGCGCACGGATTTCTCCGGATCGGGCACGACCAGCTCCGCGCTGAAGGTCATCTGGCGCCCGAGCCCACCGCAGGCGGGACAGGCCCCTTCCTGGTGGTTGAACGAGAAATGCCGTGGCGTCAGCCGGTCATAGACCTCGCCGCAAACCGCGCAGCTCAGGCTTTGGCTGAGCGCGATCTCCCGCCAAGGTGCGTCCGGGGACTTCTGCGCCAGGACGGCGGCCCGATCCTGACCCTCGCGGAAGGCAAGCTCAAGCGAGTCGGCCAGCCGGCTTCGCTGGTCGGGCGTCGCCACCAGCCGGTCGATGACGAGATCCACCGCAAGCTCCCGGGTGCCCGCCGTCAGCAGGTGCGGATCGTCGAGCGATTTGATCTCTCCCCCAATCCGCACACGTTGAAATCCCCGCTGGCGCAGTCCGGGGAGTTCATCCCGCAACACCGCCGGCTTCGCATGCATCCAGGGAGCCAGCAGCACGATCCGCTCGCCCGCCGCCTCCTGCAATACGCGCTCCACGCAGTCGTCCAGGGAGCGCGGCTCGATCCGGCCGCCGTCCTTTGGGCAGTACTGGCTTCCTTGCAGGGCCCAGAGCAGCCTCGCATAGTCGGCCAGCTCCGTTACGGTTGCGACGGTAGCGCGCGGCGACCCCCCTCCCCGGCGCTGCTCGATGGCCAGCACGGGGGAAAGTCCATGGATGAAGTCGACGTCGGGCCGCCGGAACTGCTCCAGCACCTGTCGCGCTTCGGTGGACAAGCTTTCCATGTATTTGCGGTATCCCTCGGCGTAGAGGGTATCGAAGACCAGCGATGATTTGCCTGAACCGCTTGGGCCGGTGATGACTACGAGTCGTCCCCGCGGCAGGCGCAGTTCGAGATTCTTCAGGTTGTGCTCCCGCGCGCCCTTGATGTGAATGTGCGAGGCCGCCTCCATGGCCTCATCAACTCACGGTTTGGCCCGCCACGTCAAAGCGGGAATCATGGGCCGGGCCCCGAGAGGCGCCTCTCCCCCCCAAGAAAAGTGGACTTTGGCGCCGCGCGTGGTTTGGGAGACCAACTGATCCGCGCGGGACCCAGATTGCCGGTTTTAGTTCTTGCCGTCGCTCCTGAAAGGCCGCTTCATTCCGCCTCGTTCGACTCATACCGTCGGGTCAGCCCTGCACCCCAAAACCTCTAACCTCCCTGTGTGGAGGTTTTCGTAGTCTATACACTCAGCTATGAAACTTCGTTATACCTCCCCTGTCCCTGCCTGGCGGCGATTCGGAGTTGTTTTCGCGGTGACCACGTTCCTGTTCCTTTCGGGCGCGGTTTCCCTTCACGCGTTTGTCTTCGCCCTCGGTGAGGTGAATGGCAACTTCGACACAACCCTCTCGGTGGGCGTCCTTTCCCGCCTGGATAACCCCGATCCCGCCCTCTACGGCCTCACCAACAGCTTTAATGGTGTCCCGGGACAGGCCTATTCCGTAAACGGCGATGACGGCGACCTCAATTATCCCCGCGGGATAGCCTCCATCCTCTACAAGGTTACAAGCGATTTTGAGATAAAGTGGCGCAATCTCGGCGCCTTTGTGCGCGGCTACTATTTCTACGATCCCAAGAACCAGGACACGGTCCGGCGCACGCCGCTTTCGAAGCTCGCCAAGGAGCGCGTGGGGTCCGATGGGGTGATGCTCGACAACTACGTTACCGGCAAATTTGAGCTCGGCGGCTCATTGCCTCTCACCGTACGCCTCGGCCGGCAGGTCATCAGCTGGGGCGAGAGCACGTTCATCCCCAATGGGATTAACGTGATCAATCCGATCGACGTGTCCCGATTGCGCACGCCCGGCTCGGAATTGCGCGAGGCGCTGCTGCCAGTTTACGCTTTGGATGCCTCAGTCGCGCTGACGGACAAGCTTTCTCTCGAGGCAGTCTGCCTGCTTGAATTCCGCCGCACGGAGATCGATCCGGCCGCCACTTATTTCAGCACCAACGACTTTGCCAGCCGGGGTGGCCAGAATGTCATGCTCGGCTTCGGTGCGCTCTCCGATCATGTTCTGTTTAACGACGGCACGAGTAGCTTCCTCCTCGGCGCGATCCCGCGGGGCAAGGACCATGAACCCAGCAACTACGGACAATGGGGCCTGGCAATGCACTATCTCGCCACGAACCTCAACCATACGGACTTCGGCTTCTATTATCTTAATTACAGCAGCCGCCTGCCCGTGATCAGCGCCGTCACGCCGACCGATCCGATCAGCGCCAGCTACGTGCAATCGTATGCCTCCTACCTCGGCGCGACCCAGCTGGCGCCCGGGATGATTGCCGCCGGCTACCCGCCTGCGCTCGTGCCCGCTGCCGTCAACTCTCTGCTCGGGGCCGCTTTCCTGGGTTATCCGGCATCCGCGCTCCCCCCCAGCTTGCAGCCCTTCTATCCATCAGCCACCAGCATCGTGGCGGGCTCCAAGAAGGTCGGTTTGCTGAAAGCCGCTGCCACTGGCAACTACTTCGTCGAGTATCCAAAGGGAATCGACATGTTCGGAGCCAGCTTCAACACCGACGTCGGAACCACTGGAATCTCCCTGCAGGGCGAAGTGTCCCACAAATCTCACGTCCCCCTCCAAATCGACGACGTCGAGCTGCTTTTTGCCACCCTGTCGGCCCTCGACACGCCCGGCGGTTCCGTTTTCGGGGCAAACAACCAGCTCGGAAACTATGCCGGCAAGTTCGGCACTTATGTTTCCGGATATCGCACCCTCAATGTGTGGCAGGCGCAGACCACCGCGACCAAGGCATTCGGCCCGATGCTGGGAGCCAGTCAACTGACGGTAGTCGCCGAGGTGGGCATCACGGAGGTCCCCAATCTGCCGACGAAGGACGTGCTCCGCTTTGACGGCTCCGGCACTGCGACGGCTGGCTCGACGGCCGAGATGGTCAATACGGGCAATGGCACGAGTCCGGCCACCCCCCTCAGTGCCTTCCCGGACAGGACTTCATGGGGTTATCAGGTCCTCGCCAAACTCGACTACAACAATCTCTTCGCCGGGATCAATGTGTCGCCCTTGATCAGCTTAGCCCATGACGTCAGAGGCAATACTCCCCTGCCGTTGGGCAACTTCATCCAAAACCGCAAGACGCTGACCCTCGGCGCCGATTTTACCTTCCAGAACAAATGGGCATTTGAGTTGCGGTACGTCAATTTCTCCGGCGCAAAATTCTACAATCTGCTCGCCGACCGCGACTACGTTTCCGCCACCCTCAAGTTTTCGTTCTAACCGCGCCAAGCGCCACCAGACGAATCCAAGCTCATGAAATCTCATCCCTTCCTTTCCATGCGCATTCCGCAATCCATCCTTGCAGCTGTTCTTGCGTCGGCCGTCTCCGCCTTTGGCGCCGTCAGCGCCGACCAGGCGGCGCGCCTCGGCCAGGACCTCACCCCCCTAGGCGCCGAGCGCGCCGGCAACGCCGCCGGCACGATCCCCGCTTGGACGGGCGGCATCACCCAGGCGCCGGCAGGCTACACTCCCGGCATGCACCATCCCGATCCGTTTGCCGGCGAGGCGCCGCTCTACACCATCACGGCGGCCAATCTCGATCAGTACCGCGACAAGCTCACGGCGGGCGCCATCGCCCTCCTCAAGGCTTATGCCGACTACAAGCTTCCGGTGTATCCCAGCCATCGCACGGCCTCGGTGCCGGCGCGTGTCTACGACGCCACCAAGGTCAACGCTACCCACGCCAATCTGGTGCGCGACGGGGCCGCCGTGGAGGGAGCGATCGGCGGCATTCCCTTCCCCCTCCCGCAGAACGGCATGGAGGCCATGTGGAATCATCTGCTTCGTTTCCGCGGCACCATTGCCGAGCGGCAGGTCGCGCAAGCCGCCCCCACGCGCGGCGGCAACTATACGCTCGTCAATTTCGATGAGGAATTCCTCTTCAACTACTACCTCGAGGGCATGACCCCGGAGAAACTCGGCAACACCGTGTTCTACTTCAAGCAGGAGGTGAAATCCCCACCGCGGCTCGCCGGCTCCATCCTTCTGGTCCGCGAGACCATCGACCAAGTCAAGGAGCCGCGGAATGCCTGGGTCTATAACCCCGGCCAGCGCCGCGTGCGCCGCGCGCCCAACATCGCCTATGACAATCCCGGCACCGCGTCCGACGGCATGCGCACGAGCGACCAGCTCGACATGTTCAACGGCGCGCTCGACCGCTACACCTGGGAACTCGTCGGCAAGCGGGAGATGATCGTGCCGTACAACTCCTACAAGCTCCACTCCGACAAGGTGAAGTACTCCGAGATCCTCAAGCCGCTTCACATCAACCAGGATCTCACCCGCTACGAGTTGCACCGTGTCTGGGTGGTGGAAGCCAAACTCAAGCCG